>Ga0255053_10000319_pt1 | contig 26537 bp, 26 predicted proteins | sample JV7_2_22_MG_FD_188635 | JGI IMG/M metagenome (GOLD analysis project Ga0255053, IMG submission 188635) | Seawater microbial communities from Jervis Inlet, British Columbia, Canada - JV7_2_22 | ecosystem: Environmental > Aquatic > Marine > Inlet | place: Canada: British Columbia | collected... | reverse complement strand
CTCGAGTCGCGGGTAGGCCGCTCGAGGTGGCGGGTGACCGCCATCCCAGATAGATGACCGTCCGGCGCCTCGGCGCCGAACAGAACTCGGCTTACGGCTCCGCCACCTCTGGCCTCAAACGCAAGCCTGTCATATCATTGCGCAGCCCAAACGCCTCTGACGGTGAATGCCCGAACGCGCCGCAGGCTCCACGGATTCCGCCGAGCGGCCTTACCCCGTGGACCGGGAGGGGGTCGCCGAGTTCCGCGTCTTCCGGACCACGGAGGAGCGCTGGCAGCGCCTCATGGGTCGGCCGGTTCGAATTGCGTCGCAAGGGCTGGAGGCCGCTGCGGGTGAGCGCGGTGGCAGGCGAAATGGTCGCGGTATTCGGGCGGACCGAGGATGAACTGTTGAAGAGGCAGGGGGCGGCATCATGAAGCGACTGGCTTTCTCACTCCTGGCACTGTCGAGCGCGGCGCTCGCCGCCTGCGGCACATCGGGCACCTCCGGCGGGGGAACGCCGTCACCCGCTGCGCCTGCCCGGTTCTCGTACGGACCACTCACCGTGCAGTACCAGATCAGCTCGCACACCCGCATAGAGCAGGATATGCAGGGGCAGGTGCAGGTCAGCGACCTCGGCCTCGTCTACTTCCTGAGCGTGAGTGCGGCCGACGAGGGGGATGTCGTGCGTCTCACGATGACCCTGGACTCGGTGCCTGAGCTGAGTGGGCCCATGCTTTCACCGAGCATGGCTGCTGACGCGGCGGGCACCACGTTCACGGGTATCCTCTCCCCCCGGGGTGAGATCCTGGACTTCCAGTCGAGTGACACGACGAACACCCTCGTGCAGCAGCTGAGGCCCGGCCTCTCCCGCTTCTTCCCGAGGGTTCCCCTCGGTGGGGTGGAGGCGGGGCAGGCCTGGACCGACTCCGTCTCGAACCGCTCGCAGTCCGGCGGCCTCGACATTCTCGTAGAGGCAACCGCTCAGTTCCAGGCCCACGATTGGGGCGACCGCAACGGAGTGCGCGCCCTGTCGGCCAGCTCGGACACCGAATACACGCTCTCCGGCGGCGGGATGCAGGGCGGCAGCGAGATCACGGTCGACGGCACCGGGGTGTCCCACGGAGGCTTCTTCCTGGGGGCCGACGGCCGCTTCCTCGGCGGCGCCTCCACCGACACGGTTCACATGTCGGCGTTCGTGGTGGCGATGGGGATGGACATCCCCATCCTGCAGATACGCTTCGACACCGTCGCGGTCGTTCGGTAGTTGACTCGGCCACTGGCCATCGCCGCCCTGCTGGCGGCGCTCTGTGCGAGCGCCGCCGAGGGGCAGGTTCGCCAGTCGCGCTCCGACGCGTACCTCTTCACCTCCAACGTGGACGACGTACGCGCCCTCTGGGTCAACCCGGCGGGACTCGCCATCGTGCGCGAGACTTCAGTGATGGCAGAGTTCGTTCTCGACAACCCGCCGCAGGAGAGCCTCCGCTGGTCGCAGTGGACCCTCGGCTTCAATTCGCGCGGCTTTTCGGCCGGCATCCAACAGGACCGGTTGCCGTCGGGCGAGAACATCGAGACGATCCGGGTCGGTGGCGCGGTCGGCTTCCGCGGCGGGGCGCTGGGCGGCACGATGAGCATATACGCCCAGGAGGACAACGATCGCGCCGGCGACATTGGGGTCATGTACCGCCTCGTATCGCCCCTCACGGTTGCGGCGCTGCTCAAGAACATCGGGCGGCCGCTGCTGGGGGATTCGGTGGCGGCCCTCACCGGAGTGCTCGGGCTCAGCTGGCTCGCGATACCCAATCACCTCCAGATCTCACTCGAGGCGGAATTCACCGAGGAGCGCGAGAACACGACGCGGCAGTCCCTGTTCCGCGCCGGACTCGTACTCGCTACCGGCGGCAAGTTGCCCTTCGGCCTGGTGACCACGCTCGATCTGGCCAGCAACATGAAGGTGGACGCTTGGCAGCTGGGGATCTCCGTGGGCGGCAAGGACCGCGTCATCCTCCTTGGCACCGCCGAGCAGGTTCAGGGCTCCGGGCATGTGACACAGATGAGCCTGAGCGGCGTGGCTAGCAGGCGGCCTCCCGGAGGGCGGCCTTAGGCAGCCGGGCAGAGCAGAATGCGAAACGGCACCGGTGAAGTACCGGTGCCGTTTCCATTCCTGGCCGCTCGGACTCAAGGGGTCTCTAGTCCACCAGGCGCAGCGGCATCACAAGACACACATACGACGCCGGATCGTCCCAGCCCACGGGCTCCACCGTGGCCGCGCGCTCGGGCGCCTTGAAGGTGAGCCGTACCTCGTCGGTGGGCATGTACTTCAGAATCTCCAACAGGTAGTTGGCGTTGAACCCGATCTCCAGGGCGTCGCCGTCGTACGTGACGGCCATCTCGTCCTGGGCCTCCCCCAGGTCAGGCGTGCTCACACTCAGCTTGAGCGAACCGCCGGTGAACTGCAGCCGCACGCGATGCGTCTGGTCGCTGGCGACTACACCGACTCGCCGCAGCGCCGAGGCTAGACCGTCCTTCTCGACGGTACATGCCCGGTCGTTGTCCCGCGGGATCACCTGGTCGTAGTTCGGATAAGGCCCCTCGATGAGGCGTGTGAACACCAGGGTGGTGCCGCTCCGGAATCCGAGGTGGTTGTCGCTCTTCGCGATCTCGAGCTCGTCGGAGGGTCCGAAGAGCCGCCGCACCTGGTCCAGCGCCTTCGGGGGCACTATCAAGTCGGCGGACGCGCCCGCGCCACCCACCGGTACCTCCATCTTCGACAGCCGGTGACCATTGGTGGCCACCATCCGCATCACATCCCCTTGCAGCTGCCACAGCACGCCGTTCAGGATCGGGCGGCTCTCCTCGGTGGAAGCCGCAAAGCTCACGTGGTTGATCAGCTTCTGGAGGTCGCTCGACGTGACCGTCCAGGCGTCGTCGAAGCTGACGGGCGGGAAGTTGGGGAACTCCTCGCGTGGGATCCCCAGGAGCTTGAACCGGGACCGGCCGCACTCGAGGCTCACTCGCTGCTCGCCGGAGGCGGTCATTCGAATGGCCGCGCTCGGCAGCTCACGCACGATGTCGACCAGCTTCTTGGCCGGCACCGTCACTGCGCCTTCCGCGTCTACTTCGGCCGGGACTACCGTGCTCACGGCAATGTCGAGGTCGGTGCCCGACAGGCGAACTCCGTCGGCGGTTGCCTCGATCAGGATATTGGAGAGTATCGGGAGGGTGGTCTTGGTCGGCACGCTGGCCGCCACAGCGACCAATCCCTCCTGCAAACGCTCCCGCGTGATCGTGAACTTCATATGGCTCTCTTCTCTGCCAAGTGGAGAAGAAGTCTATAACTACTCTACTAGATTAATAAATAGTAGTACTAGTAGAGGGTCTGGAAACCTTGATAGACTCGCTAAACACTTCTCCAGGTTCTGGTTCGGGCGCTCTCCTCATGTGAGTTCCCTGTATGGGCTGTGGACCGGCGGTAGAAACCGCGACGGCTATCCCCATCAGCCACACCCGTCCACAACACCTTCAACAGGCTTTCTACGAAACCCGCACCAACTCGCGTCGCGCGTGGTCCACCCGGTCGCGGAACTTGTGGTCGCTGGCCATCACGCGCTGCACCTTGTCCAGGCTGTGTATGACCGTTGAGTGGTCGCGCCCGCCGAAAGCCTGTCCGATCTCGACGAGCTGCATTCCCAGCAGCTCCCGCGCCAGGAACATGGCGACCTGACGTGGGACGGTCAGCGTCTTGGTCCGTGCCTTGGAGCGCAGGCCCTCCGGCGTCACTCCCCAGCGGCGGGCCACTACTTCCTGCACCCGATCTACGCTGGGAAGGGCCTCCGGGTGATCGCTCGCTGCCTCTGCGCTCTGCCGGATCTTGTCCGCCAGCGCCTCGCTGGCCAGATCCACCGTCACCTCGCGGTGCTTCAGCGAGGCGTAGAGCAGCAGCTTGATGATGGAGCCCTCCAGCTCGCGCACGGAGCTCCTGACGTGCTCCGCGATGAACCGCAGCACGTCGTCGGGGATGGTGAGCTCCAGGTGATCCTGCTCGGCCTTCTTGCGCAGGATGGCGATGCGGTGCTCCAGGTCCGGCTGGCCGATGTCCGCCACCATGCCCCACTCGAACCGGCTCACCAGTCGCGATTCGAGTCCGGGGCTCTCGTTGGGCGGCCTGTCCGAGGTGATGACGATCTGCTTCCCGGCCTCGTGCAGGGCGTTGAACGTGTGGAAGAACTCCTCCTGGGTCATTTCCTTGCCCTCGAGGAAATGCACGTCGTCGACCAGGAAGATGTCCACCTCCGTCCGGTACTGCTTTCGGAACTCCACCATCGTCCGGCTGTGGATGCTCTCGATAACCTCGTTGATGAACTGCTCGGCGCCCATGTACACCACGCGGGCGCTGTCGTCACGCTCCAGAACGGCGTGGGCGATGGCCTGCATCAGATGCGTCTTGCCCAGTCCGGTGGCGCCGTAGATGAACAGCGGGTTGTAGGTCTTGCCGGGGGCTTCCGCCACGGCGTGGGCCGCCGCACTGGCGAGCTCGTTCGATTTGCCGATGACGAAGGTCTTGAATGAGTAGCGCTCGTTGAGCGGCCGGGTCGCGCGGCCGCCCCCGTCGCCCGGCGTGGGCGCCACGAAGAAGTCCATTTGGGGCCGCTGCGCCCGCTCCTCCTGTACCCGGAACGTGACCTTGAGGGGTGAGCCGAGCCGCTCCTGGGCCAATCTGGCTAGCAGGTCGGAGTGCTTGGACTCGTTCCACTCGACGGCGAACTGGTCGGGAGCGCCCAAGATCAGTCTATCTTCCTGTAGCCCAATGGGCTCCACAGGCTCGAGCCAAGTGCGGACAGTGGGGTCAGGAAGTTCTGTGCGGGCCGCCTCCAATAGACGGGACCACGCCTGCTTCGCTGTCAATTCCATCTACTGTAGCGGACTACTTTTGGTAGGCGGTTTGATAGGGCACGACGATGGTACCGCGCCGATGTGGAAAAGTCAACCTTGACCGAAATGGCCCTGTACGACTAGTTTTCGCGCCCGCGTGAGAAGGACATGAGGCATGAAAAGGACGTATCAGCCGAGCACCAGGCGGCGTAAGAATAAGCACGGATTCCGGGCACGGATGAAGAACCGATGGGGCCGGGCGGTGTTGAGCCGCAGGCGCCGAAAGGGTCGCAAGCGCGTGTCGGTTGCGACGCCGTCCAAGCACGGAGGGCATTGAGGGCCGAGGGGCTACCTCGGAGCTGGCGCTTGACGCGCAGATCTGACCTGACGGCGGTGACGCGTTCCGGCCGCCGCCGCCGCACCCCGAGACTGGACATTTCCTGGCGAGCCAACGAGTTGGGACACCCGCGCCTAGGCGTTGTCGTGCCGCGCCACGGCCGCAGCGTCGTGGAGCGCAATCGCCTGAGGCGCCGGCTGCGCGAGTTCGCGCGGCGGCGCCTGCTCCCGCGCCTGGCTCCGATCGATCTCGTGATCCGCTCTCACCAGGCCGCCTACCGGTCCGACTTTCTCGAACTGGCCACCGACCTGGATCAATGGGCGCTTTCCCTGTCGGGCTGACGCTCTGGCCGCGAAACGCGGTAGCGGCGCTCATCCGCGCCTACCAGGTGGCTGCGTCCCCCTTCCCTTCACCGTGCCGCTTCGCACCTACGTGCTCGACGTATACGCTCGAGGCCGTCAGGCGCTACGGCGCCCTGAAGGGCTCCTGGCTGGGCGTGAAGCGCATTCTCAAGTGCCATCCGTTCCATCCGGGTGGCCCCGACCCGGTTCCTTGAGGGCTCGCTGAATGGACCGTCGCACTCTACTGGCCATCAGCTTGATGCTGCTCATCGCAGTGGTGCCGGCGGTCTTTCTGCGTCCCGACCGCCCGGCCCAGGGCCCGGCTGGTTCCGCGGACAGCGTCCTGTCCCAGCCCGCCGAGACCGCGGTGGCCCAGCCGGAGGCGCCCCGGCCTGGGATTGCGCCGCAGCCGGTGGCCGAGCTGCCTGCCGCCCGTGACTCGGCGCCCGGGCAGGTAGTCGCCGTCGAGTCGGATCTGTACCGCTTCGAGTTCTCGACCCGCGGCGCCCGGATCGTGAGTGCGATTCTCGAGAATTACGAGACATTCAGGCCCGGTGACACGGGCCGCGTCCAGATGATCCCGCAGGGCTCCCGCTGGCTGGACTACTACCTCGTGGTCGAGGGCGACACGGTCTCGCTGGCCGACTGGTCGTTCGAGCCCACCACGACCGAGCTCGCCGTGACGGGCGAGAGCGCGGAGCTGGGGTGGGTCGCGCGGCGCGGATTCGTGACGGTGGAGCTCACCTACACGTTCTGGCCCGGCACCTACATGTTCGATGTTGCGGGCCGCGTAACGGGCGCAGCGCGCAGCGCGCTGATCGTGATCAGCCTGGGGCCGCGCATCGCGCCGGTAGAGGCGGACAGCGTGTGGGACTACCGGTCGTACGGTGTGGTGACCAAGGACGGCAGCACCGAGCGCCTCAACTTCCGCTCGCTGGATCCCGGCGAGCAGCGCGCCCTCGAGGGCCCGTTCGAGTGGGTGGCGATCAAGTCCAAGTATTTCCTCGGTGCCGTGCTGGCGCTGGAGGAGGGGCAGCCGAAGTTCGGCGGGGCGCTGGTCATCGGCGGGAATCGCTCGGGCAAGTATGCGGTGCGTGCCGACGTGCTCGCGTCGCTGCCGGCCCCGGGGGGTGCATTCAGCTTCCAATGCTACTTCGGACCCCAGGAGTTCCGCAGTCTCTCGGCGATCGGCCACGGGCTGGAGGACGTCAACCCGTACGGTTGGATCCTCCGTCCCATCATCCGCCCGTTCGCCAACTTGATAGTCCGCATCCTGCTATGGATGCACGAGACGCTCAACCTGGGCTACGGTTGGGTGCTCATCCTCTTCGGTCTGGCGATGCGCGTCCTGTTGTGGCCGCTCAATCAGAAGGCGATGCGGTCCAGCATGGCGATGCAGGCCGTCCAGCCTGAAATGAAGGCGGTCCAGGAGCGCTACAAGGAAGATCCGCAGCGGATGCAGCAGGAGGTGATGAAGCTGTACAAGGAGCACGGGGTGAACCCGCTGGGCGGCTGCCTGCCGATGCTCATCCCGATGCCCATCCTGTTCGCGCTGTTCTTCGTGTTCCGCGAGACCATCGAGTTCCGTGGCGTGCCGTTCCTTTGGCTGCCTGATCTGTCGCGGCCGGACCCGTTGTTCATCATCCCAATCGCGATGGGCCTGTCGATGTTCGGGGTCATGCGCATCGGTCAGATCGGGGTGCCGCCGAACCCGCAGACCAAGATGATGCTGTACGTGATGCCGGGATTCCTCACGTTCATCTTCCTGAAGCTGTCGGCGGGCCTGAACCTGTACTATGCGGTGAGCAACATCGCGTCGATTCCGCAGCAGTGGCTCATTGCGCGGCAGAGGCTCAGGAGGCAGGCTAACAAGAAGGAATGAGTGTGTAGTTTCTCTCCATGCTCAGCGACACCATCGCCGCGCTTGCTACACCTCCGGGTCGCTCCGGGATCGCGCTCGTGCGCGTTTCCGGCTCGGGCGCCCACGCAGTAGCGGCGAGGGTCCTCGCCTCATTTGCGGTCGCGCCGCTGCGCACCGCCCGCCTCTCACCCGTCACTCACCCCGGCACCGGCGAGCTGCTCGACGAGGCGCTCTATCTGACCTACAGCGCGCCCGCCTCGTACAGCGGCGAGGACATGGTGGAGATCACCACGCACGGAGGCTTGCTGGTGCCGGCCGAGGTTCTCGGTGCGCTGCTCGCCGCCGGGGCGCGTCAGGCGGCGCCCGGGGAGTTCACCCGCCGCGCGGTTGCAAACGGCAAGCTGGACCTGCTCCAGGCCGAGGCCGTTGCCGATCTCGTGGATGCCACCGCCCCCGCGCAGCGCCGTGCGGCGCTGCACCAGTTCGACCGCGGGCTCTCCGGGCGCATTGCTGCCCTGCGCGACCAGGTACTCGAGCTCGAGGCTCTGGTGTGCTACGAGATCGACTTCCCCGAGGAAGACTCGGGACCGGTTGCGCCGGAGCGCATTGCAGCTGCCGCGGCGGATGCCAGGGATGCGATTGCGGCGCTCATCGGCACTGCTGCCGAGGGTGAGCGCCTGCGCGAAGGCGCTCTCGCAGTGATCGCGGGCCGGCCCAATGCGGGGAAATCGTCGCTGTTCAACGCCCTGTTGGGGAGCGAGCGGGCTATCGTGACGCACATTCCCGGAACCACGCGTGATGCGATCGAAGCGCCGGCATCCTGTGGCGGCTTTCCATTCCGGCTGATCGACACTGCTGGCCTGCGTGAGTCGGATGACCTCGTGGAGCGGCTCGGCGTCGAGGTCAGCAGGCGCTACCTGGGTGCCGCGGACGTCGTGCTCTTCTGTGCGGAGGCCGGCCGCGAGCTGGCACGGGAGGAGCGTGATTTCCTCGACGAGGTGGCGGTGCCCGTCGTGCTGGTGCGTACCAAGTGCGATCTGCTCGGCGATACCGACCGCCCGGCTGCCGACAGTGGCGTGATGGTGTCCGCCGAGACGGGAGACGGAATCACCCGCCTGCGCTCAGCGCTCGCCGAGCACGTGTTCACGGGCATGGCGGGCCGGGGCGACATCGGGCCACTGGTCACGCGCGAGCGGCACCGTGTAGCTCTCCAGCGGGCGCAGGAGGAGGTCACCCACTTCGAGCAGGCGCGCGGGGAGGGACTCGAGACCGCGGTGGCCGCCACGCATCTACGGGCGGCGGTAGCGGCCCTGGAGGACGTTATCGGACTCGTATCCGCCGAGGATGTGCTGGAGCGGGTGTTCGAGAGCTTCTGCGTGGGGAAGTAGCAACGCTACAGCGTTTCGTCGCCTCCCTCCAGCACCAGCCGCCACACTTCGTCCACGAGCCACTGCAGCCGCTCCTGGGCGTACTTCAGCTCGGATGGGCCCATGTCGTCGACCCGGCGGGAGGTGTCCCGCACGTGTCCGATCAACTCGTCGAGCAATTCGCGCAGGCCGCGCATCTGGCGGCGCTCCGGGAGCGGCTTTGCGGTGGGGCGTTTGGCAGAGCGGCGGGTCGGACTTCTGGAGGACTTCTTCTTCACGCGCTCTGCACGTCTCTCGAACGCTGATCGAATGCCGTGCACTCGAGGGCGTTGGCGCGGAGGGCCTGCGCGATCCCCAGTTCGGCGACGGCTGCCTCCACCATGCGGTCACCCAGGTAATACCCCGACCGCTCGGGGATCACCTTTCCTCCCACCAACCGCTGGGCGGCGGACATGCCGCCGGAGAGGTAGCGCAGCCGGTATCCCAAACCGCGCTCGTCCAGCTCCTCTTCGACCGAGTGCATCAGGAACGCTTCCAACTGGCGCAGGCGGCGATATTGCCGACGGGCGTAGCCCATGTAGTCCCACGGCTCGAATCCGGGAGCGACGGTCTGCGACGCAGCCACGGCGAGGCCTTCGTTCACCATGAGCTCGCGCAGCGTGGCCCTCGAGCCCGTTTCCCAGTAGTCGTATCCGCCCAGGTCGTGGACGATGTCCGCCAGCTCGCTGCGGCTGTGAGGTGACGTGTAGCGCGCGAGATGCGCCACCTCGTGCGCGATCCAGAGCGGAATCTGCTCTGGCGGCAGGCCCAGGCCCAGCGACTCGTGATTGGGGCGTCCCGTGAAGTGCTCGAGGCAGATGAACGCCACGCCGCGGCCTTCCACCACCAGCTCGCCCGCGTTCGCGCCGCCCACGCCGACCATGAGATAGACGTCGAACTGCTGTTCCATCTCGAACGTTTCCTGGCAGCGCTTCATCGTCTCTTCCGCCACTGACGCGACATCGTAGCTACCCAGCAACGCGTGCAGATCGCGCCGATCGGCGACGAGGGCCCGCTGGATCACTTCCTCTGCGTGGGGGCTGTCGAGATCCAGAATGTAGTTGTGCCAGTATGCGGACAGGACGCCGCGGTGATCGTCGATATGGCGGCGATACGCCTCCAATGAATCGGGCGCGTCGAGCGCAGCGAGGAATTCGGGAACGAGGTTGATCAGCATTGGAGGCGCCCACAATTTGCGATGCGCAACCGATACTGACAAGACCTCAGTTCAGCGAAGCTCGACGTCGATGTGCGTAGAGCGGGCATCGCGCGGCCTGACGAGGTCGCGCACGCGCATTCTGATTCGGTAGTCGCCGCGTGGAATGCGCCCCGGAGCCAGCACGACACGCTCGGTGACGATGGAGGCAGCCGGCGCCTGTCGCTGGAATCGGATGGCCAGTACCTGCTCGCCGTCCTGCTCGAACGCGTACTCAATCTCGTATCTGGCGAGGCCGCTGGAGTCTGCCGTGAGCTCGTAGATCTCCGAGTAGAACGCAAGAGGCTCTGCGACCGATAGGCGGCGCGTCCCCGGCATCGCGCGGGCGATCTCCTCGCGAGAATACGCCGTATCTGCGAGCGAGGCGACCAGCAGGCTCGATACGGTGAGCCGGTCGAGCCAGAGGTAGGGGACGTCCGCCTGGGCCCTGAGCCGGCCGAGCTGATCGCCTTCCTTGACGTCCACTCCGATGCTGTAGCGCTGCGCCCCCACGTGGAACACGAACGGAGCGGATCCGGTGACACGGGCGAGCTCCGTCCACTGCGAGTCCCACAGGGCAGCTGCGCCGGAATCGGGCGTCGCCCCCACGTACACCAGGTGGTATCCGTCGATCGCGCCGCGGAAGGTGGCTACCCAGGCGTATACGTCCAGGGTTGCCGGGATGGATGTATCGTCGGTCTCCAGGACGAGGGCGGAGTTGTGCAGCTCGGTCCTGTTGGTGGGATAGAGGAGCATATCACCCACGACGGACGCGAAGGTGATGGCCGCAATCCCGTTGGGCGTCTCGTAATACCACTGCTCTGCGTCCACCGGGACCGGTCCCACGGTGCGGAGGCGCCGGTCGGGCTCCCCGTAGCGGAGGTACACCAGGCCCCTGCCGTCGAACCCGTAGGTGCGATAGCGAGTCACCGAGTCGGGCTCGGGGAGGTCGCGGATGTCGACGCCGAGCCCTGCTCGGGTGACGTCGTCCTCGATTCGTGAGCGGCCCGGCATCGGGACTACCGTGACGCCGAACGCGTAGTCCAGAGACTGAATGATGCCGCCGGACATGCCGCTGTACAGCGCCCGGTTCAGCTCCGAGCGGTGGAAGGTCGCCTGCGGGTGCAGCAGGGGATAGTAGTCACGCGCGTGTGCGAGCCGCGAGAAATGCTCGACGATCCGCTCGTTCCCCGCGGTGGTGAGGTCGGGTTCCCGCTGTGACCAGAAGGAGCGCAGGAACGCCGCCCGCTCCCCGGGCGGGAGCGTCACGTAGACGCTGTCCTCCTCGGGTGAGGCAATCCCTCTGGCCTGCTGCCACAACAGGTCCAGGGTGTCGGACGCCGCACGCTCGAGTGCCCGCTCGTAGTCGGCCAGGCCCCCGGTCGTGTCGCCCCGCTCGAGTGCGCTCTGCGCCTTGAGCGCCCATACGGAGGCGTCGTCGCGCCCCGCCGCAATGAGGGAGTCCAGGACCGTCGCTGCATCCGGATACTCTCCGGCCTGAACGAGGAACCATGCCCGTAGCAGATCGGTGCGGGCATTACCCGGGCTGCGAGAGAGGGATTGTGCAGCGCTCCGCCGATGGTCGTCGTTCCAGTAGATCTGCTTGGCGATCGCCCACGTGTCCTTGTACTCGGGGTCGATGCGCCACACGTTGAGCAGCGCGCGGCGGATCATCCACTGCCCATCCTCCATCGCGAGGCGCAGGCCCACCTGCGCCTGCCAGTAGCGGGCCTCCGGGTCGGTCGTGTCCGCCTTCGCGGCGCGCTCGAGGTAGTCCCATGCCTTCCAGCGGCCGATCACCGGCCACTCGAGGTGCACGCGACCCAGCAGCGTGAGCGCGCGCGCATCCTCCCGGTTTCTGCGCACCGCGCGCTCGAGCTGACGCCGGGCCTCGCCCAGCTCTCCCTCGACGAGCAGCGACTCCGCCCGGGCATAGAGCGACGTGTCCTGAACCGGAGCCGCCGTAGCGAGAACGAGGAGGAGAGCGCCGCCGACCATGCCCGCTGCTAGCGCAGGTCCACGTCGCCGAGGGTGGAGTGCTCCTCGCGACCCGCGACACGATCCCGGACGGTCATCGTGATCTGATAGCTACCCCGCGGCACGTCGCCGGGCGCGAGCACGATGCGCTCGAGAATGGTCGGGTTGGAAGGTGCTTGGCGGTCGAATGCTATGCGGACCGTCTCGCCGCCGGCCTGCGGGACGAAAGCGTACTCGACCTCGTATTGGGCCAGTCCGGCGGCGTCGGCGGGGAGGTCGTAGATCTCCGAGTAGAGCGCGAGCGGCACGCCTGCCGGTATGCGGCGGGTGCCGGGCATCGCCGCCGCCACTTCGTCGCGTCCGAAGCCGGTGTCGCTGGCGGCCCCAATGAGAATGCTCGACACCGTGAGCCGGTCACGCCACAGGTTGGTGATCTCGATTTCCGCACGCAGCCTGCCCAGCCGCTCCCTCGCTTGGACGTCCACGCCCAGGCGAAGCGCACCCGCGCCGGCGCGGAACACGAACGGGCTGACGCCGGCAACGCGGTCCAGCTCGACCCAGTCGAGGTTCCACAGCGCGGCCGCCCCCGAGTCCGGCGTCGCTCCCACGTACACGATGTGGTCGCCGGTCGCCGGGCCGCGGAACGTCGCCACCCAGGCGTACACGTCGAGCGACGCCTCGATCGACGTAGTGTCGCGCTCGAGCAGCTCGACGCTGTAGCGCACCTGGGGCCGAGTGGTGGGAAACACGACCATGTCACCACCGAGCGACGTGCCTGCGCCGCTCGCGGTAGCCGCGGTTGCGCGCGCGAACACCGCGACCATCGGGTCGCCGGCCACCTCGTAGTACCATGCCTCGACCTGCCCGCCGTCCATGACGTAGCGGCGCAAGGGCTCGCCGAAGCGCAGGTAGATGAGACCGCGTCCGTCGAATCCGTAGCGTCGGTAGCGTGACACCGAATCCGGTTCCGGCAACGCGCGCACATCGGTACCCACGCCCGCGGCCTGGAGGTCGGCTTCCAGCCGGGCGTTCATCTGCGGCATGATTCCGGGAACGCCAAGCGACTGCACCATTGCGAACACGGTCGGGGAAATGTTGGCAACCATGTTGCGTCGCCCCGGCGAGCGATGGAACGCGGACTGCGGATGGAGCAGCCGGTAGTGACGCCGCGCTCGCTTTAGCCGGGCGAAATGCTCGGCGACGCGATCGTTGCCCGCGGTGATCAGGTACGGCTCGCGCTGCGCCCAGAACTTGCCGTAGAAGGCCTCCCACTCGTCCGGAGACGCCGCCGCCCAGGCCCTGTCCTCTTCGGGCGACGCTATCGTTTCGACCTGGCGCCACATGATGCCGAGCGAGTCGGTCGCCGCGGCGCCCACCGCCGCTGCGTAGTGCGCCAGCCCCGTTGCGGTGTCGCCGGCCTCCAACGCGCTCTGCGCCATGAGCGCCCAGACGGCGGCGTTGAGGTCACCCGCTTCCACTCGCGCTGCCAGGAGGCGATCCGCCTCGTCATACTTGCCCAGTTCGATCAGGAGTTGTGCGCGGCGCAGATCTGCAGTTGGAATTCCCGGGTGACGCGCCAGGATCGTTACGGCCTGCTCGAGCTCGTCCTTCCCGTGATACGTGTAGCGCCAGAGCTGCCAGGTGTCGCGGTACGAGGGATCGAGATTCCAGATGCGGTACAGCCCGTCACGGATCGCCCACTCGCCGTCCTTCCCGCCGGCCGCGAGCCCAGCCTGCGCCTGCAGGTAGGCGATCTCCGGGTCGTCCGGGCTGAGCTCCCAAGCCTCCTCGAACAAGTCCCACGCTGCCCAGGTCCAGTCGCTCTGCCCCGCCTCTTCGAGTTGCACCCGGCCGAGAAGCACCAGCGCCCGAACGTTGCTCCGGTCTCGCTCCAGCGCGGGCTGCAACAGGGCGCGCGCCCCGCTGAGATCTCCGGCCACGAGCAGCGACTCCGCCCGGGCATACGAGGTGGTGTCCTGCCCGGGCGGTGCTGCGGCAAGCGTGAGTGCGAGGAGGGCTCCAGCTATCCCATGGCGCGTTCCAGCGCGGCCGCCTGCTGTGGCAGGAAGCCGTAGAGGATGACGACCGCGGCATCCTGGCGAACCGAGATCAGCGACATCATTCCTCGTCGTCGCGGAGCTCTCGGCTCACCTCGTCGAGGAGCTTGCGCTCCTGGTGCGTGAGGGACTCGAGTCCACTTCTGGAGATCTTGTCGAGCACGCGGTCGAGTTCGTCCTGCTTGGATTGCTCCTCGTCCTCCTGCAGCGGGCCTGCGGCGGACGCGGCAGCGGGAGACGCCGCCGCGCGCGGCTCGCGCACACGGCGCTGTGGCACGACATGGGCTATCCGGGGGGTCCTCAGCGCAGCCTGCGCGCGGCGCATGATGGCCTCTTCGCTCTTCAGGTAGATGAACCCGAAGAGAAACCCGCCCAGGTGCGCGAGGTGCGCCACCCCATCCTGCGCGTCGGCGATCGCGAGCACCAGGTTGATCGTGGCGAGGAATACTACCAGCCACTTCGCCTTGATGGGAAGCGGCAGGGGAAAGATGTAGATCGGTGCGTCGGGCCAGGCCATGGCGTACGCGAGCGACACGCCGAATACCGCCGCAGATGCGCCCACGAACGGTGCAACCGGAGTGAAGAGGGAGAGCGCAAACGAGAACGCCGCGCCGCCCAATCCGCAAATCAGGTAATACAGCGCGAATGTGCCGCCGCCCATACGCTCCTCGACCGGCGGCCCGAATATGAACAGCATCAGCATGTTGAACGCGAGGTGCAGGAACCCCGCGTGCACGAACATGTAGCTGACGAACCCCCACCAATGGCGGCCGGCGTCGGCCGGACTGAAGGAGAAGAACTCGTTGAACCACGGCCCCGTGAACACGGTGATGGTCAGGATCCAGACCACCGTGTTCGCGATGATCAGCCCCCGTACCCAGGGGGTGAGCGAGAACGACGTTTGGGACCGCATATCCACCTAATCTAGGCTTCAGGCGTGGGCTTTGTTCCGGCCTCCTGCCGGGACAGCGCCAGGCGGCAGATTTGGTCGCACAATTCCCCGAAGGGGATGCCTACTGCGGCTGCCGATTGGGGCAGGAGACTGGTCGCCGTGAGGCCGGGCAGCGTGTTGGCCTCCAGCACGTAGGGACTGTCGTCGGCGCCGATCCGGAAGTCGACGCGGGAGAAGTCGCGCAGCCTCAGCGCGCGGTGGCTGGCCAATCCGATGCGGCGCAGCTCGTCGGCGAGCGCATCCGGGATGTCCGCCGGGAAGATCTCCTGCGTCATTCCCGGCGTGTACTTGCACTCGTAGTCGAATATCTCGTGACTGGGAATGATCTCTCCCACCGCGAGCGCCTCGTCACCCAGGATTCCGACGGTGTACTCCGGACCGGTTGCGTAGGCCTCGAGCATGACGTCGTCATCGTAGACGCGAGCCTCCTGGACGGCTGCGTCGAGCTCGGCGATGTTCCGCACCACCGTGACCCCAACGCTGGAACCCACTCTGGACGGCTTTACGATGAGCGGCAGTCCCAGCGCTGCGACCGCGTCGGACGACGCGGGCCACATCTCCCACGGTGCGGTCGGGATGCCGGCGTCGCGGAACAGTCGCTTGGCCTCGTTCTTGTCCATCGCGAGGGAGCTGCCCACCGGGTCGCTGCCTGCGTACGTCAGCCCCGCGGCCTCGAGCAGGCCCTGCATCTCGCCGCCCTCTCCCTGGCGGCCGTGCAGCACTACGAAAACGACGTCGGCTGCTGCGATGGGTTCGAGCGCGATCAGCTCCGCACCGAGCTCGCGCGCGGCCAGCGCGGCGAGCTGATCCAGCGTGGGCGGCGTCCGGCCGACCGGTGCGAGGCGGCGCTGTTCCTCTTGCAGCGACAGCACACCGTCCACGGTGTCCACCACCGTCACGTCGTAGGCGCGGGCGCGCAGCGCCGCGACCACCTGCCCGGCGCCCGCCAGGGCGACGTCGCGCTCCGGCGTGGAACCGCCGGTCAGCACGGCGACGCGGGTCACGGCCTGTATTCCACTCGGTACTGTGGCGTCTCCCAGATCTCCACGGCGTCGACGCGTGCCGCGGGCGCCGCGGCCGCGAGGCGGTCGCTCGTGCGCTCGCAGACTACTACGGCGAGGCGCTCGGCCGTGGGCGGGGAGTCGCCGAACGGCTCAAGGTCGTTGAGGTATGCGTGATCGAATTCGCTCACCGCATCACGCACGGCCTCCTCCACCACGCGGAAGTCCACGGCCATCCAGCCCTCGTCCAGCGCGTCGGCCTCGACGCGCACGGTAACGCGCACGCGCCAGTTGTGGCCGTGCATGCGCTCACACTTCTCGACTCCGGGCAGCGTGTGCGCCGCGGCGAAGGCGGCCTCGGCGGAAAGCAGATAGTGCGCCAAGTCAGCGAATCCCGGCCATGTGATGCAGCACGTCGTAGCGGCTCACGATCCCGGCGAGCTTGCCCTGACGCCGCACGAGCACCGCGGGCGTCTCGCGCGAGAGCAGCTCGGAGACCCTGTCGAGAGGCGAATCCGCGTCCACTACCGGGTAGGGCTGCTCCATGATGTCGCGCACCGGTTGCTCGAGCACCACCGGCTGCGCAATGGCGCGCGCCATGAGGCTGGCCTCGTCCAGCGCCCCGACGCACTCGTCGTTCTCGACGATCGGGAGCTGAGAGATGTCGTAGGTCTGCATCAGGTTTAGCGCCTGCCGCACCGTCTGCGCGGGCGTGACGATGACCAGCTCGGGGGCGCCGTCCGACTTGGCGGCGAGCAAAGTGGAGGCAGTCGCAAGTTCCACCTCGAGCATCTGGTTCTCACGCATCCACTCGTCGTTGTAGAGCTTGGAGAGGTAGCGCTCGCCGGTGTCGGCCAGGATGGCGACCACAAATGCGTCCGGGTCGTTCGCCCGGCGCGCCACGTGCAAAGCGGCCCACACGTGGAGACCGGAGGAGCCGCCGACGAACAGTCCTTCCTCCCGGGTCAGGCGGCGCGCCATCTGGAACGAATCCTTGTCGCTCACTGCGACGAACTCGTCCACCACGTCGTAGTGCAGCGTGCCGGGGATCTTGTCGCCTCCGATCCCCTCCACCTTGTAGGGGTGTCCCTCCCCAATCTGCTGGGTGCGCGAGTACTCGGCGTAGACCGATCCCTCGGGGTCTCCCACGATCACTTGCACCTTGGGATTCTGCTCCTTGAGGTAGCGCCCCGCTCCGGAGAGCGTGCCCCCCGTGCCGGCTCCGCCCACCAGATGGGTGATGCGTCCCTCCGTCTGCTCCCACAGCTCGGGGCCGGTCGAGCGGTAGTGCGCATCGGGGTTCACCTGGTTGTAGAACTGGTTGGCCAGCACCGCGCCTGGTGTCTCCTGGACGATGGCCTTGGCCTTCATGACGTAGTTCTCGGGGTGGTCCGGCGGAACTGCGGTGGGAGTGATGATGACCTTGGCGCCGAACGCCTTGAGCAGCCGCACCTTCTCGGACGACATCTTGTCCGGCATCGTGAAGATGCAGCGGTAGCCCTTCAGGGCCGCTGCGAGCGCGAGCCCGACACCGGTGTTCCCCGACGTCCCCTCGACCACGACGCCGCCGGGCTTGAGCTGGCCGCTCTGCTCCGCGTCCTCGATGATTGCCAGCCCGATGCGGTCCTTCACTGATCCGCCGGGGTTGAAGAACTCCGCCTTGCCGTAGACAGGCGTCTCGAGTCCCACGGTCACCTGGTTCAGCCGTATGAGGGGTGTCCATCCGATCGTATCCAGGACGTTGGCGTACGGCCGCGCGTGGTTCTTGCTCACGATCCACCTCCCGATGGCCCATCCGGCAGCCGGAAATGCACCGGCTGGAGAAACGACGTCGCGACCGGCTGCCCGTCCCGCTGCGCGGGCGCGAAGCGCATTTCAGCCACGCCGGCCAGCGCAGCGGAGTCGAGCGCCGGGTATCCGCTTGCTTCGGCGACCTGCGTGGAGTCGGGTACGACCGCTCCCGTGTCGTCCACGAAGAGACGCAGCACGACAGTGCCTTCCACGCGCTGTTCGTAGAGGGCGCGCGGGTAGCCGATCGGCGACTCGGCGTTCACTACCACCGGCGTCTCGAAGCCGCGCTGCGGCTGGCTCGTCGCTTCGCCGTTGGGTGTCGACTCTTCCGCCGCACAAGCGGCCAGCAGCGCGGCTGCAATCCAGATATGTCGCATTACCGATCCTCGGCGCGTTTCTTGAGCTCGGCGAGGCGGGTGAGCGCCTCGATGGGTGTCAACGTCTCGGGGTCGAGGTCCTGCAACTCCTTGACGACCGGGTGCTCTCCGGCCGCGAACAGCGCAAGCTGGTGCGCATCCGGCACAGGCGGCGGAGCGATGCCCGCCACGCGATGTCCGGACTCCAACAGGGTCAGGATCTCCCACGCCCGCTGCACCACGTCGCGTGGCAGGCCCGCCAGTCGCCCCACGTGTATTCCGTAGGAGCGGTCGGATCCGCCCGGCTGCAGCTTGTGGAGGAACACGATGTCGTCGCCGGACTCCTTGACGGCCACGTTGTAATTGCGTGTGTGCTGCAACTCTTCGGTGAGCTGCGTGAGTTCGTGGTAGTGCGTCGCGAAGATGGTCTTGCAGCCCACGCTGTCGTGCAGATGCTCGGTCACCGCCCATGCGATCGCCACGCCGTCGTAGGTCGCCGTGCCACGTCCTATCTCGTCGAGCAGGATCAGGCTGCAGTCGGTGGCGCCGCGCAGGATGGCGCTGGTCTCGCTCATCTCCACCATGAACGTGGAGTGGCCGCGCCCCAGGGCGTCGCTGGCGCCGACGCGGGTGAACACGCGGTCCACCACGCCGATGCGTGCAGCGTCGGCCGCCACGAAAGAGCCCATCTGCGCCATCAGCACGGCGAGACCGGTCTGGCGTAGCACGGTGGACTTGCCGGCCATGTTGGGACCGGTGAGCAGGATGATGCGCGCGGCGGCGTCGAGATGAACGTCGTTGGGGATGAACTTGCCCGGCGGCAGCATGCGTTCGACCACCGGATGCCTGGAACCCGTGAGCTCGAGCTCCATCCCCGCGTCCACTTCCGGGCGCACGTAGCGCTCGCGCACCGCCGTTTCCGCCAGAGCCGCGAAGACGTCGAGCGTGGCGCTGGTGCGGGCCGCCCCGCGCAGCCGGGCCAGGCGTGAGGCGATCGAATCACACAGGGCGTGCAGCTGGGCGCGCTCCGCTTCGAGCGCGCGCTCCTCCGCGCCCAGCACCCGCGCTTCGTAGTCCTTGAGCTCCGGTGTGACGTAGCGCTCGGCGTTGGTGAGGGTCTGGCGCCGCTCGTAGTTGTCCGGGACCGCGTCCTTGTGCGTCTTGGTGACTTCGATGTAGTAGCCGAAGACCTTGTTGTATCCGATCTTGAGCGACGATATGCCGGTGCGTTCCCGCTCGGTGGCCTGGAGCGCGGCGATGTAGCGCTTGCCTCCGTCGCGCAGCTCGCGGATCTCGTCCAGCTCCGCATCTGCGCCGGGGCGGATACTGTCGGCGTCGCCCAGCGATGCGGGCGGGTCGTCCACCAGCATGCGGGACAGTTCGTCGGTGAGGTCGGCGAGCAGGTCGAACTCCTCTGCGATGCGCTCCAGCTCGGCGCTGCGCTCGCGGGTGGCGAGTCCGTCGAGGGCGCCCTTCAGGTCCGGCAGTCGGGCGAGGGAATCGCGCAGCGCGCCCAGGTCCCGCGGGTTGGCGCGGTGCGCCGCGGCCCTCCCCGCCAGCCGCTCGATGTCGCGCACTCCATCGAGCGCGTCCCACAGGCGCTCGCGGCCCCGTGCATCGTCCACCAGCACCTCGACTGCGTCGAGACGCGCGTTGATGCCATCCACCGTGCGCAGGGGCGCCAGCAGCCACTGCCGGAGCAGGCGCGCCCCCATGGGGGTGACCGTCCGATCCAGCACCTCGAGCAGCGTTCCGCCCTGCTCGCCCGGGCGCATCGGTTCGGTCAGCTCGAGGTTGCGCCGCGTCATCTCGTCCAGCGGCATCGTGGCGCCTACGCGCCGCACCGACGGCGGCGCGAGCTGCGGCAGGCCGCCCGGCTGCAGTTCGCTCGCGTACTTGAGCAGTGCCCCCGCCGCGCCGAGGGCCGGCCGGTCGGAATCGCCGACCCCGAGGCCTTCGAGCCCCCGCAATCCGAAACGCCGCGCAATCTCTTCGGCGGCCTCGTCGGGGTTGAACTCCCACGCTTCACGCTGTGTGACCATGAGCTGGCTGCCCGCGGCTGGCACCTCCCCCCCCTCCGGCACGACGATCTCGCGAGGGTCGAAGCGGGAGAACGCGACCTGGAGGTCATCCACGGCCACGGTCTCCAGGATGAACTCCCCGGTCGACAGATCCAGCGCCGCGAGCCCGACCGGATCGCCGGGGAGGATCGCCACTAGGAAGTTGTTGCATGTGCCGTCCAGCCATTCGTGGGCGAGGATCGCGCCGGGGCTCACCGTCTCGATCACCTCGCGCCGCACCACCCCCTTGGCGTGCTTTGGATCCTCCACCTGCTCGCAAATGGCTACCCGGTAGCCGCGTTCCACGAGGCGCCGCAGGTACCCGTCGGCGGCCTTGACCGGCACGCCCGCCAGCGGGATCTCGGCGGCGGCGCCGCTGTTGCGGCTCGTGAGTGTCAGGCCCAATTCCCGAGCGGCGAGCTTCGCGTCGTCGAGGAACATCTCGTAGAAGTCGCCCATGCGGAAAAACAGAATCGAATCGGCATGGCGCGCCTTGATTGCGCGGTACTGCTGCATCAGCGGGGTCTCGGCCTCCGGAGACGAGCGCTGCCTTCGGCTCACTGCTGCTCCTCGACGACGAACGGACTCCCGCCGAGCCGCTGCCTGAGCTCGGCCACGAGCCGCTGGGCCGCGCTGCGATCGGGAAAGCGCCCCACCCGGACTTTGAAGAGCCCGTCTGCGCCGCGGACCACGTGGGGGTCGTAGCCCGCTGCGTGCAGCTGGCGCATGAGCTCGTCGGCGGCCACCGCGTTCTGTACCGCGGCTACCTGGGCTGCGTACACCGTCTGGGTGCCGGCCGGAGGCTGGGCCGGCAGCACCTGGGCCGAGTCGCCACCGAGCGAGTCGCCCCCCTGTGCGAAGGCGGCGCAGCGCTGCAGTTGGTAGCGGGCCCGCTGGGCCAACTCGACGTTGTCTCCGGCGTCGGCGGCCGCGGCGCTCAGCAGGCGGCACCCGTCGGCTCCGTTCCCTGCCTCGAGCTGCGCGCGGCCGGCCCAGAAGCTCGCCTCGGGCAAGACCTCACTGAAGGGGTAGTCCATCAGCACACGCTGGGCGCTGCGGTATGCCGCGGAGTAGTCGCCGGTGCCGAACGCGATCTGGGCGAGGCGCAGATGCGCCCGGTCCGCCCAGCCGGATCGCGCGTACTCGATGCCGACGCGGCGGAAGTAGAGCGTTGCGCTGTCCACGTCGGCCGCAACCACCCCCGCCGCGTAGAGCAGCTGGGGGTAGAGCGTATCGGTGGGCGATACCTGCGAAAGTCGCGTGCGCACGAACGTCCGCGCGGAGTCACCCTGCCCCTCGGTGGCGAGCCTCACGGCGACGGTGAGGGTCGAATCTCCCTCGACCTCCTCCCAGGGAACCGCTTCCTGCGCGGCCGCCGAGGTTGCGGCCGCGAACACCAGCACTAACAGCAAGAGTCGTTTCACGCCGCAGCCCTCCTGGCGCTCATCACGAGTAGCATGTCGCTCAAGGTCCCGACCTCGTCGCTGATGGTAGTTGATTTCAGGGCCCGGTCGGCGTCGTATGCGCTGCGCAACGCCCGATCGACGTCTGCGGCGGCCCAGTTCCTGGCGGCGGCGGTCCAGCGCGCCGCCTCGCCCTGCCAGCTTCCGAGTCCCGCGGGCCGCGCCTGCTTGATGCGTTGGAGCACGGCCTGTTCGACGCGGCGCGCCGACGTTCCGTTGTCGAGCAGCGCCCGCGCCAGCCGCACGCCAACGAGGGCGGTGCCGAGCCCCGCCACGAGGCGCACGCCGTTCACGCCCGATGTCGAGAGTACGCTCTCCAGCATTCCGATCGCCCGCGGTACGTCCCGCTCCAGCACCGTGCCCACCCAGTCGTGCGCGGTCTCGCCGCGCCGTACGCCCACGAGGCTGGCCACCTCGTCGACGCCCATGGGATGCTCACCCGCGGCGGCAGCCAGCTTCTCGATCTCCATCGCGAGCTGAGACAGCTCTCCGCCGAGCGCCGCCATCAGGTGCGTGAGCGCCTCGGGCTCGAAAGCGAACCCCGAGCGCTCGGCGCGCAGCTTCACCCAGCGGGCGAGCCGCTTTGGATCCAGGCCCCCGATGACGACGTGCGCCGCCTTGCGCGACAGGTCCGCGTGGGGCTTCTGGCCCGCTCCGTGCACCAACACCAGCATCGTGGTGGGCGAGGGGTTGGCGACGTAGCGCTCCAGCACCTTCCAGACGCGCGCGTTCCTGCGCCATTGCTCGAGCATCTTGATCACCACCACGCGCCGCTCGGCCAGCATTGGCGGCGTCTCGACCAGCGCGTGCAGGCTCTCCCCGTCGAGGTCGCCCGCGGAGCGGACGTCCAGGTTGAAGTCGCGGGTCGCCGGGTCCACGGCCTGCTCCAGCATGAGTGAGACGAGCTCGTCCTTCAGCACGTCCTCGTCGCCGGTCAGGTAGTAGACGGGGGCCAGCTCGCCGCGCCGGACCTGACGGTACGCGGAGTCGAAGTCGAGGGAAGCCGCCATATAGGGCGGAAACTACCGACCGGAGGGTGTGGGAGAAAGCCTGCCCGCTAGGGCGACAGCGCTGTGCGTACCCCGAAGGGCGCCTCGCCGGCTCCCGGTGTGCGCAGCGGTCCGTTGTAGGCCGGAACCGAGAGGTGAGCGAAGCTGACGAACGGGGGAGCCGGGTTGGCGACCACGACCGGCCGGGGCTGCTGGACGGGCTGCTGTGCGGCGCGGTTCTCGCCGGGGCCGGTCGTGGCCTCCCACACGAAGAGAGTCGCCGCGGCGATCAGCATCAGGGCCACCATGATTCCGGCGGGAGCCGGAGTGACGGGTTCGTGCAGGGTGAGCGGCGGATGTGCCAGGCGGCTCGCCAGACGGCGCCGTGACAGCCAGGAGGGCTCTAGCTCGCGCAGACTCTTCAGCACCGTGACGCCCCTGGCCACCCTGGCGTGATACTGGGTGCACCGGCGGCAGTCCTGCAGGTGATCGCTCATCTGCTGCCGCAGATCTGCGCCGACCAGGCCGTCGTTCCAGTCGGAATAGCGCTCCAGAAACTCGTGACAGTTCATAGCCACTGCATGGTACAGCGGGACCTTGGAGGATGTTCCCGAAAGACCGGGGGGTGGCGCCTGGGTGGCTAGTCGAGCAGCGGCCCGATGATCTGGGCGAAGCGGTTGCGCGCCCGGTTGAGCCGGCTCTTCACCGTGCCGAGGTTGCAGTCGGTGATCTCGGCAATCTCTTCGTAGGTCTTCCCCTCTAGCTCGCGCAGCACGAACACGACGCGGTGGTGCTCCGGCAGCTGTTTCACCGCCCATTCGACGAGCTCGCGTAGTTGCCGCTTGCGGTAGAGGTCCTCCGGCCGGTAGTGCCTGTCCTCGAACTGGAGCGGCCGGTGGTCGGCCTCCCAGTTCTTCCTGATGGTCTGAAACAGCACGAGCGGGCTGCGGCTGCGGTTCCGCAGTTCGTTCTTGGCCAGGTTGGACGCGATCGTGTAGATCCACGTCGAGAACTTCCTCGTCTGATCGAAACGGTGCAGATGGCGGTGCACGCGGATGAACACTTCCTGCACCAGATCCTCGGAGCGCTCACGGTCGCCGATGGTCCGGTATATGAAGTTGAGCAGCCGCTTCTGGTAGCGGTCCACCAGCACGTCGAACCCCCGCTGCCGCCCCGCCAGGAATGCCGCCACCACGCTCGAATCGTCGAGCGCGCGCAGCTCAAGGGTCTCCGCCCCGTAGGCGGACTTGGGTGTCACCCGTTGCAGGGTGTCAGGTCTAGCGGTCATGTAAGGCTCCCGGGCCACGCCCCAATCGGGAGACCGGCCCTCGTTCTGACGAAAAAGTGCGCTGGAACGCCCTCCTTCTATGCCCCAAGTACCGCACGAATCGTACCGATCCGGGACGCAGTCCCGTCCTTGCGGCGTAATCCGTTGACGATCAATCAGATACGAAGGGCCCGGCGAACCGTCCACCGAGCCCCGTCAGGTTCCGATCCGTCCCCCGTGGGGGACACCGTCCCCTACAAATCGAGTCGGAATCCGGCCACCCAGAGGAGAGCCGCGATGGACTTCGCGTCCACGATCCGCCCGTCGCGGATCATCTCCAGGACCTGGGTGATGGGCAACGGCTTCACCTCTATGAACTCGTCGCCCTCGTGGTTGGGTTCCCCGGCGGTGAGACCGGTGGCCAGATAGAGGTGAATCCGCTCGTCCGTGAAGCCCGGGGTCGTGTAGATCGTGGTGAGGTGCTCCATTTGCTCGGCGCTCGCTCCGGTCTCCTCCAGGAGCTCGCGCCGTGCGCATGCCTCCGGGTCCTCGCCGGGCTCCAGGGTGCCCGCCGGGATCTCCCAGATGACGCCGCCGGTGGCGTGGCGGTACTGCTCCAGGAGGAGGATCGACGGGTCGGGGCTCCCCGGGTCCGACAGGAGCGGGACCACGGCCACGGCCCCTGGATGGCGCACGATCTCCAGCTCGAATTCCCTGCCGTCGGGCGCCCGGAGGGTGTCCAAATCCACCCTCACGATCCGCCCGTCGAAGGCGCGCCGGGAGCCGATGTGCTTGGGTGCGTCGCTGGTCATTGAGGCTTCCCGGGTGGGCTCAGGCCTGCCGGGAGAAGACGACGAGCACTTTCTGGTCGGGCAGGAGGTCGAGGGATTGGTAGGTCCAGCCCCCCCGCGCGCGCTCGTTCAGCAGGTCCGTGATCAGGTCCTCGTCCTCGCGGGACCTTCCCTGCAGCCGCACGATCACCGCTTGGTACTCTGTCATCAAAGCCTCGAGGTCGAAGGAGACCCTTGGTCCGTGGTGTGAATCTAGCGGCTTTTGAGCAGTCCGGGGGACCTTCCCTGGCGGTGGCCGGAGGCGCCTGCTGCCCTGCCCCGTCAGCCCGGTCGGAGGCCTCGGGGCGGGCTGTCGGGCCGGCCTCGGACGCGGCTCGAGCACTCAGTCCGGGTGTCCGGAGAGTGTGACATTCATCACAGGATCGCAGAACAGCGACAACGAGGCCCATCTCCCTGCGGGACTGCGAAGGCGCAGCCGCCGTGACCTGTCGTGGCCACTGTACCGCATGGTGGCGAAACCGCGACGTGAACCCGACGCCTGCCACATTTGGAGGCCAAGTGGCTGAATCAGGCTCGTGGCCGTGCTGATGTCCGGCACAACCGCGCGGTTGGATCCAGGTTGCGCAGATCGGTCGCGTTCCTGTCGCGATCCTGCGCAATTGCTGGAACTGGTCGGCTGCGCACCTGCGTTGCTGCGTTTGCGGCCTGCTGGAACAGCAGTCGTGACGCATGGGCTTGCGAGGCGGTGAGGTTGTCCGTAACCATAGCTCCGGCGCGGCCGCGGGGCGGCGCCGGATGGGCCAGAATCCAAGGCCTCTGGAGGGGCGTGTGCAGACCGGACCGCCGGTGTACAGCATCGCGCGCGTAGTCCGCCTCATCTTCGGCACGGCAACCATAGTGCTGCTGCTGGCGGCGATCCTTGTGCGCAGTGACCCCCGACTGTTCGTGGCGTCGGCTGCCTGCGGCGCGATCTGGTGGGTCTGGGATCTCCTGGTGGAGTACGTGGCGGCCCCCCTGGGGGACTGGGTCGCGAGGCAGCTCCTTGGCGGTGGGATCGGGGCGCTGCCGCCGCAGGTGAGGCCCAATCTGGAGGAGGTGATCCGGCTGTTGGAGAGCCACCTCCAGCGCGGGGCCTCCCGCAAGGTGGACATCAACGCCGCCATCAGGCTCGAGGAGATTTACCGCACCGCGAAGAAGGACCCGGTTCGGGCGCGGGCGGCAATCAGGCTGGCGAAGGAGCGCTATCCTGATGCGCCGGAGCTGGCGCGGTACGATTTGGATGACGACGACGAGGGCTGGCTCGAGCGGCTGGGCAGGGGCGAGCTGCCGGGTGATTGAGAGGAGCCGGGAGCGGAGGGGTAGGGTGGAGGTCGGCGCAGAGGAGCGAGGCGGCAAGTAGGTGGAAAGTTCAACGCATCGTTAACTGGCATACCACGAAAGAATATAATGATACGGTGGTGGCCGAGCGCAGGCTCAGAGTCCACTTTTGCGGGTGTTTGCCCGCTGTCTCTGGGGGTCGGGCGCCGGCGGTTGCCAGCTAACGCCCCAGCCATCTCCCCGCATTGGACCTCATAGGGTATAATTCCCGGCCCCGGGCCAGGTAGCTCAGTTGGTAGAGCAGCGGACTGAAAATCCGCGTGTCGGCGGTTCAACTCCGTCCCTGGCCACTCAACGCGCCGATACCGAATAGGAAAACGGGTCCCCCGCCGGGGACCCGTTTGCGCTCGCGGCCGGACGGGCCCTAGCCCTACGTCTGCGCGATGTCCAGCGACGTCACGTGGAGGTTGAGCCCGTGGTTCACCCTGAGGCCCACGATCCCTTCGGTCGTCACCTCGGAGCGCT
>Ga0255053_10000316_pt1 | contig 26578 bp, 17 predicted proteins | sample JV7_2_22_MG_FD_188635 | JGI IMG/M metagenome (GOLD analysis project Ga0255053, IMG submission 188635) | Seawater microbial communities from Jervis Inlet, British Columbia, Canada - JV7_2_22 | ecosystem: Environmental > Aquatic > Marine > Inlet | place: Canada: British Columbia | collected... | reverse complement strand
GCCTCGATGCTTCGTCCGCGCAAGGTCACCGAGTTCGATACGCCCTCGGACCTCCGCACCTACCTCATTTCGACAATCACCGGCTACCTGCGCGAGATCCAGCAACACGTCATCACAGACTTCAAAGGTGAGCTCTTCAACGACTTCTCCGCCTTCTCCAAGATCGGTTCCGGCTCGCTCGGCGGCAAGGGCCGCGGGCTCGCGTTCATGCACAAGATCCTCGCCCGCGACGTGCTGGACACCGAAAGCGTCGAGATCGCGATCCCACAGACCGTTGCCCTGGCGTCGGACGTCTACGAGGAGTTCCTCGAGGACAACCGGTTGCGGGGCTTCGTCACCCGCGCGGCCGAGATGACAGACCAGCAGGTGCTCGACTACATCCGGCGCAGCCGTTTTCGCCACGAGCTCCGTTCGGATCTCGGCGCCTACCTCGAGCGGGTTGTTGAGCCCATCGCGGTTCGCTCGTCGAGCATCCTCGAAGACTCGGTCTACCAGCCGTTCGCCGGCGTCTATGCCACCATCATGCTGCCCAACAACCACCCCTCACTGGACGTCCGCCTCGCCCAGCTCCTCGAGGCGATCAAGGTCGTCTACGCCTCCACCGTGTTCCAGAACGCGCGCGATTATCTCGAGACCACCCCGTTCCGAATCGAAGAAGAGCTGATGGCGGTGCTGATCCAGCGGCTGGTCGGCAGCCGCCGCGGTGACCGCTTCTACCCCACGTTCTCCGGAGTCGCCTCGTCTTACAACTTCTACCCCTTCGGCGACATGCGCCCCGAGGACGGAGTCGCCCAGGTGGCCCTCGGGCTCGGTAAGACAGTCGTCGAGGGATTCGAGGCCCTGCGCTTCTGCCCGCGCCATCCCGAGACCCTGCCGCAGTTCTCGGCCGTGAAGGACGTCCTGCGGAATGCCCAGCGGCGCTTTTACGCCCTCGACATGTCTCGAAACGATGTGATCCCGGGGGTCCAGACCGACGCCAACCTCGTCCACGAGGAGATCATCGAGTCGGTGCGGGACGGTGCCGCGGCTCCCATCGCTTCCACTTACGATCGCGCCAACGACCGCCTCGTGTCGGGTTTGGATGAAGGGGGATCTCCCATCATCTCGTTTGCTCCGCTGCTTCAAGGACGGACCTTGCCGCTGCCGGACACCCTGTCGCGGCTGCTCGACGTCTGCCAGACGGGACTCGCAAGCCCGGCCGAGATGGAGTTTGCCGCCGATATCCAACCCGGTCTCGGGCAACGGCAGATCCTCAACGTTCTCCAGCTCCGACCGATGGTCTTCGAAGAAACGGACGTGGAGTTCGAGTTCGACGAGTCAATGGTTCCTCGGGCGGTGGTTCAGTCGGAGGTTGCGCTCGGACACGGACGACGGGAGACGATCTCCGATCTGTTAGTGGTCGATCCGCGACGTATGGATCGGTCCCAGACCACGGAGGCCGCGGCTGCCATCGAGCAACTCAACCGCAAACTCCGGCGCGAAGGCCGGCAGTCGATCCTCATCGGGCCCGGTCGTTGGGGTTCACGTGACTCCTGGCTGGGCATTCCGGTCACCTGGCCACAAATTTCCACAGCCCGCGCCATTGTCGAAACCGACTTCACCGATCTTCAGGTCGAGCCCTCGCTCGGATCTCATTTCTTTCACAACCTGACCTGCTACGGAGTCGCCTTCTTCGACGTCCACGAGCAGAACGCGAGCGGGGTCATCAACTGGGATTGGCTCGATCGGCAGGAATCCAAGAACGAGGCCCTGGGCGGGATTGTTCGCCATTTGCGTCTGGAGCAACCGGCGCAGGTGTTGGTGGATGGAAGTACCAGTCGGGGCGTAATTTTGGAGTCTTAGCTGAGGTCGCCGGTCGTCGGCTATGGCTATAGGCTATAGGCTATAGGCTTCGGGCGTCGATTATGCTCCATCGTATCTTGTTCAATCTTCGGGCCTTATAGCTTATTGCCTATAGCTTATAGCTTATGGCCTGCCTGAAATTGTGAATCACATCACAAGCCCCTTGCCACCGCCACGATCGTGGAGTATTCTCGACTTCGATGGCTGCGGAGTCATCCGCCGTCAATCAACATCCAAACCGCAGGAGGAAGGGCCAATGCGTCCAGTCGAAAAGCTTTTTGCTGAGCAGTTCGTGCGCGGCGTCGTCGCGAGGAATCCCGGCGAACCGGAGTTCCACCAGGCCGTCCAGGAGGTCGTGGAGTCATTGGTGCCGGTGCTGGAGCGCCACACCAAGTACCTCGATCACCGCATCCTCGAACGTATCGTCGAGCCGGAGCGCGTCATCATGTTCCGCGTCCCCTGGATGGACGATCGTGGCGAGGTCCAGGTCAACAAGGGTTTTCGTGTGGAGTTCAACTCGGCCATTGGTCCGTACAAGGGCGGTCTCCGCTTCCACCCCACCGTCAACCTCGGCATCCTCAAGTTCCTCGGCTTCGAGCAGGTCTTCAAGAACTCCCTCACGACCCTTCCCATGGGCGGCGGCAAGGGCGGATCGGACTTCGATCCCAAGGGCAAGTCCGACAACGAGGTCATGCGCTTCTGTCAGAGCTTCATGACCGAGCTCTGCCGCCACATCGGCGCCGACACCGACGTGCCGGCCGGCGACATCGGCGTCGGTGGCCGCGAAATCGGCTTCATGTTCGGCCAGTACAAGCGCATCAGGAACCGCTTCGAAGGCGTCCTGACCGGCAAGGGACTCAACTGGGGCGGCAGCCTCATCCGTCCGGAAGCCACCGGTTACGGTTGCGTCTATTTTGCCCAGGACATGCTCGGCACCCGCGACGACAGCTTTGAGGGAAAGAGAGTGGCGGTCTCGGGCTCCGGAAACGTCGCCCAATACGCCTCCGAAAAATGCCTCGAGCTCGGCGCCAAGGTCGTGACCCTGTCCGACTCTTCGGGCTTCGTAGTCATCGAGGACGGCCTCACCCAGGAGATGTGGCAGGAGCTGATGGATCTCAAGAACGTCCGTCGCGGCCGCATCCGCGAGCTCGCCGACAAGTTCCCCGGCGTCACCTATCAGGAGGGCACCGGAGTCTGGAGCGTCAAGTGCGAGGTCGCGCTGCCGTGCGCCACCCAGAATGAGCTCGACGACAAAGATGCCAAGACCCTCCTCGAAAACGGTTGCTTCGTGGTCTCGGAAGGCGCCAACATGCCGTCGACCCCCGAGGCCGTGGAGATCTTCATCGAAAAGAAGATCCTCTACGGTCCCGGCAAGGCCGCCAACGCCGGCGGCGTTGCCGTCTCCGGCCTCGAGATGTCGCAGAACAGCCAGCGGCTTGCCTGGACCCGCGAAGAGGTGGACAACCGCCTGCGCGACATCATGAATCGCATCCACGAGGCGTGCGTCACGACCGCTGCCGAGTACGACCAGGCCGGTAACTACGTGGTCGGCGCCAACATCGCCGGTTTCGTCAAGATTGCCGATTCGATGATCGATCAGGGACTGGTGTAACGCCACCAATACGGTACGACTTCGGCGGTCCTTCGGGGCCGCCGTTTTTCAAATTAGGAATGAGGAATTAGGAATGAGGAATTCCCAGCCACCCCCCCGCTGAACACAAAGGGAGGGAGGGCGGCATTCCTAATTCCTAACTCCTAATTCCTCATTCATTGCTGCGTGTGCGATGATCATCGAGAGGGGTAAAAGCCATGAGTGACCTTGCCTCCTTCAACGCCTTCGCCGACGCCCAGGCTCAGTTCGACCGTCTTGCCGATCTCATGGGGCTCGACACACCGACCCGGGAACTCCTTCGCAACCCCGCCCACGAGCACCGGCTGACGCTGCCGGTCCGGCTCGATGATGGGACCGTCGAGGTTTTCCACGGCTTCCGCGTACAGCACAACGATGCCCGCGGCCCGGCCTGGGGCGGTGTCCGGTTTCACCCGCAGGAGACGATCGACACGGTGCGCGCCCTCGCCATGTGGACGACCTGGAAGACCGCGGTCGTCAATATTCCTTTAGGCGGAAGCATGGGAGGCGTGATCTGCGACCCACACCGGCTGAGCACTCCCGAAATCGAGCGGATCTGCCGTGGCTGGATCCGGCGCGTCGCACGCACCATCGGTCCGCGACGGGACGTCCCGGCGCCGGACGTGATGACATCCGGCCAGCACATGACCTGGATGCTGGACGAGTACGAAACGCTGCGCGGAGGCCACAACCCGGGCGCCATCACCGGCAAGACCCTCGGCGCCGGCGGCTCGCTGGGACGCCTCGAGGCGGCCGGTTACGGCCTCGTCTACAACCTCCGTGAGGCTCTCAAGGAGCTGACGTTGGAACCCGGCGCGACGACCGCCAGCGTTCAGGGATTCGGCACAGTAGCCCAGCACGCCATCGAGCTCTACACGCAGATCGGCGGCAAAGTGACCTGTGTGTCGAGCTGGGATCCGGACGCGGGTTCGCCCGTCGCCTTCCGAAAGCTTGACGGAATCGACCTTCAGGAGCTCCGGCAGTCCTCCGACCGGCTCGGCAACATCAACCCGGCGAAGGCGCGAGATCTCGGGTACGAGATCCTCGACGGTGAGGCGTGGTTGTCGCAGGAGGTCGAAATCCTGATCCCCGCGGCACTGGAGTCCCAGATCACCTCGCAGAACGTCGGTTCGATCTCCGACCGGGTGCGGATCATCGCCGAGGGCGCCAATGGCCCCACTACCCCCGAGGCCGAGGAGGCGATCAACTCACGGGGGATCTTTGTAATACCGGATATTCTGGCCAACGCCGGCGGCGTCACCTGTAGCTACTTCGAGCAGGTCCAGAGCAACATGAACTACTACTGGCCGCTCTCTGAGGTCCTCAGCAAGCTCGATCGGACGTTGACCGCCGCCTTCGTCGCGGTCTCAGACCTGGCAAGCTCGAAATCGCTCTCCATGCGCGACGCAGCCCTCGTCATTGCCATCGACCGCGTCGCGACGCAGTGCAGAGAGCGGGGGTGGCTATGACGAATTCGGAATTAGGAATTAGGAATTAGGAATGCCGCCCGCGCACCCGATCCTCGATCCTCGATTCTGGATGCTCGATCCACCCACCCACCCCAGGTCTGTTTCCGGTCTGCCGACATCGAGTATCGAGTATCGAGCATCGAGTATCAGAGTATCGAGCATCAGACAACGAAACGTCCTGATGATCCTGAGAGCGCGGTAATGCCTGGAGCGCACGATGTCCCCCGCTTCAATCGCGAGTTCTTCGGCGCGGAGAACAGCTTCACGCGCATCGGTGATGGTGCGCTTGGCGGCAAGGCCTCCGGTCTGTTGCGGGTACGTGAGGAGATTCTCTCCAAGCTCGATCCTGAAGAGTTCCCCTACATCGAGGTGGCGGTCCCGACGGCAACGATCCTCACCACCGAGGTCTTCGACAGCTTCATCGAGCGCAATAGCCTCGAGGACGTCGCCTCTTCAAATCTCCCAGACGACCGCATCGCCCACGCCTTCCAGCAGGCGGAGCTGCCCGCCGAGCACGTCGGCGACCTGCGGGCGTTGATCTCGAGCGTCCACACCCCGCTCGCGGTTCGTTCGTCGAGCCTGCTCGAGGACGACCTCAACCACCCTTTCGCCGGTGTCTACGGCACCAAGATGATTCCCAACAACGAGATCGAAGAGGACGCCCGTTTCACACGGCTCGACGAGGCCATCAAGTTCGTCTACGCGACCACATTCTTCGCCGAGGCGAAGGCCTACCTGGCCTCCATCGGCCGACCGCCCGGTGAGGAGAAAATGGCGGTCATCATCCAGGAGGTGGTCGGCCAGCGCGCCGGCGACCGCTTCTACCCCTGTGTCTCAGGGGTCGCACGGACCCACAACTATTACCCGACCGGTCACGCCAGGGCCGAGGACGGCGTGGTGACGCTCGCCCTTGGGCTCGGCAAAACCATCGTCGACGGTGGTCTCAGCTGGTCCTACTCTCCGGCCTTCCCGAAGGCGCCGCCGCCGTTCAACGACCTCGGCGAGCTCCTCAAGAACACCCAGACCCGCTACTGGGGCGTCCACATGGGTGACCCGCCGCCCCATGACCCGATCCGGGAAACCGAGCACCTCGTGCAGCCGGGCCTGGCCGAGGCCGAGGGCGACGGTGCGCTCCGCTACCTGGTCTCCACCTACGACTCGGGCTCCGATCGCCTCAACCCGGGCCTCGACGTCCACGGCCCGCGGGCACTCACCTTCGCGCCGCTGCTGGGCTCACGACTGCTCCCCTTCAACGATCTCCTGAAGCGTCTCCTGGAGCTTTCAGAGGACGCGCTCGGCACGCCGGTGGAGATCGAGTTTGCCATCAACCTCGAGCGCAGGGATGCCCTCCCGGCTCGCGTCGGTTTCCTTCAGGTACGGCCGATGATGGTCGGCGGCGAACGGATCGATATCGCCGAAAATGATCTCTTCGCCGACAACGTTGTCCTCGCATCCGAGAACGTTCTCGGCAACGGACATCGCAGCGATCTCGAGGATGTGGTCTTCATCAGGCCGGACGCCTTCAAGCCCGCAGAGACGCCGGCCATGGCCAAGGAGTTGGAGGGTATCAATCGGGGGTTGGTCGCGGACGGACGACGATACCTGCTCATCGGTTTCGGTCGCTGGGGGACCTCCGACCCGTCGCTCGGGCTCCCCGTGGCGTGGGGCCAGATCAGCGGCGCACGGGTGATCGTCGAGGCCACCCTGCCCGACGTGCAACCCGACCTCAGCCAGGGCTCCCACTTTTTCCACAATCTGCTCAGCTTCCATGTACTCTATCTCTCCGTGGAACATCATGGTCCGCACCGCATCGATTGGGAGTGGCTGGGCCGCCAGCCGGTCGTGCAGTCGACCGCCCACGTCACCCATGTACGTCTGCCCGAACCGCTCGATGTACGGGTCGACGGCGTCAGCGGACGGGGAGTGATTCAACTCCATGGCTGAGCGCCCAAACCAAACAGGCCCCGCCGACAGGCTGATAGCCTCCCTCGAGGAACGCGCGAAGGAGCTCAACTGCCTGTACGAGGTGGAGCAGATCCTGGCCCGCCTGGATCTGCCGGTCGGGCAGGCGTTCCAGCAGGTTGTGGAGGTGATCCCGCCCGGGTGGCAGTACCCCGACGTCTGCCGGGCCATGATCGAGTACGGTGACGAGGTCTTCACCAAGGAGGACTTTCGACCCACACCGTGGGTCCAGTCGAGCGACATCCTCGTCCAGGAAGAAGTGGTGGGCCGGCTCAGCGTGTGGTACGCCGAGGAGCGACCGACCGAGGACAGCGGACCCTTTTTGAAGGAGGAAGAACGGCTGATCCGCACCATCGCCGAGCGGCTCGGACACAGCATCCTCTTCCACCGCATGTACGAGACCCGCCGGCAGTGGGAGTCCGCGAGCCGAGAATTGGAAGCCCAGAAGGAGGACCGGTGGCGCGGCCCTATCGAGCTCCTGCGCCGCTCGGACCGCGAGCTCTACCTCCGCATCGCGCGCAAGATGGTCAACCACCTGGTGTGGGCGGGGGTTGAAGGGGGCAAGGAGCTCCTCCGGGAAATCTACGGATCATCTGACGAGGATGAACGCCAGGACCCGAACTATCCGGCGCGTCCCCGAACCCTCAACGAGCAGATCCTGCTCGACGCCAAGCCCTTCGAGCTGGCCGAGCACTACCTCGGCGCCAACGCCACGCTCGCCCTGACCCGCGATTGGGTGATGGAGGACAAGGCGAGCTTCCTGCCCGCGGTCCTCAGCAACCCGCGCTCGAGCCTGACCGAGGTTGGAGGTGCCGTCCGCCGGTTCCACCACCTGCTCGCCGACGGTGCCGAGCTCTCGCCAGCCGCTCTCAACGGAATCCGTGTTGGCCTGATCCGGCGTTTCCTTACCGACCAACTCGACTTTATCTCGGTCGCGAAGGAGTACATCCAGACCGACGATTTTCTCGACCTCATCGATCGCGTTATCCACTCCGACGCAAGCCACGGGAAGCTCGGCGGCAAGAGCGCCGGGCTATTTCTCGCCGCGGCGATCCTGCGGCGCGAGAACTCGGCTGACCGGCCGATCGGCGAGATTAAGGTTCCACGCAGCTGGTACGTTGCCTCCGAAGGGTTCATGTCCTTCATCGAGTTCAACCATCTCGACGAGGTGCTGCAGCAGAAGTACCGCGAAATCTCCCAGGTCAGGCGGGAGTATCCCAACATCATCCAGCTCTTCAAGAACTCGCGCTTCCCGCCCGAGGTCGTCAAGGGCGTGTCGATGATCCTCGACGAGGTCGGCGACACACCGCTCATCGTGCGCTCGTCGAGCCTCCTCGAGGACCGCATGGGCAGCGCTTTCTCCGGCAAGTACCGCAGCCTCTTTCTGGCCAACCGCGGCGGCAAGCGGGAGCGGATGAGCGCGATCCTCGACGCCATGACCGAGGTCTATGCCTCGGTTTTCGCCCCGGACCCCATCGCCTATCGGCGGGAGCGCGGTCTGCTCGACTTCCATGAGGAGATGGCAATTCTCATCCAGGAGGTTGTCGGCACTCGTCTCGGCGACTATTTCCTGCCGGCTGTGGCCGGTGTTGCGTTCTCCAACAACGAGTTCCGATGGTCGCCACGGATCAAACGTTCGGACGGCCTGATTCGCCTGGTTCCCGGGTTGGGAACCCGTGCGGTGGATCGAGTCGGCGATGATTATCCGATCCTCTCGGTGCCGGGGCAGCCGGGCCTCAGAGTCAACACCACTGTCGAAGAGGTGATTCGCTACTCGCCCCGTTCGGTGGATGTCATCAATCTCGAGACCAACAAGTTCGAGACCCGCGAAATCGACGAGCTACTGCGCGCGTACGGTTCCGACTACCCCGCGTTCCAGCAGGTCTTCTCCGTGCTCAAGGATGGCGTTCTCCACAAGCCGGTGCCCGTCCTCGTCGACACTGAAAACGATGACTTCGTGGCCGACCTCCGCGGGTTGATTGACTCGACCCCGTTCGTCAGGCACGTCGGCAACATCCTCAAGATCCTCGAGGAGACGCTCGGGACCCCGGTGGATATAGAGTTCGCGCACGATGGTAACGACTTCTATCTCCTCCAGTGCCGGCCCCAGAGCTTTGCCGCCGAGGACGCGCCCGCGCCCATTCCCAAGGACGTAGCGGTCGAGGACACCCTCTTCGCCGCCCACCGATTCGTTTCCAACGGCCACGTGCCGGATATCACCCACGTCGTCTACATTGACCCCGAGGGCTACGCGCAGCTCAAAGACCGCGCCGATCTCCTGGCGGTCGGCGAGGCGGTGGGCAAGCTCAACAAGCTGCTGCCCAAGCGCCAGTTCATCCTCATCGGGCCCGGACGCTGGGGCAGCCGCGGCGATATCAAGCTGGGTGTGGGTGTCACCTACTCCGACATCAACAGCACCGCGATGCTGATCGAGGTCGCGCGTAAGACCGGCGACTATCTGCCGGACCTGAGCTTCGGCACCCACTTCTTCCAGGACCTCGTGGAGTCTGAGATCCGCTATCTTCCCCTCTATCCCGACAACGACGGCTTTCTCAACATGCAACTGCTCCACGCGTCGCCCAACCTCCTGACCGCCATGCTCCCGGAGTACGAACACCTCTCCAAGGTAATCCGGGTCATCGACGTTGCGACCGCCAGCGGCGGGCGTGTCCTCCGCGTCCTGATGAACTCGGAGCTCGACGAAGCCGTCGCCGTGCTCGCCGAGGCCGGGGAGCGAGACGACGTGGCTCGCCAGGCCCCGATCGGCCAACCCCGGGGAAAATCCGAGAGCCACTGGCGGTGGCGGATGCAGATGGCGGAGAAGATCGCCGCCGAGATCGATCCGGAACGGTTCGCCGTTGCCGGCATGTACATCATTGGCAGCACCAAAAACGCCAGCGCCGGGCCGTCGAGCGATATCGATCTGCTGATCCATTTCCGAGGCGACGACAAGCAGCGGCACGACCTCGAGACGTGGCTCGAAGGTTGGAGCCTGTGCCTGGGAGAGATCAACTATCTCCGCACGGGCTACGTCAATCCTGATCTGCTCGACGCCCATATCATCACCGACGAGGACATGGAGAAGAAAACCAGCTTCGCGGCCAAGATCGGCGCCGTCACCGACGCTGCATTGGAGCTCTCTGTCGGGACCGCTGAGAAATCGACACCGGGTGAATAATGCGGGCAACCCGGGGGAATCGACCATGTCAATGATGAAAACTCCGGACATGGAGGATTGATGGAACACCGTTCAGACATTGAGACGGCCACCCCCACAGATCAGACAGGGGGCGAGATCTGTCTGACGTGCATGCACCTGCCGGACTGCGTGCAGCGTTCGAAGCAGAAATCGCCGATCCTCTTCTGCGACCTCTTCGAGGAAGGCGAGTGGACCGCGGACCTGGTCGCCGCCATCATCGATAAGCACAGTGGCGAGCGCGGTGGGCTCATTTCGATCCTCGAGGGAATCCAGGCAAAGTACGGCTTCCTCCCCGAGAGCGCCCTGCGGATGGTCGCCCAACGGACCGGGCGGTCGCTGGTGGACATCTACGGTGTTGCCACCTTCTACAGGGCCTTCACGCTCGAGCCGAGGGGAAGACACCTGTGCTCGGTTTGCATGGGCACCGCCTGCCACGTCCGCAACGCACCGGCGGTGTCCGAAGAGTTCGAGCGGCAGCTCGGCATCCACGCGGGCGAGACCACCGAGGACCGCGAGTTTTCCATGGAAACCGTAAACTGCCTCGGGGCCTGCGCGCTCGGGCCGATCGTGGTCGTCGACGGCCACTACTTTCCGCAGGTCACCACGCGCCAGGTTGGCGAGATCATCGGCAAGACCCAGATCGGCCTCGATTTCGTCGAGGTCGCCACCGACGAGCGGGTCTTCCCGGTCGAGGTCTTTTGCGCTCGCTGCAACCGCAGCCTGATGGACCCCGACCACCCCATCGAAGGCCATCCCTCCGTGCGGGTCACGATTTCCTTCGGCCGCAAGCACGGTTGGCTCAGGCTCTCGTCGCTCTACGGCAGCTTCACCATCGAGTCCGAGGACGAGATCCCCGAAAACACGGTCCTCAATATCTTCTGCCCGACCTGCCACGCCGAGCTCGCCGGCGCCACCAACTGCCCGGTCTGCGGCGCACCCATGGTCCCACTCATCGTTCGTGGCGGAGGCATGGTGCAGATCTGTTCGCGCCGTGGCTGCTTCAGCCATCTGCTCGACGTGAGCGGATCGGGCGCGTAGGAGGCCGCACAATGAGAAAACTCCAATCCCCCGACGACCTCATCGCCTTCCGCGAGCGCGTTTCCGGTGAGAAGGAATTGAAGACCGAGAAACCTACGCTGGTGGTCTGCGCCGGGACGGGCGGGCAGGCGAGCGGCGCCAACGACATCCTGAGGATCATCAAGCGGCACATCCTCGAGCAGAACCTGGGCGACAAAATCGAGCTGAGGATCACGGGATGTCAGGGCTTCTGCGAGATGGATCCGTTCATCCTCGTCGAACCCGGGCTACACCTGTATCCGCGGTTGCGTATGGAAGACGTTCCCCGAGTCATCGAGGCCGCTCTCGGGGATTATGTCGAGGAAGAGCTGATCTACACCGAGCCTCATGTCGGGACCACGTTCCACTGCCAGAGTGATATCCCGTTCTTCAAGAAGCAGACCCGAACGATCCTCGGCAACAATCAGATGCTCGACCCGATCCGGATTTTCAACTACTTCGAGCGCAACGGCTACGCCGCCCTGGAGAAAGTGCTCTCCAAGGCCGACCCCGAGTGGATCATCGAGGAGATCAAGGCATCGGGTCTGCGTGGCCGGGGTGGCGCCGGTTTCCCGACCGGGAGGAAGTGGGAGCTCGCCCGGGCCTGCGGCGACGGTCATCAGCCCAAATACGTGGTCTGCAACTGTGACGAGGGCGATCCCGGCGCCTACATGGATCGCAGCCTGCTCGAGGGCAACCCGCACGCGATCCTCGAGGGGATGCTGATCGCCGGCATCGCGATCGGTGCTGCGCACGGCATCATCTATGTTCGCAGCGAGTACCCGCTGGCGATCAAGCACACGATGATCGCCCTTCGCCAAGCACGGGAGCTCGGTCTCCTCGGCGCCGACATTCTCGGCACCGGGCTCGACTTCGACATCGAGATCGTCCGCGGCGCAGGCGCCTTCGTGTGCGGCGAGGAGACCGCCCTCATCCGGTCGGTGGAAGGATTCATGGGGGAACCGAGACAACGACCCCCCTACCCCATCGAGCGGGGCATCGACGGCTGTCCGACCTGCATCAACAACGTCGAGACCCTCGCCAACATCCGGGTCATCATCAATCGCGGCGGCGCCGAGTACGCCAAGGTCGGCGTGCCCGGAAACACCGGCACCAAGATCTTCTCGCTGGTCGGCAAAATCCGCGACACCGGTCTCGTCGAGGTGCCTCTCGGGATGACCATCGGCGAGGTGGTCCACGACATCGGCGGCGGCCCGCCGGGCAAGGCCAGAATCAAGGCCGTGCAGACCGGCGGCCCGTCGGGCGGCTGTATACCGGCCGATCGCTTCGATCTTCCCGTCGACTTCGACAGCCTGAGGGAGGCCGGGTCGATCATGGGTTCGGGCGGCATGATCGTCATGGACGAGGACACCTGCATGGTCGACGTCGCCAAGTATTTCATGGGCTTCCTCAAGGACGAGTCGTGTGGCAAGTGCTTCACCTGTCGCAAGGGGACCCAGCGAATGCACGAGATCCTGGAAGACATCACGGAGGGACGTGGGACGCTGGATCAGCTGGAGCTGCTCGAGGAGCTTGCCGTCGTGGTCAGGGACACCTCGATGTGCGGCCTAGGCCAGTCTGCCGCCAACCCGGTGCTCAGCACCTTGCGCTACTTCCGCCACGAGCACGAGCGGCACATCGTCGACAAACGGTGCGACGCCTTCGTCTGCAAGGACCTGGTGGGGCCGCCCTGCCAGGCGGCGTGTCCGGTTGGCACCGAAGCCTGGCGATACGTCGCCCACATCGCCCGCGGAGAGTATGAAGACGCCTATCGGGTCATTCGCGAAGCCAATCCCTTCCCATCAGTCTGCGCCCGTGCCTGCGACCACGCCTGCGAGCAGAGGTGCCGCGCCGGCACCAGCGGCGGCGACCCGATCGCCATCAGGGCGCTCAAACGCTTCGTCACCGATCGCATCGAGCCTTCAGCCTTCAAACCGGTTCGGCACGAGTGGGGGGAAGGGGAACCGCCCAAGGTCGCCGTCGTCGGCGCCGGACCCGCCGGCCTCACGACCGCCCACTTTCTCTCGCTCAAGGGGTACCAAGTGACCGTCTTCGAGGCCGAACCCGAACCCGGAGGGATGCTGTACTGCGCCATACCCGAGTACCGCCTGCCGCGCGACGTGATCAAGAAGGAGATCGACTCCCTGCTCGACGACAACATCACGGTCGTATGCAACTCCTCCCTCGGTGACGACATCACCGTGGACGGCCTCCTCGAGGACGGCTTCAGCGCCGTCCTGCTGGCCCTCGGCGCCCACAAGAGCCGGCCCCTCGGGCTCGACAACGAGGACGTCTCGGGCGTCTATCCTTCGATCGAGTTTCTCAAGGCCTTTAACCTCAACGGCGAGCAGCTCGCCAAAGGACGGGTCGGCGTCATCGGTGGTGGTAACTCGGCCATCGATGCGGCGCGGACGGCCCTCCGCCAACGCGACGTGGAGAGTGTCACCATTCTCTATCGCCGCACACGGGCCGAGATGCCCGCCTTCGAGGAGGAGGTCGAAGCGGCGATCGAGGAGGGCGTCACCATCGAAACCCTCGTCAGCCCAACCGAGATCAAGACCACCAGCGGCCTCTTCTCCCACCTGGGGTGCGTGCGCAACCGCCTCGGGAAGCCCGACGCCAGCGGCCGCCGGCGACCCGTACCTGTCGAGGAAAGCGAGTATGTGGTTGAGCTCGACACCCTGATCGTGGCGATCAGCGAGGACTCGGGCGTGGACAGCATCACTCCGGCCCGCTCGGGCGGCGTCGAGGTGACCGACTGGAACACGGTCAAGGCCGACGCGAGAACGTTGCTCACGAGCCGGCCCGGGGTCTTCGCCGCCGGCGACGTAGTCACCGGACCCAACACCATTATCGACGCCGTCGCGGCAGGTAAGAAGGCGGCGGTCATGATCGACCACTTTGCCAGGGGCGAGGAGCTGGTGCAGCCCGTGGAATCACTGATGCCCGCGGTGCATCTCGAGCCGGTCGAGGTCGACTCCGAGGCGTCGCGTGACGACCGCGTCGAGACGCCACGCGCCTCGGTCGAGTGGCGCAAAAGGAATTTCGCCGAGGTCGAGGTTGGACTGTCGATGCAGGAGGCGAAAAGGGAGGCCCACCGCTGCCTGCGTTGCGATCTCGAGTTCGTCGAGTGCACGGCGTCGGACGTCCAGGCGGCTGGAGGACAAGCAGAATGATCAACGTCAAGATCAACGGCATCGACGTGTCGGTGGACCGGGGTACCACTCTGCTCGAGGCCGCCCAGTTCCTCGGTCTCCCAATCCCGACCCTGTGCCACATGGAGGGTCTCAGCCCGTATGGCGCCTGCCGCCTGTGCGTCGTCGAGGTCGGCGACCCGCCGAACTCGAGGCTGGTGACCTCGTGCACCTATCCCGCCGAGGAAGGTCTCAAGGTGCGGACTGCATCAGCGCGGGTGGTGCGGGCGCGAAAGATGATCGTCGAGCTGCTGCTCGCCTCATGTCCGCAGTCGAAGACCATTCAGGACATCGCCGCAGCGCTCGACGTTCGCCAACAACGATTCCGCCAGGAAAACGAGGACTGCATCCTGTGCGGCCGTTGCGTCCGTATGTGCGCCGAGCAGATGGTGGCCGGCGCCATCGGTTTTACCGGGCGGGGCCAGGAGCGCAGCATCGGCACCCCCTTCGACAGCACCTCCGAGATCTGTCGGCTCTGTGGCGGATGCATGTACGTGTGTCCGGTATGTGAGCTGCGGTGCACCTACACCGAGCCCGAGAAGGCCATCTGCGGAGGCTGCGCGAACCTGGCGCCGCCCTGTGTCGACAAACCGCAGTTCGACGACATGATGTGTTACATGCAGCCATGTGTTGCCTGTGAGATCAAGAAAGACTGAGGGAGGAGAAACCATGTCCCTGTCCAGAACCAACGCCACCGCCGCCACCTTGACCAAGAACCGCACCGAGGATTCGATTGTGCCGACGTCGGGCATGTGCGTCACCTGCGTGGACGGATGCATCGGCATGTGCGAGATCGGCAAGTCGGCGTACCGCGGTCACGAGGTGATCTACCCTCAGCCATTCGGCGTCATCACCACCGCCAGCGAGAAGGCCTATCCGGTCGACTACTCGCACTTCAACATCATGGGAACGGCGGTGGGCGCCCACGGCATCGAGGCCGATAGCGACAAGGCGATCTTCCCGGCCGTCGATCTGGAGGTGCGTTTCGGCCATGACGGCGGGCTGAAGTTCCGCTACCCGTGGATCATTCCGGGCATCGGTTCCACCGACGTCGCAAAGAACAACTGGGAGGGTCTCGCGATCGGCTCCGCCCTCGCCGGCACCGGCCTGACCATCGGTGAGAACGTGGTCGGTATGGACATGGAGGCGAAGATCGAGAAAGGCCGGGTGGCGGACACCGTCGATCTCAAGCGCCGGGTCAAGCTCTACCAGGACCACCAGATCGACGGCTACGGCGCGATCATCGTCCAGGCCAATGTCGAGGACACCCGTTTGGGGACCCAGGAGTACGCGATCCAGGAACTCGGCGTGGAGTGCGTCGAGCTGAAATGGGGCCAGGGCGCGAAGAACATCGGCGGCGAGGTCAAGATCAAAGACCTGAAAAAGGCACAGGAGCTGTACCGCCGGGGTTACGTGGTGCTACCTGACCCGACCGACGAAGGCGTAATCAAGGCCTTCGAGCGTGGAACCTTCCGCGAGTTCGAGCGCCACTCCCGGGTCGGCATGGTCGAGGAGGAGGCCTTCGCGAAGAAGGCGGAGGAGCTTCGTGCGGCCGGCGCGAAATACGTCACTCTGAAGACCGGCGCCTACCGGCCGGCCGACCTCGCGCGGGCAGTCGCCTGGTCCTCCAAGTACGGAATCGACCTGCTGACGGTCGACGGCGCGGGCGGAGGCACCGGGATGAGCCCCTGGCACATGATGAACGAATGGGGAATGCCGCCCGTTGAGCTGCACTCTCTCCTCTACGCGTACGCGAAACAGCTGGCCGATGCCGGGCGGCCGGTGCCGGCGCTGGCCCTCGCCGGCGGATTCGTGTTCGAGGACCAGATCTTCAAGGGTCTGGCGCTCGGAGCGCCGTTCGTCAAGCTGATCGGCATGGCTCGCTCACCGATCGCCGCGGCGATGGTGGGCAAGACAATCGGCCGCACCATCGACGAGGCCCAGGTGCCGGTGTACGTGGAACGATTCGGACGGACCAGAGACGAGATCTTCGTCACATCGGGCGACCTGCGGCAGTTGGTGGGAGACGACGCGTTCGAAAAGCTTCCAACCGGAGCGATCGGCCTCTACACCTACTACGAACGCCTCGCGCAGGGTCTGCGCCAGCTGATGTGCGGCTCGAGGAAGTTCGGAACGGAGCATATCTCCCGAGACGATCTCGCCAGCCTCACGCGAGAAGCCACTGATATCAGCGGAATCCAGTACATGATCGACGTCGACCGAGAGGAGGTCGAGACGATCCTCAACGGCAAGCACTGAGTTTTTGCCGCCCAGGGGAGGAAAAATGAAGATCGCCATGCCATTGGCCAAAGGTCGCATAGCTGACCTGTTTGAGAACTGCGATCGATTCACGATCGTCGATGTCGACCTGACGGAGAATCGTATCCTCGACTCGTGCCGAGCAGAGCTCGGTGCAGAGTGGTTGGGTCGGCTCGCACCCTGGCTCGCCGAGCAGGCGGTCGACCTCGTCATCGCAGCCGAGGTCAGACCGGAAATGAAAATCAATTTGATGGAAACCAACATCCGCATCATCGCGGGAGCGCCGAACGACTCCCCACACTCGGTGATCAAGGCCTACCTCGCGGGTAGTCTGGACCAGCCGGACTCTTAACCCGCAAACGCGCCTGATACTGGATGCTAGATCCTGGATTCTCGATGCTCGATTCTCGATGCTCGATGCTCGATGCTCGATGCTCGATGCAACAAAATGATCGATCCCCTTCCGTTATTGTCAAGGCGTGGGTGGACGGGTCGAGTATCGAGTATCCAGAATCGAGTATCGGAAGGGCGGGTGGATCGAGTAACGAGTATCGAGTATCTGCTGGCGCAACGCTATGATTCTGCAGGAGGAAAAGCTTGGCGCATCGGTACAGCAACCCGGACCCGAACCACCGTCCGCACGGGCCGGCAGCGATCCTGCGTTGGGGGTTCACCGACCGACTGCTCGGGCGGCGCCAAAAGGGGCCGCCCGGTCCACCGGCGCCGATCGTCCCCCCGAACAGCGACCTCATCCACGGCGGAACCGCGGAGCCATGGCTGACCTGGCTAGGTCACGCCTCGTTCCTTGGCTCCCTGGGTGGTCGCCGATTCCTCATCGATCCCCTCTTTTCGCCCCACGCCGGGTGGTTCTACCGTCGATCCCTGCCACCTCCGATGTCTATTGACCAACTGCCCGACATCACAGCCGTATTGGTGACCCACAACCACTACGATCACCTCGACGCCGATGTCTACCGTTCCCTTGGTGACGAGGTTACGGTGGTTGCCCCTCTTGGCATGAGTCGGTGGATGCGCCAACGCGGTTGCACGCACGTCATCGAACTCCAGTGGTGGCAACAGACAGAGGTCGGAGGCCTCCGAATAACTCTGGTTCCCGCGTGTCATTGGTCGCGGCGGGGGGTCTTCGACACCAATCGCGTCCTGTGGGGCGGCTACGTGGTAGAAGGCGGTGGACGATCGGTCTATCACTCGGGAGACAGCGCCTGGTTCGACGGTTTCACCGTAATCGGTCAGCGCTTTCCAGGCCTCGACGCTGCGATGCTCCCGATCGGTGGCTACCAGCCGGCGTGGTTCATGGAGCACTACCACCTCAACCCGGAGCAAGCCGGGCGCGCATTCCTCGAGCTCGGCGCGCGGCGCCTGGTTCCCATGCACTGGGGGACGCTCCAACTGACCGACGAGCCGCTTTGCGAACCGATCGATCGGATGCGCACGTGGTGGCAAGAAAATGGTCCCCACAATCGACGTCAACTGGATGTGCTCGACGTCGGCGCCTCACTGAGATTGGACGGCTCCGATGGCTGACGGCAAGCAGATCTTTGACGACGCGGCGGAACTCGCCTTTCCCCGCTATCCGGGCACTGAGGGCGACGCGAAGGCGATCTCGTGGATCGAGTCCCGGTTCCAGAAAATGGGACTCGAGACGACGCTGCAGATCTTCACCTATGACCTTGGGCCGGCGCAGCGCGCCCTCCGGGTGGTGTTGGTGGTGAGCGCCATGTTGGTGGCTGTGGCAGGATTCGTGACCACTCCCTCACCGTTGATTGGTCTGATTCTCCTGGTGGCAGCGTTTCTACCCGGTGCGGTCTTTCTCGCCTGGTCTCCATGGCTCGAGAAGCTTTACCGCCGCGAGGGAGGGACCCGCACTGCCAACGTCATCGGCAGGCGCCGCGTGGCGGAACCGCGTATGACCTTGATGCTGATGGCCCACCACGACAGCAAATCGCAGAGCCTCAGCTTTCCGTTCCGAATGGGCCTCACGATCACCACCATCGCCGGTGCATTCCTTCTGGCTTCGCTGGCATCGATCGCGATCCTCTCGGGCAGCCTCCCGGGCCCGACCTGGCTGGCGCCGTTTGCCGGCGGTGCAACCGCCGTCGCCGCCCTCCTTCTGTCGACCATGTCGAGCGGTAACCATTCTCCAGGCGGTGTCGACAACGCCGGTTCGGTGGCGATTGTCCTCGCAGTCGCGAGACGGCTGATCGGCGAGCTTGCCGATGACATCGAGTTGGTAGTCCTTTCGACCGGCGCCGAAGAGGACCACATGATCGGTGCCATGCGTTGGCTCGACGCCCACGCAGAATCGCTCGTTTCCCCGGCGTATTGCCTCAACCTCGACGGTGCCGGCGCTCCAGGACGGGCGGTGCTGATCGAACGCTACGGGTTCGGCCGGCTTTTTTCGGCCGAAATGTCGGCTGCCGCCCGCCGGGCGTCGGTTCGGCTCGGCATCAATCCACGAGGGATCGTCATGCTGCCCGGGATGGGCATAGATGCCATTCCATTCGCCCACCGTGGCGTGCCATGTCTGACCCTGTCGAGCGGCTCGCTCGGCCGGGCCACGATGTCAGTCCACTCGGCCAATGACCGTGCCGACCACCTCGATCCCGATACCCTCGCCGAGATTGCCGATCTCGCCTTCGAAACCTTGATGGACCTGGGCTCCGTCGGAGTTGCCGAACTCAACGCAAAGACGCAAAGGCGCAAAGACGCAAAGCCCGCCCACCCATCCGATTAACGCAGAGACGCGGAGACGCAGAGGTCTCACAAACGCCTTTCGCGTGGCAAGGTCCCGGCCGTCGGACGACGGCCGAGGACCGCTGGGCCGGGCCACCGCACCAAACACAAGCGCTCGTCACGATGTCCCGGCCCAGCGGCCTGCGCTCTGCTGAGCGCAGACCTCGCCACCTCTCTTTTCAATCAACCGTTGGGAGAATCACGTCCCCCTCCACAACCACACAGAAGAACGGCAGAACCGACTCGCCAACGGCGCGTCGGCCGGTGAGAAGGCGGGCTGCGGCGAACGCTTGCGTTCGGGGCAGACGGACTTCTCGCCGGCGGCAGGCGATCCGATCGCCTGTCGTTCTGCCACCAATCTTGGTAACTCCTCGAAAGCTCAGCAAACGCGCCTTTGCGCCTTTGCGGCTTTGCGTCTTTGCGTCTTTGCGTTCTTTTTCCTGGGTATTTGAGGGAATCAGAGAAGCTCGCGGGTCGCATTTTCGAGATCGTCGAGGTCAAAGCGGACGAGCGCCAGCTCCGGCCCATCGTGGGCGGCGGAGAAGGCATGGGTGCGACCGATCTTCTGCCGCCAGCTTCCGGTCAGACGCGGTGATTCGTGGATGTGGCCATGGAGCGTGAGCAGCGGTTGGCGATCTTCGATGAAGCGCAGGATAGCGATGCTACCGACATTAACGTCGAGCGGCGCGTGGTCGACGGTGCGCCCATCGAGCGCGGCCCGGTCGAGGTCGGTCCGATACGGTGGTGAGTGGAAGAGGCACACCGTGGTTTCGAGGTCGCGATCTTCGGTCAATCGGACGAGATCGGCGGCGATGGTCCCGAAGCGGATCTCGTCGGGATCGACCGGCACGGTTCGCTGGCCCTGTTCAGGTGAAACGCAACCCGCGTCAGTGAAACGGGACACATCGTAACGCTCCCAATCTTTGAGCAGAAACGGCGTCGGCGGTACGTAGGCGTAGCCGAGCACCGAGTGCGAATCGAGACTCCCCCACCGCTCATGCGCATAGGACCAGAGGCCCGCCCCTTCACCTTCGATGAAGACCTGTTCGCTCATTCGGTCGTCATCGTTGCCGAGAATGACGAAGACCCGTGGCGCCGCCTCCGCGAGTTTTTCACGCAGTGAGCCAAAACCGGATACCAGGACCTCGTCGATGAAGTCCCCACCGGCCAGCCGAACCGACCAGTGGTGCGGCAACAGATCGCCGCCGAGAAAGACCGCCCGCGGTTTCTCGTCTTCGATCGCCGCAAAGAGCGTGGTGTAGCGATCGCGGCTGCCGTGAATGTCAGAGACGAAGAAACAGTGGCCTCTCATGCGTTGTCAGGGTCGGCCGACGACAACTCTCAGCGTATCGCCCTCAACGGTGTGCTCGCGAACCACCACCGCCGAATCCTCGAGATCAAAGACCACGTAGAGAGATTGTGGAGTCTCCTCGGGGTGGTGTCCGACGCGCACCCGCTCCACCTCCGGCGACCCGACCTCGATGTCATTCGGCCGGTAAAATGTCTCGATCCCCCGGATGCGGACCCACACCCGCGCCGGGTCCTTGAGTAGAGACACCCGCACCGAGTCCTGAGCCAGCTCTCCGTTGGCGCGAACCGTGACCACCGTTTCATCGCCAACGCGGCTCGCGGCTATCAGCAGTACCCGGGTGGCGGGCCCTGCTGCCTCTTTGATTTGAAATGATTCGGGCTCCGGTTCGGTGACCTCGGGCGGTTTGTCGGTTGGTTCCTCCGGATGTTCTTCGACGACCTCTATCGACGGTTCGGACGCCGGTATCTCTTCGACCACGACTATCGATTCCGGGAGCGTCTGCCCCGGTCCACGGTTCGCGATCCACCATACGATTGCCGCCGCGGCCACGAGAACCGCAACGACCGGGAGCAACAGTCTGAGCCGGAAATCTTTGGGCGGCTTTTGATTTTCAGGCGGCGGCACCGTGACTTCGGGCAGTCCGCTGTCGTCGGCGAAGGCCGGCGTCGCGTCCACTTCTTCTTCATCAGGCATCAGGCTGATCTCGAAATCCTGTTGAACAGGCTCGGGAGATTCCGGTTTCTGCAAGTCCTCACGGGTTTCGCCAACCGGTACGGTCGCGTCGTCGGCGAGATCGCCGTCATTTTTCTGAGCGACCTCGGACAACCAGTCCGGGAGGACATCCTCAGGTGCTTTCTCCTCAGGTTTGGCGGGTTCTGGAGCGGGCTCTGGTTCAGGCAGGGGCACCTTCGTTTCGAGCGGGTCCACGGCCAGGGCGTCGGTTCCGATGTCTCCGGCATCACTGACCATCGGTCCGATCTCGAAGGGATCACCACCAGTGGCAATGTGGAAATCGATCAGCTCTTCTATGATCTCGCGGCTCTGATGCTCGAGCTCATTGAAAATCAGCGCCATCCCGGCCTTCTGATCCGGGTCCTTGTCCTCGAAACGGGCCCACGCCACCACCGCAGTGCCCTCGACGAGGACGAAGCCGTCCGGCAGCAGAAAGCGAAACCGTGCCGGCGTGCCCTTGGGCAGCGGGTCGTTTGTCGCGACGAAAAAACCTTCGTAGTTGAGCCTCGATGCCATCACCTCGCGGAACTGCCGCAGGGTTTCGAACTCGAGGTCGATGATCTTCAGGTTGCCGCCGCCCCCAGAAGTCTGATCCGGATCGTGTGAGTCGCTATTGGGGCTCATCCAACTCCCCTCGAATGATGTGCTCTGGACAGACACACAATAGCAAACTTATTCGTGGAATGAAGCAGGAGTCGCTATCGCTATCGGGATCGATATGTCGAGGCGGAAGATTCACCATCGATAGCGATACCGATAGCGAAAGCGATAGCGATTCTTCAGTCCAGGTGAGGCGCTTTCTCGCCTCTTCGCGCCTACTCTGCTTCCACCGGCTGGGCGGGGGTACCGATATCCAGAATCGCGCGCCACTTTCCGTCGGTCGATCGTTTCCACACAGTGACGAAGGTGCCCACCCCAATTGAGACCGAGCCATCTTCGGCGATCTGCGTCAGTCGGTAGTCGCCGCGAGAGACTCCGAGATCTCCAGACGAGGCAACCTCGACCTCGGTTGGACTCCATCGAAGACTCAGGCCGGAATTCTGGTCGAGGAACGGCTGCCACGCGGCGACCACAGCTTCTCGGCCCTCGAGGGTGGTGGCTCCAAAGAACACCGCATCCTCAGCGACCAATTCCGCGAATCGATCGACATCGCCTTCGGCGACGGCCCGGTCGAATTCGATTTCCGCCTGACGAACTTCCTGTTCGAAGATCGCGATGTCCGGGGGCCCCGGTGCGCACGCCAACCCGGTCAGGATCAGGACTACCGGCAGAAATTCCCAGGTCCTCATGATTCCTCCCGTCGGATATTCATACGCATCGCCGCCACTTCCGTTCTTCCCATCTCCGAAAGATCTCCGCATTCAAAAGAGAGTCCCTTCGCCGAACATCAAACCAAGATCACGCTCCTCACACTGTGTCACCGGTCACGATTATCCGTTTGCCCGCGTATCCCACCGGGTTTCGTCGCGAGGGCGGCGAGGTGTTGTGAGATATGCGGGCCAGCGAGGTGATATCGTTCCATTGTCGATGCTGATTACGATCCTCCTCACCCTCGTTCTGATTGCTCCAGCCATTTCACCCGACCAGGAGGTCCGCGAGGTCTCGGTCTACGACGGCCATGTGACCTTCGAGATCCCGGCCGATTGGGCGAAGATCCCGCCCGAGGTGCTCGAGTCTCACAGCATGAGATTGGCCGAGGCCAGCGGCGGGCGCCTGACCGAGATCTATCAGTATGGATTCCGATCCAGCGACCCCGAGTCCGATTTCTTCCTTCCGGAGTGCCTGGTCCAATTCAGGGAAAGCGGCCGCCTCAGCTACCGCCGGTTTCTCCGCCTGCCGAGCGCCGAAGAAATTCGAGAGACCGGCAGGGAAACGATCGATGAACGCGCCGGGCCGGCGGTTCGTGAAATGGAGCTGAGCGACGCGGTCTTCGACCGCGACTCGTTTTCCCTTCACCTCAGGAACACTCTCGTCCTCAGCAACGAGGGCAGGACGTCGGTGAAGTCGGTCGCCTTTCTCACCGAGCGCGGCCTGTTCACGATGCATTTTTACTCCCGAATCAAGGCGATCGAAGCCATGGAGGAGATCTCCACACGCATCGTTGACAGCGTCCGCTTCGATGACGAGCTCAGGTACCGGCCTCGACTCCTCGACCGCTGGCCCCCGCGACCACCCACAATCCTCGTTGTTGTGGGGTCATTGATCGCAATCATCGCACTGGCCGTCCACTTCCTCCAACGCAGGCGCAGACAGTCGTGACCGTCGTCATCGACGCGGAACGGCAGACGATTCGGGCCGGAGTGAGCGACCTCCTCGGCGAGCCCGAACAGCGCTCTATCGGCCTCACCGGGACAGGTCTCTCCCGGCTATGGATTGGAACGGAGCTTCACCGCCGGATCCAACGTGACCTCGAAGTCACCGAACCCGGCTTTGTCAGCGAAGTACCGACGCAGATCGAGCTCGATGTTGACGGCTGGACGGTGGAGATCTCGGGACGCGCCGACGGTGTCGTTTTCATCGATGACCAAGCGGTGCGGATCGACGAAATCAAGACCATGCATTTTGCGGTAGATCTCCACAATCTCTACGCCGAGGAACGATTGGAAAGATTCAAGCGCCAGGCCGCCCTCTACGCCTTCATGCTCTCCGACCGGGACGAGCCGGCAGCGGCACGGCTGATCCTGGTCGACATCGTCTCCCACGAGGAACGTGACCAGGACGTTGCCTGGTCGCATGATTCCGTTCAGGCATGGCTGCGCCAACAGATCCACCGACTGATTGCCCGCGAGGAGCGACGAATAGCCCGCCTCGAGGAGCTCCGCGAGGCTGCGGAATTACTGCGCTTCCCCCACGCCGAGCTGCGCCCGACTCAGGAAGAGATCGGCGATGCGGTTGAAGAGGCTCTCGCCGACGGGCGGCACCTCCTGGTTCGGGCTCCAACCGGTTGTGGGAAGACTGCGGCCGTCCTCCACCCGGCCGTTCGAGCCGCCCTCGGGCGCGGTCAACGGGTCTTTTTCCTGACCGCCAAGACCCTCCAACAAAGAATCGCAGTCGAGACCGCCAAAGCGATGCAGGAAAACCTCTTCCGCAGCCTCCAGTTGCGCGCCAAATCCAAGATGTGTGCCAACACCGAAATCGTCTGCCACGAGGAATTCTGTCCCTACGCCAAGGAGTACGGGCTCAACCTCACGCGCACCGAGCTGCTCCCAACCCTGATCGGGCAGAACGCACACCAGGACCCGGACGACATCTTCCAGGCCGCAAAGGAGCACGTGGTTTGTCCTTTCGAGGTCAGCCTCGATCTCCTTGGCGAGGTCGATCTCGTGGTGTGCGACTACAACTATGTCTTCGACCCCACCATCGGCCTTCGCGCCCTAGTGCATGGCAACGCACTCCGCGACTCGGTACTGATCATCGACGAAGCCCACAACCTGGTCGACCGTAGCCGAGAATATTTCTCACCCGAGCTGAGGATCGAGAATCTCGACAAGGCGCTCGCATTCCTCAACACCCGTTCGAACCCGGTCTTCGATGAGCTTCGGGAGCTGATCGACGTTCTCGTCGGCGAGGTCCGTCAACGGGTCGCCGAGAGCCTCGGCGACGAGCCCCACAACGAGGGACCTGCGGACATCGACGAGGACGCAATCTCCGACCTTCGGATTGCGTTCGACGGCGCCATGCTGAGCTACTTCTTCTACAAACGCGAACATGAAATGTGGATGGCCAACGACCCCGTCCTCGATGTCTTTTTCACGCTGACCCGTTTCCACCGGGTGCTGGCGCTGGGCGGTGATGAGTTCGTCTACATCGCCGAGCGGAACGGCAATGGAGGTGGCGAACGGCTCAAGATCTTCTGCCGAGACGCCTCGCGTTTTGTTGGCGAGGTACTCGACGGCAGTGCCTCGGCCATCGCCATGTCGGCCACCCTCGAACCCTTCGATTTCTACCGTGACCTGCTCGGGTTCGACGCTCACCGCACTGACGAGCTATACGTGCCCTCACCCTTTCCGCCCGAAAATCGGCTGGTGATGGCGATCGGGGATGTCGACACGACCTACCGACGACGAAGCGCCCATTACGACCGGATCGCGAGCTGGATCGCCCGGCTCTCCCACCCGCAGGCCAACGTGCTGACCCTTTTCCCGAGCTACGCCTTTCTCGACGCGGTACACGATCGAATGCCGGCGGTTCCCCACACCGTCATCGCGCAACGCCCGGGGATCAGCGACACGGGCCAACGCGAGGTCCTGGCCGCCCTGCAGAGCGGAGAGCCCCACCTGCTGCTCGCGGTCCTCGGAGGCATCTTTGCGGAGGGCGTCGACTACCCCGGAGAAATGCTGTCCCAGGTCATTGTCGTCTCGCCCGGACTCCCCCAATACAACCTCGAAAGGGAGCTGCTGAAAGGCTATTACCAGGAGTTCTACGAGCACGGCTTCGGCTACGCATACCTGATTCCGGGGCTCACTCGGGTAGTCCAGGCGGCCGGCCGACTCCTGCGGTCCGACGAGGACCGGGGGGTCATCGTCGTTATGGGGCGACGTTTCCTCGACCCCCGCTACATGCGCCTGCTGCCCGAGGAGTGGACCCTCGGCGATCCCGAGGCTCTCATTTTCGAAGACCCCGAGGGAGCGATTCGTGAGTTCTTCGACGAATTCGCGAATCCGGAATGATCGCGCAAGGGCGGGATATATCCCGCCCCTACACCACAAATGATAAAGCGTAGTACCTGTAGGGGCGGCATATATGCCGCCCTTATCCAATAAAGGTCATTGGATCATTGGGAAATGTCAAAAAAGAATCGACCGCGGTGGCCCACATACCTCACCAATCCGGAAACGGTTTGTTGTTCCAGACTCTGACGATGTGGTCGCGTCGTTCCTCGAGGATGGCGTCGCTCACAGGGATCGACCTCACCTGGTTCTCTACCTTTTTAAACGCGATCCCGAGCCCCAGAATCACGAACGACGGCAGTACGACGTAGAGGATGTCCTCGACCGAAAGGACTTTACGCACCAATCCGACCACGAAGACAACGCCAGGAGCCACCAGTAAGGCAATCTGGACCAGCGCGGCGTACATCTGCCGGGCCACGATCTTTTCGAATTCGACAATGTCCTGGTAGGTGGCGAACGCCGGTGTTCGCTCGAGAAACGCCCTCAGCTGGGAGCC
>Ga0255053_10000315_pt1 | contig 26627 bp, 23 predicted proteins | sample JV7_2_22_MG_FD_188635 | JGI IMG/M metagenome (GOLD analysis project Ga0255053, IMG submission 188635) | Seawater microbial communities from Jervis Inlet, British Columbia, Canada - JV7_2_22 | ecosystem: Environmental > Aquatic > Marine > Inlet | place: Canada: British Columbia | collected... | reverse complement strand
TTGCGGAGGCGAAGAGACGTGTGCCGGAACCTCTTCATTACATACTGACCACCAGCTAATTTACAGATGGTCCCATATTTTCAATAATACATCAACACGGTTATAGAAGCGAGGATAGAAGCGAGGATGGAACGTATCCGATCTTGTTATGAATTGCGCCCATTAAAGGGCGCCCAAATCAATGACTTGCACAGCAAGTTGTTGATTTGAGAGGAAAGTGAAAATGACACTTTTCACTTTCCGTGGAGTAAAAAGCCATGAATGGACTTTTTACGACCCTAACAACATTGAAAGGTGCCCCGCTCCCAACTATACTAAACCTATGGATCCTTCCCAAAAACATTTCTCCTGGCCAAGCTCGCACAGGTTACTTGACTCGATCCTGCTAGTTTTTGTTATCACAATCATTACCATCACATCCGCGTTTGCCAACCAGGATATCTACAATGCTCTCCCGGAAGATGTGGAAGTTAAACGCTACATCATGAAAGATCTGGATGGCGATTCCATGGATGAGATAGGGATCCTTTACCAGACAGAGGGCGGGCTTGCCCTTACTGTTTTTCAAGCACAGGCGGGACGCTGGGCAAGATGGTGGGATCTTGAGGGCTCCGGCGGAAATTTGAATCTTCAGTCTTTTGACCTGGTGGATGTCAATGGAAACGGGAGCGGAGAGATCCTTATCAACTTCATTTCGCCGGACCGGAGCAGAATGTTCTCAAGGGTTTTGAGCCTTAAGGAGATCCAGGGAAGCGAACTGGAAGTTTCCGTGCTGCTCGAAGACTTCACAAGCCCCGCCGGATACCCGGTACTGGGTGATCAGGAAGGCCGGCCAAGTGTTACCTTTCTGGACATGGGCAGTAAAGACAAAAGTGGACACCGTCGTGTCTACTGTTGGGATGGCTCTGTTTTTGAAAAATGCCTGGAAGTGCCGTGGGGAGTTATTGGTAATGAGTCCCGAGTCTCTAGTCCCGAGTCTCAGGTTAAAGAAAATTCAAAAGCAGAGCAAACAGAAAAATAGCATCAGTAAATCAGTATAATTGGGGGAACCGATATGAAAAAGTTGATCAAGATCTTAATGGTATTGCTGGTCCTGGTGATCATCGCAGTGGTGGGCCTGACCCTGGCCCTGCCTTCCCTTATTAATCTTGAAAAGGTAAGGATTCTTGCCGAGGAGAAAGCCACCGAGGCCCTCGGCAGGCAGGTTTCCATATCAGACACCAGTTTTGCGCTTTGGGGTGGGCCAAGGGTAAAACTACTGGGATTGTCCATCGCAGAGGTTGAAGGTTTCGGGGATGAACCCTTCGCAAAACTGAACTCCTTTGATCTCAGCGTCCGTTTCTGGCCGCTTCTTAAGCGAAAAATAGAAGTTGATCACATAATAATTGTTCAACCACGCTTCAGAATTATCCGGAACAGGAAAGGGGCCTGGAACTGGGCCGACATGATCTCCGAGATCGAAGCGTCCGAATCAATTGATGACGGGAAGAGCAGAAAGACAAGGATTAAAAGAGAAAAAGGGAAACCGGATTCCGGTCCGTCTCTTGTGCTGGCAAAAGATATAAGAGTCTCTGATGGTGAGATTTATTTCCGCAATGAAACCCTGGACCTCCTGGAGAAAGGATTGAATATAAAGGGCGTTAACCTGGAGGTGAAATTCCCATCCCTCCAAAGGCCTATCAGCATCAAAGCGTCTGCAGGTCTGGACAGAAGCAAGGCAGATGTAGTTCTGGGAGGCACTATCGGCCCTCTGGGCACGAGTTTTAAACCGAACAGGGTACCTTTCGATCTCAGGCTGGACATTCCCGGATTTGAGCTTGGCAGAATAGAAGGTCTGGTGGGAGCTTTGCCCTACAAAATAGAGGGAATGGTGAGATCCGAAAAAACCATCAGAGGATCCGTGTCCGATGGCGTTGAATTTGATCATCTGTTTTCTTTTGACAACCTGCGCCTGGCTTCACAGGATGGATCACCAATTATTTCAAATATCAGCGGCAGGGTTGCTCAAAAAGGTTTTTTTGAAAAGGAAAAGAGGGCAATTCGTTTCGATGAACTTGCTGCGGAGCTTGACAGGGCAAAGGTTAACGTTTCGGGAACAGTGCTGGGCTTCGGGGAGGATGCTGTCGTTGATCTGGAACTGGCCTCCAAACCGATACCTCTGGACGGCTGGCACAAGATATTTCCTTCTTTGGGGTTTAGCGAAGAGCTCTCCGGTAACCTATCGGTCAAAGGGAAGGTCAGTGGCAGCTACAACAATGGGTTTTTGGCAATACTTGATCACATTGTATTAGCCAGTCCAAACTTAAGACTCACAAGGAATAAAGAGGGCATCTGGAACTACACCGTCATGCTTGCAAAATCGGGGCTTGCAAAGTCTGGTGCCCAGGCAGCTTCAGGTAAAGGGTCGGGAAAAGGTTCCGCTTCAGGGGGTGGAGCGGTCAGGTCGCGCCCCGTCCCCATTGACATGCTTGTTAAGGACATCCGGGTATCTGACGGAGTGGTCTTCTTTCAGGACGAGACGAATGATCGTCTGAAAAAGGGACTGTCCATTATGGGGATAAACCTGGACATGAAAAACGTGTCGTTGGACAAACCGATCAGCATCACAGCCTCGGCTGGTCTTCAGCGGCCGGAGGCGGATATCACTTTCACAGGAACCCTGGGCCCTATCGGGAAAAAGCCTGATCCTGAGAGGATTCCTTTTAACCTCACACAGAACTTTCCCGGCTTTGAGCTGGCGCGGATAGAAGGGCTTGCCGGACCACTACCGGTTAAACTCTCAGGGAGGGTTAAATCAAAGCGATCTGTCAAGGGATCTATTGCAAAGGGAGTAGAGTTTGACCAGGTATCCTCTCTGGCCGGCCTCAATGTTATCTCAAAGGACGGCTCACATCTTGTAAAGGGGTTTTCCGGGACCACTACGCAGAGGGGATTTGTTAATATAAAAAAGAAATCTGTAAACCTTTCCGAGTTCACCCTAGAGCTTGACCGAGCTAAACTCTACGCCACCGGTACTGTAAGTAATCCGGGACCGAACGCTGTCTTGAACCTCAAGCTCAACTCCGATCCCATTCCCCTCGACAGCTGGGACAAAATATTCCCCTCCCTGGGCAGTATTGCCAGGCTTGCCGGGGACCTGTCCATCTCCGGAAAAATGAAAGGCAAATACGGAAAAGACCTTATGGCAACGGTTGATTTTAAGTCCTCTAATTTTGAGCTTGACCGTGGACCGGCTCTTCTGGAAGCGGGCAAAGCCGATACACCTGCCGAAGAAACAGCCGGAATAAAAGCAGGGCAGGCCTTCAAACCCATTAAACCGTCACCTGTTTCTTTTAATGGAAAGGTGTTTATTTCAAAGGGCCGATTTGAAAAGGTGGATTATAGCAATCTCGCCGCGGTGATGACATTCAAGGGAACCAAGTTCAATCTGGACAGGATGGGATTTTCGGCCTTCGGCGGGAACCTGGCAGGTTCCGCATGGGCCGATCTCGGAGTGGCTCCTCTTGCTTACGGGTCTACTATGAAAATGAACAAGGTTCAGATCAACGACGCGGTATCCGCATTTACCAAGCTGGGAGGTATGATCTACGGAAAGGCAACCTCTGATGTGAAAATCTCGGGCAGGGGGACTGTCTTTGAGGAGGTAAAAAAATCCCTTTCCGGTGGGGGAACAATGGATGTGGGTGAAGGCCGCCTCACAAATACCAACCTTCTCAAGGGAGCGGGGGTTGCGGCATCCCTGCTTCAGCTCGGTTCTGGAAAAGACGAGACTCAATTCGATGCCGTAAAAGCAGCTTTTACGATTAAAGATGAACGTGTAAAAGTCAGCAGCGCGGTAATTTCCACTGCCGACTGGGAACTTACAGCTAGCGGATATATCGGCCTCGACAGATCCCTCAACATGAAATCCCGCATGGCTCTTTCAGGCAAGCTGGCATCAGTAATTCCACAGAACAAAAGGGATCTTTTTCCAATAGACAACCTCGGAAGGCTCCAGATCCCCATGAAGATCGGTGGCACTGTCACATCTCCAAGGTTCGCTCTGGATACAGCCGTAATGGCCGAAGCCGCGGGAGAGGCGGCCAAAAAGAGGGTGGAGAAAAAGATTCAGAAAAGGCAGGATGAGCTCAAAAAGAAGCTGGAAAAGGACATCGGTGACAGTCTGAAGAAGCTGTTCAGGTAGAATTTAGATGGACCCGAGCCCGGGCGCTGTCCCATCTTTTCATTTTTCTGATGACGCCTTAATACTGAGCTTTGATATCTATTCCAGGCTATAGTACCGTCTCACTTCCCAACATCAATATCTTCTGATATCTTCCACTGTCTGAGAAAGCTATTACCGGAGGCCAGTTACTCAATGTCCGAAAAAGAGAATGAATACGCAGTAACAACTGCCGAGCTCACCAAACAATTCGGCTCCCTTACAGCTGTGGACAGTATTGATATTTCCATTGGCAGGGGTGAGATATTCGGCCTTCTGGGTCCCAACGGCGCCGGCAAGACCACAACGATCTCCATGCTCGCCACCCTTCTAAAACCCACCTCCGGTAAGGCTTATGTCGACGGTTACGACATTACCGCCCAGAAGGTGGCCGTCAGGAGCTCCATAGGTCTCGTCTTCCAGGACCCCTCCTCGGATGAGGAGCTCACCGCCGAGGAGAATATGGATTTTCATGGACGTCTGTACTCAATTCCCAGGTCAGTGAGAAAAAAGAGGATTCCCGAACTCCTGTCCATGGTGGACCTTACAGACAGGTCAGGTGATCGTGTTAAAACCTTCTCCGGAGGCATGAAGCGGCGCCTGGAGATCGCCAGGGGCTTCCTCCACCATCCTGCAGTGTTGTTCCTTGACGAACCAACTACAGGGCTTGATCCACAGACCCGCCGCAGGATATGGGAACACATCCAGATGCTTAACTCTGAAAGGGACGTAACGGTCCTGCTGACGACTCATTCCATGGAGGAGGCCGACTTTCTATGCGGGCGCATCGCCATAATGGACCACGGGAAGATCATAGCACTGGATAGCCCGGAAAAATTGAAAAACGGTCTGGGGGGCGACCTCATAAGCATCGAGACCGAAAACAACGATAAACTCCTTTTACTGCTGGCAGGAGCTGACTGGACGGGCAAGCCAAAGATCCATGACGGACAGGTAAGCATCACCGTAACAGAGGGTGAGAGCAAGATCCCGGAACTCATTCGCCTCACCGAGGGTGCCGGAATAAACATAAAGTCAGTCACTCTGAAAAAGCCGACTTTAGAGGATGTATTCATTCACCACACCGGCAGGACGATCCGCGCTGAAGCCGGCAGCACAGTCGACCGGATGCGTCAGAGACGGAGGGCTTTCGGCAGATGATGCAGGCAGTGTTCACCATCTGGCAAAGGGAAGTCATCCGTTACCTCAGGTCACCGTCCCGGATTATCGGAAGCCTGGGGATGCCCTTTTTCTTTCTCGCATTTCTCGGATTGGGCCTCCAATCGGCATTTGCCATCCGCCCCGGGGGAGAGCGCTATCTGGACTATATCGCACCAGGTATCGTGGGAATGGTCCTGCTGTTTTCCTCCACAGTATCCGGAATATCAGTTATCTGGGACCGACAGTTCGGTTTTCTGAAGGTTATGCTGGTGGCTCCCATCCCCCGCCTTGCCATTGTGCTGGGAAGGACCGCCGGAGGAACCACCACTGCTTCTATCCAGGCCATAATCTTCCTCTCGATCTCTTTCTTCCTGGGAGTGAGGGTTCCCTCTCCTGTGGGACTCGTACTCGCCCTGGTTTTTATGGGTTTGATAGGGCTTTCCTTTTCCAGCCTGGGAGTCGCCCTGGCATCCAGGATGGAGGATCCTCACGGTTTCCAACTCATCTTCAACTTTCTGATAATGCCCATCTTCTTCCTTTCCGGAGCCCTGTTTCCCCTGGACAAACTTCCCATTTTCATAAAGATACTTGCCTACCTCAACCCCCTGACTTATGGCGTTGACGGTCTCAGATGGGCCCTCCTTGGTGTGTCCCGGTTCGGGCCGGCTGTTGACCTTCTTGTTCTCAGCGCCGTCTCCGGTGCATTTCTGATTCTGGGAGCGGTTCTGTTTCAAGGCGCCAAAATTTAAAAACCAGCCTGCGGCTGGTTTTTTAGTTTCTAGTTTCTGGTTTCTGGTTTCTAGTAATTACTTGACACGTTGGACATTGGACGTTGGGCTTTGGACGCGATCAACCAGCCATTCAGTTTATCAGATACTCCCTCAGACACTATCCCGATATCTCCTACCTTCTATTAATCGACGATAGAAAATCACGCCACGCATTCCAGTATGTTGCTCCACCAACAGCGTAGCAGTCGCTGTGATCGGCGCCAGGCACCGGAAGAAAGGTTTTCGGTTCCGGCGCGGACTCGTACAGCTTCTGCCCCATGGAAAACGGAATAACCTCATCGCTTTCACCGTGAATAATGAGGAGAGGCGTATCTGTATCGTTTATCCTTCCGATATTATCCAGCTTCATGGTCATCAGCAAGTCCACAGGAAGGCCCCCGTACATCATCCTCGCCACCTCTTTCGCACTTGTAAAGGGGCTTTCCAGAACGATGCCACCCAGCTTCCCCTTTTCCCTTACAGCAAGGTCAACAGCAACAACCGATCCGAGGGAATGACCATAGGCGATCACTGAACCCGCATCCGCCTTCTTCTCGTTGACGAGCCAGTCAAAAGCCGCCTCGGCATCTGAGTAAAGGCCTTTTTCGGAAGGTTTTCCTGTGCTTTTACCGTAGCCGCGGAAATCGAACAGAAGGCTGGAAACCCCCAGGTTCCGGGTCATGGACACCAGAATTTCAACACGGTCCGATATGTTACCCGCATTGCCGTGAAGCCACAGGACCGTAGTGTCCGTACTACCCTTAACGTACCATCCATGAAGCTTCACACCCGGACCGACTGAAATGTAAACATCCTCGTACTTCAATCCGAAGTGTGAAGGCTCTCCCAGAAACTCCCTCGTTGGGAAGAAAACAGCGTGCTTTTCCTGCCATCGTGCCAGGAGAAATAAAGCCAGCAGCAGCAGGACCAGTGTTGTAAGGAACTTGGTCATCACTGTGATCCTCTCTGACTACCTTACGATGGCCTCTACCAGATTCTTCCGGGGAAGGTATCTCGTCCAAATGCTTTTTACATCATCCGGGGTTACCGACATCAGAAGTTCGCGATAATCTTCACCGTAGGTATGATCGAGCCCGTTCCTTGCCGAGAGCCCCAGATAATAGGCGCGATTTATGGAGGATAGCATCCTCATCTGCAACCGGCCAAAGATGGCGTTAACTCTTATATTAATCTCTGCCTGTGTGACATTTGACCTGCGAATGGACTCTATCTCACGCCGGATGCTCTTCCTTGCTTTCTCTATTTTATCAGGCGCTGTACCCATACTAAGCAGAAACAGGGAGCGGCCATCAAGACTCGAAAGTGATGCTCCCACTGAATATGCAAGACCCTCTTTCTCCCTCAGGTTAAAAGCAATCCTCTGATTTAGAATTCCCGAAGCCACAGCCAATGCCGGTACATCTTCCCTTTCAATTTCACCAGTAATGGAACCGATCGCCACCGCTCCCTGGGGCTTGTCCAGCTTGTGACTTGCAACATGTTGCTCTTTTGTGATCGGCAAAGCGATGGCTGCCGGCGGTTCTCCTTCAGGAAGCACGCTGAAAAGGGATTCGACAAGCTCCATGGATTCAGCGGCAGGCAGACCGCTCACTATTGAAAGGATGATATTATTTCCTGTGAAATATTCTCCGTGAAATTTCTGCAGATCCTCCCTTGTGATCGATCCAATGGAATCAGCTGTGCCCAGAACATCACTGGCAAGTACGCCGCCGTAAAGATCCCGGGCAAGAAGTGTAGAAGAAACTGATGAGGGGCGAGAGTCTCTGTAGGATACAAAATCCAGCATTTTCTTTCGGACATCTTCGATCTCGGTTTCGGGAAAAGATGGCGAAACTACCACATCAGCCATCAGAGAGGCCGCATTTTCAGCCTTGTCCAAAAGACACTCCAATCTTATGTATGAGTAGGTGCGGGAAGTATAGAAGTTGCCAAAAGGACTCAGCGGATTACCTGCCGTGGACAAAGAGACACCCAGTTTCCTCAGTTCATCCTCTATCTCCTCCCTTGAACGTTCGTCAGTGCCACTTGAGAGCAGGCGGTGCATAAAATCGGTAATGCCACCCTTTCCTTCAGGTTCCAGAGACGAGCGGCGCCTGGTCATCAGGTGCATGGAAAATACCTGTGAGTCTGTACGCTCCTCGGCGATGATCGTGATTCCGTTACCAAGTGTTTTCCTTAACAGCGGTTCTGAGGTGCTTCCCCTTTTCTCTTTCGGGCTGGCTTCAGGAACAACCAACAGGGCAACGTATGGCTTGTCTACCAGGAAGGAACGGGAGACCTTATCCAGTTCATCCGCGTCCAGGTGATCCCACCTTCCCACCGAGAATCCCTGGCCGGGTGATCCTGATATAGCCCAAGGAGCCTTCTCCATAAGAAAATAGTGGATCTTCTCGCGACCTACAGTCTCTTCAAATACCAGCCTCTCACGAGTCGCGATCACGCTTTCAGGTGAAATACCTCTGGTTGCCACGGGAAGTGCTGCAAGAATTACCTCCAGGGCACTGTGGGGATCTGTTTCCCCGGGAAAGCTTGTCGATATTATGAAACGGGAAAAATTACTGTTGATACTCAAGTGTGCGCCTACCGAACGTGGTTTCATGCCGGCACTTTCAAGAGCCTTTGCAATCAGCCCCCCCCTTCCACCAAGGAAGGACCCCAGGAATTCGAGAGCCCCAGCGGCATCATCCCTGGGGTCAGGTCCCGTGAATCCAATCCTCACCTGAACATCAGGTACCCCGGACCTCAGGTTACTGATATGACGTCCTGTCAAGGGCGGGGCGGCTGGTACATTTCCTTTTTCCCCACCGGGCCTGATGCTGCCGAAGTTACGTTCGAGAATCCCGAGGGCGGCGACCTCATCGAAGCTGCCGGACATGAGCAGTATCATATTGTCAGGACGGTATGTCCTCAGGTAGAACTCTCTTAACCGCTGCCTTGTAGCAGATGACAGGCTGCTCTCACTTCCAAGACCAGTATGTGAATAGTGGCTTTGTGGATATAAAAGCCTCTTGAATACCTTATCGATCCTTGCACCGGGCCTGCTCTTTCCCTTTAGGATCTCCTCCACAACAACCCTGCGTGCTTCATCAAGTGCGGTATCCTCAATCATGGAATTAAAAAGAATGTCGGACAGAAGGTCCATAAGATCATCGCTGTAGTCCCTGTGACTTACCGCGATGTAACCAGTGTAATCCGCCCTGGTGAACCCGTTAATATACCCACCGACACCCTCCACCTCTTTCATGATCTCCTCTTTGCCGCGCCTGTCGGTCCCGCTGAAGATCAGATGTTCAAGAAGATGAGAGTAGCCCCTCTGGTTCATGCTTTCCATCGCGTAACCGGTCTTTACAAGGACCAGAGTACTTACCAGGGGTGTCGCCTGCCGAGGTATAAGCCTGACTTCCAGACCGTTATCAAGAATATAGTGGCCTGTGACATCCTCACCAGCCGGTATCGCTTTAACATCCGTGTGAACCAATACAGCCAGGCTCAGGATCACAAATCTGAAAACGGTTTTCATTGCTTTGCCCCGGGCATCATTATTTATCCGTCTCGTTAATAAGTCCGCACACAAAAAGATCCTTCCTCATCTGCTCCACACTGACGAATCTGCGCGATTTCATACCCACCGTCGCTGCCGCCTCAACGTGTTCTTCAATGTCATCGAAGAACAGGCAGGTATTCGGGTCACATCCCGCCAGATCTATTGCAGCCCAGAAGATACTTTCGTCCGGCTTCCTGCTGCCTACTTCGAATGAAAGAACCCTGCCGTCGAAGAAATCCAGGAAATTATAGCTATCTACGATGAATTTGAAGTGGATTGGGTCAGTGTTTGAAAGAGCATAGATCGATACACGCCGGGAGATCGACTTTGCTATCTCAATTACATCTTTCTTTTCACTGAAGATCTGTGCCCACGCTGAGTAAAACTTCTCATAGGTAAGATCCGGCTGAAACTTTTGACTGTATCGCCTGAAAATCTCCTCTGATGATATTTCTCCCAGTTCGTACTCTATTCTGAGTCTGCTTTCCAGCAGATAACTTCTAACATCCTCCCAGCCGACTCCGGCCAATTTCCCCAGGGATTTCCAGGCCCTGGAATGGTCAAAGTCCAGCAGAACTCCTCCGATATCGAATATAACAGCTTCAATCGGGCTGATTTGGGCTGAGCCTGCTGCCATTTATCCCCCCATCTTCGTATAAATTTCGGAAGTTACTACAATACATCATACGGAAAATGATACAACCCAACATCTCATGCCGCAAGTTTCCTCAGGTCACAGATTTTGGTATAAACCCCCTCTCGAACAGCGAATTCTTAAAACAGCCGGCTGTGAGGTTACTGTTTGCAAGGTTTAAGGGACGCCTTGACAGGAGTTCATTTTACCTATATCAGGTGAGCAACCTGTCAGAGGAGGACATGACGTGAAAAACAAGCTGGCAAAAGATCTCAAGAACGAGATAAGCTCATACCTGAATGAGATTAAGTCAGACCTCGAGGCCTACATGGGATGGGCAATAACAGAAGTCGACTCCACGGATAAGGTCATGTGGGCGGCGGAAGTATTGGAAGACACTATCCATCGTCTCCTTACAATATCCTTTTACCTGGCCACCTTCTTTGACGACGCCGATCCTTCCCAGATCCTGTACGAGTTAGCTTCGGAGATCTCCATCGATCAAACAAAAGAGATGAACGAGCTTTTCAACGGAATGCATATCCCGGATCCTCCCAGCAGAACCAAGCACTGAGATACCTCATCTGTGGAGAGCCTACCTTTTTCCCCAGGTGCCAAAGTTTTTGACAAGCAGCAGGTCCTGTTGTAAACCTACATCCTTGAAAGGGTCGTAAAAAGCGAAAAGTGTCATTTTCACTTTCCTCGCAAATTGTTGTTGCTGTCGCAAAAAGTCAGTGAGCGGCTTTTTGCTCCACGGGAAGCGAAAAGCGCGGTTTCCGCTTCCCTCACGGATCAAAGACCAAGATCTATGTCATTGATCCGGGCGCCCATGCTCGGGCGCGTTGATGGCCCTTTCAAAGTCATCAACCTTGAACCTGAATCTTATTTAAGGGAAAGGTGCCTGTTTTTTTGTGTCCTGGTCTTAAAAACATTCTTAAAACATCAATAATTTCCATGGTCCTCGCCTGCGTTACCATGCCGGCTTCCGCTCTGGCGGACATTACCGGCAAAGCTGTCACGGTGGTCAACTCCTGGGATGAAGAGGATGGAACATCAAACTCAAGCGCTTCGGAATATTTTGATCTCAGATCCAGGGGCAGCCTTGGTCTGTACAGGCTTGACATAGAAGCTTCGGGGAGAGCCACCGCCATCCAGAATGAGTTTTATCCTGGTGATGATGAGCTCAACCGCCTTTATTCTTTGGCCCTGTCCCTATCCGACAGTGAGATGAATAAATCTCTGACGCTGGGAAGGCAGACAGTCAGTCCCCTCACAGGACCATTACTTCTGGATGGCGCATCATTTTACCTGACAACAGGTCCCTTTACCCTTAATACACGCTGGGGATTTCTGGCGAACGTTACAGGGGATGAGCCGGACAATGACCGGGCCTTCGGTATTGGTTTCAACTACATGATCAAATCGGGTATGTATCTATCTATGGACTATGCGAGAACTTTTGCCAGCGGATCGCTCCTCACCGAGCTTCTGGCTGCTGACTGGTCCTACTCCTGGCACCGCTTTACTAAGGCATATTTCACCATCAATTACGACCTGATGTCCAGGACGCTGCACGAATTACTGTTGGGAGCACGCCTCTTTTTTTCGGATCGTCTTACGACTATGTTTCAATACTCCCAGAATACTTTTCAATTCGATTCCGATTCCATTTACAGTGTCTTCGCTATCGACCCGGTCCAGGAATCATCTTTTTCGCTGCTCTTCACACCAGCCAGGGATGTAAGATATCTTTTTGAATACGCACGGGAGCACTTCAGCGAGGGTGCCGGAGGCAGGCGCTACACGATGGGCGCCCGGTGGACTCCCGGGAACTCCCGCCTGAACGGTGACCTGACTCAGCACAAGGGCTTTGGGGGGGAAATGACAGAGGTTTCCCTGGGCGCTTCTACACAGATCCTCCCGTCATTAGACCTGGGAATCGGTGGTGACATTGCTAACACACAGAATGGTGGAGAGAATAACGTAACGAGCTACACCGCTTTCCTCGGATCTGACTGGACACTTTCACCCAGATCCAGGTTAACGGTCAGGCTTGAACGAGGTGATGACGAAACTCTGGCTAATCCGACCTGGGCAAGCAGATTGTCTTTTTCTCTGGAGCTCTGATATGGAAAATAAACCATGGACTCTTAATCCACGTTTGCTGGGAATACTTATAGCGGTAATATCAGCCGTGCTGATCATCGCAGGAATGTCCCATGCCGCGAGATTCTCCCACAAAGTGCACCGTGATTATGAAGTGAGTGAATGCGGAAAGTGCCACAGACCCCTGGCTCTCAGTATCACCCCTGAGCGGTCAATATGCATGGAGTGCCACACCCAAGAGGATATAATAGAAACAGTTCTGGGGCCAACGAAGACACATACTCCTCTATGGGTTAATCAGCACGGCCGCGCCTCTGCCGAACCCGATTCGGAGTGCAGGAGCTGTCACACCCTGTCCTCCTGTGCAGATTGTCATAAGGGCGGTGAGCTTAATCCGGACTTTACAAAAAGATCCGTCAGGACTGAGAGCGTTCCAGAAACTCATACATCACGTTTTAGAGTAATTCACCCACTCAAGGCAACAGGAGCCCAGATCGACGAATGCTTCAGCTGTCACGCTGAAGAGTTTTGCAGTGATTGCCACAATCGCACCCAGCGCGACCGTCTGAAGATAACCTCCCACAGGGAAAGCTGGACCAAGATAGAAGCCGGGACTGCTGGACCGCTTCACGAGACATTCACCTTGTCCCAATGCGACAACTGCCATCCAGGAGGCGCTCTGTCTTCCCATGTCTGGACTACGCAACACGCTGAGGAAGCCAGAAAAACTTTGAAAAAGTGCCAGTCCTGTCATCCTGACGGCAATGTTTGTATGGATTGCCACTCTGCCAAGACCGGATTGATGGTCAGTCCACACCCCCGAAATTGGGGACGCATAAAAACCAAATTCCGCAAGGAATCGCCGGAGACGTGTGCAAAATGCCATACCGTTTTTTAGCTGTATTACTGCTACTTCTTACCGCAATCTCTGCATGCGGCTATAGCCCCAAGGGCAGCGGCGGCGGGCCTCTATCCGGACTGGGATTCGCTGGCACAGCTGAATGCCTACTTTCCAGCTGCCACGACACTATGGAAGCCGCTTCTGGATCGTATCCCGGCTTCACTCCTGCTACCACCTGGGCCCTCGGAGGTCACGGCAATATCAACGCCACGCCGGATTCAGTCACGGGAACAGCAAGCGGCTGCGATTCATGCCACGACCCAACTGACGACATCGCGGATGCCGCATACCTGTTCACCACTACTTCAAATGGCATTTCCGGAACCGTTCTTTCCGCTACAGGGCTTACTGTCAGGCCCATGGTGGGATGTGAAGGTTGTCACGGGACTGGAACGGAGCACTATGCCTACCTGGATACAACCTCGTTCTCTGTAGGCAGTCACGGGATACCCCTGGACAGCACTGTTTCCCCGATTTACGACCACCTGTTTCACGCATCCTCCTGTGGGCCCTGCCACAGCCCGGATGAACACGCCGGCGCCGCTACAACGAACATCCTGGCCAATCAGTATCCGGAGTGGTTCGGTGGTGACGGGCCTGGGATCATCCTTCAGGACGGCCATGCGGACTCCTTTATTGTTGAAACCGCAAATCAGGGTGATATGGTGGATTCTGTCCGTGGGACACCTTGCGCTGCGTGCCACACACCTGAAGGATTTGTCCGGATATTCGCATGGAGCGAAAGCCTTCCCCAGAGTACTATCGACAGGATCGTTGCTGAAACGGGGGACGCCGACCTCACCGATCCGGACGGACAGCCGGGGTCGGCAGCCTTCAGTCAGGTAACCTGCACCTCTTGCCACTCGTCCCATGAGCCCGGAAATAAGGTACGCTACCCCTTCTCCAAGGCCGACATATGCATCCAGTGCCATAACGTGCGGGCGCTTCAGTCAGCGGATGGATCCGGCATAACGGGAACCGGAACGCTGGAGATCCCCCGTCATCCGCAAAAGGAGATCTTCGAGGGTGTCCAAAACGCTAATAACGATTCCCTTCGGGGCGTCGAATCTCTGCCCAGTTTTCTGCCAAGTTACACGACTGCAGATTCCAGCCATGCCGGAACTGGAACTAATAATATCCCCGATGGCTGTGTCGGTTGTCATTACACAGTGGTCAACGGTACCGATCTTGATCAGTTCCCGCAGAAGGCGACAACCGGTCACAAGTTCAGACCCAGGCTGGAAACCTGCCTGGTTGCCAATTGCCATCTGGGAGGATCCAACCTGCTGATAATAGAAAGCGGTAGTGCCGTAAGCTTTACCTATGACCCGGATACTGTCGAAGCCTTTGACTTTTCCTCTGTTCTCTTTAGTGGAACCGCACACCCGGCATTCTTTTCCGATAATGATTACGATGGGAATGCTGTTGTCGAATCATTCCAGGATGAGATATCGGGGATGCTGGAAATACTGAAAGGAAAAATCCTGTCGGCAGGAGGAGACTTTGATTCAGCCCAGGGGCTGTTCGATCTGACGCTTATGGCCTCCGATTCAAACACGGTCAGGGCCGCTGCCTATAATTACGACTACATTGTGGAGGACAGCAGCCTGGGAATGCACAATCCGTTGTATGTTGTGAATTTGTTAGCAGCGAGTATCAGTGTTCTTCCGTAGAGTGGCTATCGATTCCAGAGGAATTCAGGAGTCAGGAGTCAGAATATATATGGTTAGCATTTAAAAAATCGACAGAAATCTGCATCATTGCACGTAATAATCATTATATTTCTGACTGAGGCTATTAAATATCAGTTGATTTTACCTAGCACTACTGAATTCTGGATTCTATTAACAACTTAAAATCCTAATTGGAACATCAGTTGAAGGGTTCCGGTTCGGACATTAGTATTGTTATCGCCCTCCCAATTGCTGATCTTGACATCGAAGAGAAGTGATGAAACCGAAGCCAACTCCCACCCGGCGCTACCGCCGGCGGTGACACCCCATCCGTCATTAACGGTTCCAGCATTATCTACATCATGCCTGGAAATCCCGGCATAGATCCTGGCACTTCCCACCGACCACACCGGTCCTACCATAAAACTCTGATAATCTATATTGTTGTCATGGCTGCTCCACAGTCCACTAAGGAGCAGACCTATATTCCCAGGGCCGAAAATCGCCTCCAGTGACAAACTGGGTCCAGTGTCTACAAAACTCAGATCATCCTGAAAGCTGGTAACTCCCCAACCGGCGGCAATGGAGGCTGCATATGACGCAGGCGGAATAAAAAGGATAACTGCAAAAAGAAGACAGATGATTATACGCTTCATAACGATCCTCCCTGGTACGTTTACTTTATTATAGCAAATTGTATATGATTTTAATCGTAATGCGTGACGCGTGGTTAGTGGAAATTGGAGATTAGAAATTGGAGCATTGGAGAGCAGAGCGTTATTATAAGAATATCCTTATTACTTGATGGCATGTATCTAATTTCCAATATCCATTTTCCAATTTCCAATATTCTAATGATCTGCTACAGCAGAATCTCTTTCGCCTCCAGCATTTCCGGCAGATCTCTGATCATCTTCAGTATTTCCTCTGGTATACGGCTGTCCAGGGACACAAAAGCCAGAGCATCCCCCTGGAAGGATTCCCGTCCGAGGTGAAATCCAGCTATATTGATCCCGTTGTCCCCCATTATCGTCCCAACCCTGCCGATGACCCCTGGACGATCCTTGTTTCTGAAGTACAGGAAAGTCCCATCAGCCACGATATCCACCAGGAACTGGTCTATGCTGACGATCCTTCCCTTCAGATCCGCGAAAACAGTACCTCCCAGAGTTTTTTCCTCCTGATCAGTTGTTACCTTAATGGAAACCAGATCGCTATAGTTTTTCGCTCGATCCGACTTGCTCTCGACGATGCCTATTCCTCTTTCCTTGGCAAAGTAGGGGGCGCTTATATAAGTCGCGCCCTCATCCAATCTGTGCTCAAGAATCCCCTTGAGTACAGCAAAAGTGAAAGGTTGATATCGAAATGGGGAGTCGAAGACCTTCTCCGCAACATCTTCGGCAAACAGGGGACCAACAAGGTTTACCTGTACCTCTTCGATCCTGCCGGTAACGATCTGGGACAGGAATCGCCCCATCCTCTCAGAAAGATCAAAATAGGCCTGAAGCTCAGGAGAAAGTTTTGCTCTTACATAGGGAAGGTTAACAGCATTCTCATATGACTTCCCTTCCAACACCTGGAGAACCTGCTGGGCAATAATAACTGACACGTTTTTCTGGGCTTCTTCCGTGTTGGCTCCAAGGTGTGGGGTGATGATCAGATCGTCAAGTCCAACAAGGGGCGAATCGGCTGGTGGGGGCTCAGTAGAAAATACGTCCAGGGCCGCAATAAATACCTTTTTGCTCTTTATGGCCCTCGCAAGAGCTGCTTCATCAACTATTCCGCCGCGGGCGCAGTTTATCAACACCACTCGATCTTTCATCATTGAGAACTGCTTGTCCGATACCATTGATTCCGTCTCACTGGTAAACGGAACGTGGAATGTAACTATGTCGGATACCTCGAGCAGGTCCTTGAAGTCTTCTACCAGTTCCACACCGAGAGCCTCGGCCTTTTCTCGTTTTATATAGGGATCGAACCCCACAAGACGCATGTCGAAGGCTTTTGCTCTTTTGGCTACTTCGCTGCCGATCCTGCCAAGCCCTACTATCCCAAGCACTCTCTTGTATAGTTGGATACCCATGAATTTTTTTCGGTCCCACTCCCCTTGCTTGAGTGAATCGTAGGCGAATGGAAGCTTTCTAACTGCGGCCAGCATCATGGCCATAGTGTGTTCGGTGGCAGCCAGGGTATTGCCTGTAGGCGCGTTCATTACGATTATACCCTTCCTGGACGCAGCCTCAATATCTACGTTGTCGACTCCTACACCGGCTCTTCCGATTACTCTCAGATTTTCGGCCTGTTCGATTATCCCGGATGTAACGGTCGTGCCGCTCCTGGTGATGAGAGCGTGATAAGGCGCTATTGCCTGAGCCAATCTATCATCCTTTAATGAGAAGTCCACCGTTACCTCTATGCCATCTTCTCTCTCAAGAATCTCGATCCCTTCCTGGTCTATTGGATCTGTTATTAGAATTTTCATTTGTCTTGTAGTCCTTGTTTGGCAGTTTCAGGTCCTAATATTGTTGACCCAAAATCGTGACGCGTGATGCGTAATGCGTGACGAGTAATTAGTGATTGGTTATTGGTTATTAGTGACTCGTAAAGCATGATGCATAAACATGTCTAATGTTCTAATTTCTAATGCTCTAATGTTCTACTCCCAAGCCGCTAAACACAGTTACTTCGTTCAATACCCCCCTTCTGCCTCCTGCCTGTTTCCAGCCTTCAGGAGATTATTCTCAAGGGGAAATTACCATGTATGATAATACCTATCAATCACCCGGAGCAAATAAAGCCGTGACCAGACCTCATCAAACCATTACAATGGCCACTATGTGGGACGACATCAAGCGTATCCTGGATACCTACCAGCCATCTGATGAGATCAAATCAAGGAAAGCCACCGCTTTAGAGGGGGCCCAGTCGGCTGTCATTGTCCCACTTTTCACGGTGGCAGAAGAGATCGGGATCCTTATTATCGGACGCTCCGACCATGTAAAGCTTCACAGAGGCCAGATGGGTTTCCCGGGCGGCATGATGGAAGACAAAGACGATGGTGACCTGCTCAGGACAGCGGCCAGGGAAACCGATGAGGAACTTGGTATCTTTTCAGATCAGATCGACATTCTCGGAAAGCTGAAGACCAGGAAAACGTATACAACAGGAATAGTCGTTACTCCCTTTGTGGGAGTTATCCCGTTCCCATACACTTTCTCTCCAGATCCCCTGGAAGTGAAGAGCATGCATACCTCATCACTCGTCCGACTCCTTAAGACAGTTCAGGGGGAGGATAATCAGTTCGATCTCCCGCCACCTGTCTACACTATTGACGAAAGACCGGTTTGGGGACTGACAGCGGGTATTCTTGCAGAGCTGGCACAGGTTCTTGAACCTGTGCTCTAAATTTGGTTCCCATCCTTGAACAAGAAGAGACTATTCCTTCTCTATTGCCGAAATATTCCTTACTGAACCGCCTGTCATACTTACAAGATCATCAAAGCTGGTTTCAAAAGCATTGTTCTTTTCCCCAGCCGCCGGATATATGGAGCCTTCCCGCGATATTTCATCGTCAAGTATAACTGTAATGGGGCTGGAGTGACCCAGGGGCGGTACTGCACCTACTGGAAATCCGGTCCATTTAACAACCTGTTCGGGAAAAGCGAGTCGAATCTTCTTCGCGCCAAGAAGTTCTGAAATTGATGAAAAATCGGCTTTCCTGTCCCCCGGCAGCAAAACCAGCACAGGGGTTTTATCAGCAGAGAGCACCATCGATTTTATTATTCTGTAGACAGGTACATCCAGCTCTTTGGCAGCAGCCTGTGCGGATTCGGTTTTCCGGGAAAAACTGTAAATATTACCTGAGTGTCCGGCTTCAATCAGTGCCCTTATAACATCGTCCTTGCCAAGCATATCAGATGACATTTAACGAATTTTCAGTCCGAAAGCGTGCTGGATCAACTACCGGCAGAAGAGGATCCATCCGGAGCTTTTATTTCATCTCCTGGTGCAGATTCCGGCTTCTCCTCCAATGAGGATCCCTCCGGAGCTTTCATTTCATCTCCTGGTACAGCTTCCGGTTTCTCCTCCGCTGCATTAAGACCTTCTCCATCATTTTTATCGCCGGCTTTTATGGATTCCAGCGCTTCCCTGGCATCCAGTACATGTCGGTTTGTAGGGAAGTTTTCAATAAATTCGGCGAGGATTTCCGGGGTGGATTTTTCCAGGTAGGGGGCATATTCAAGATCCTCGATGAGATAGCCCGCCTCCTCTACATGATAGTTCGAGGGATAGGTTACGATAAACTCCTCGAAACCCTTTACAGTATTCATCTCTCTGAAAAGTTCGAACTGTAAATCGTGCATTTTTGTCCGCGCTTCTTCCGAAAAAGGGCTGTCGGGATAAAGATCCAGGAACTCCTTGTACGCCTCTGCAGTGTCCTGCTCTTTGTAGACCGCGTACTCCACTTCGGATAAACGTTTCCGTGCCTGTGCAGCAAGTGGATTATCCGGATAGCTTTCGAGGAACTCGCTATAGGCATCAGCGGTGTCCATCTCTTTAAAGGGTTCATACTGCAGGGAGGCTATTCTCTCAGCTGCCTCTCCGGAATTTGGATTATCGGGATATTTTGTCAGAAACTCGGTGTACCCATCGGTAGTATCCATTTCCTTATAGGGCTCATACTGGAACTTGATCATAAGGACCTTGGCCTCAGCGGAGTTGGCACTTTCCGGATATTTGGTTAAAAACTCTTCCATGGCCTCGGCAGTGCCTCTGCTCATGTAGGACTCAAACAACGATTCCGAGAGAAGGCTCTTTGCCTCTTCAACGTTTGGATTGTCAGGATACTTTTCAATAAACTCCTGGAAGCCTTCAGGTGTCCCTGCACTCAAGTAGGGTTCAAACTGAAGGTCGAACATCTTTGTTTTTGCTTCACCAACAAAGGGACTTTGAGGGTATCTGGATATGAACTCCTTGTAACTGTCAGCCGTGTTTTTCCTGGCATAAGGTTCATACTCGATATTCGCCCGGTTATTTTCAAGTGCTGAATTTACCTTGCCCAAGCTGGACTTTAACTCATTCCGCTGGGCAATATTGGCATTTACCCCCTTCTTGATCTCGGCAAGCTGATCAAAACTGCTCACCCTGTCCAAAGAAGAGCTAAGGGATTTTGCCTCAGATCTATTCTGCCTGTACATCTTCTCAAGATTTGCTTTTTCCTTTTTGAGTAGATTCTGAGCGCTCGTGTAATCTCCAGCTTTCTGTAGTTCTGCAGCTTCCTGCAAGGCGTCCGCCATAAGGGATGTTGGAGCCGTTGATCCTGACACAGCAAGAACTAGTACAGCTCCTAATATTGCAGTCTTGAACTTCCTATTCATCGAATCCTCCGTGATATTTTCAGGGTACCTGGTGCAAAACTTTCGTGCATCTACCAATAACTGCTGTTAGGGTCGTAAGGCAAAAAGTGTCATTTTCTCTTTCCTCACAAATCAACGATTTCTTCGAAGTCATCAACTTTTTAACCCTGTAGTTAATCAGGACCCCGTCCCTTCCTGCTCCTTCTCCTCCTTTGTCTGTCTGACCATATCAAGCTTCCAGAGATTTACAACAAACCCGGCACTGTACAATCCCCCGGTCACTGTATATCTGTTTTCACCCAGCTTCATAAACACCTCTGAACCTGTAATTGTTTCGTCCCCCGAGCTGTAAAAACTTATGATCCTGTCGTCAAATACTATTACCTGGCCACGCATGTCGCCCATCTCTTCGTTTACCTGAAAAAATGACAGTATTTCAGAGTTATCTGTTAGTGAGAGCTCGTACCGGGAACTGAAGGTGACAGGTTCGGTTGAAGATACTACTGACATGGTACCTTCATTGATGATCTTTCCCTTCCGGTGACTGATCACAGCCTTTCCTTCTATGGGAACGCGGATCAACTGCTCACCGTACATCCCATGGCCCAGAACTACCCATTCGCCGGGTTCTCCCAGGAAAGGATGCTCTTTACCGAAAAGTTTTTTCAGATTTGCCACTCCCCCCCCTACTTGTTATTCCTGACCTTCCTCTTCGGTTGCCTGTTCGGCAGCCATGCGGTCAATGATACCACCCATAAAAACCACCACAACGCAGCACACTATTCCAATCAGGCCCAGGGAAAGGGATGTCCATAATGGCAAACGCACATTAACCTCACCACCCATGAAAATAATGATTCCGTAAGCAGACAGGCCGATAAATACAGAAGCTGCCAAGTGCTGTATGAACTGATAGAACGACCTCTTCATAAAATACTCTCCGGTTAAGAACCTCAGATAGTATTGACCTCACCTGATCTGAGTGAATAGACGGCACCAGCGATCATCAGATCACCGGACTCGACTTTATTTCTGATGGTATCTGAAATATCCTGGACGTGTTGCTGTGTATACCTGATGTTTTCCGTAACAGCCACTTCCATGATCTCGCGGGATATATCTTGTCCAGTATCTATGTCTTTCAGGGATGGTTTTATACGCTCAACCAACCCCTTTATTGAACCATGTACTTCTCCACCAGCCAGGGCTGCCTTGACAGCGCCACATGACTCATGACCCAGTTCCAGTATCAAAGAAATGTTAAGATGATCTACGGCATATTCCAGACTTCCCAGCACCGACGTCCCCACCACATGCCCGGCGACTCTCACTATGAAAATCTCCCCCAGACCTGCATCGAATACATGTTCAGGCGGCACTCTTGAATCGGAACAACAAGGAATTGCCGCCATAGGGCTCTGAGAATCCACGAGATTTTCTGTCTGTTTGTCCCGTTGACCTGCGCCCTCCACCCTCAAGATACCGCCTGTTGCCCTCCAGCAACCTTTCAAGAGCTTCTCTTCCCATCACAGCAGCTTCTCCAGTTCGATCAACTTGCGTTGAAATAAAAGCCCGATAGTAGACAAAAAAAGCGGGCCGAATAAACCCGTCTACAAATCAGATTATGAACAAAGACATATAAAACAGGAAGTTTTCCCGGTAGTCAAGGTTGGATATAGGGTTTTTGAGATAGAACCCTGGAAATTGGAAATTAGATATTTTATTCAGTTTCACATTCAACGTTCAACGTTCAACGTTGAACTATCTTAAATTAACCGCCCCTTTAGTAGTACCAAGCCACATTCCTCCCTCACTTGTAGTAAAGGAAAGGACAGTTGGCAGGCCAGGCACTTCGGCTGTCTTGCCATACAATTCGAAATAAGGCTTGGCCCTTTGCTCTATATATTCCTCAATATTAGGATAGCGTCTCAGTTCAGTCCTTGACTCATATGCATACTCTTCAGTGCTTGATGACCTGCTTGGACCTAAATCGATCAAGGGGTCGGGATCAAGCGTCAGATCAGCCCTGAAATTCACCCACAAGCCTTCATCGTCGTCCCATGCAAGGTCGGTAACTTTGGATGAGTTGTAACCAACACGGTACCATGCATAATCGAAGGGACGGGTATCTCTGACACCGAACATCGTCGATCTGTACGGATGGATTCCCCTCCACCCGGGGTAGGGTTCACCCTTTGCAACACCCCTCAAGCCACCCCAGAACAGCCCCTTGGATGTCCCTGCCCAGATGGCTGATGGCCTGAAAAGCAGTGACGTTATTTCGAGACTCTCCCCCAGTCTGACAGTGGAGAAGGCACCATTCTCGATCACAGCAATCCGCGAGTTTTTGCTTCCCAGGACCACTCTCTCAATTCCTGTGGCGACAGCCGTCACAGGCGGTGTAAATCCCTTCTTGTCATCCCCACCCTGGCCCAGGCGAGCCCTGGACGTAACATAAACGGTACCTTTCCTTGGTAATCTGGCTTTGGTGAGTTCAGTCAGCCATCTGGTTCGAGGTGTGTATACCTCCCATGACCCGCCCTTTCTGATGGACAGACCTTTACTGGTCCCAACCCAGACGTTATCACCTTCAAGACCCTCTCCCTCGTCTTCCACTGCTATGGAGTAAACATGATCGTCAGACAGGAACCCTTTCGATTTATTAATGTTTTTCACTAAATCTCCTGTCAGAATCAGAAGCCCTTCTTTCTTTGTACCGATAAATAACTCATCACCTGATATCGCGACTGCCGTGACCCTCCTTGCCGTCTCCCTGTCAAGCACCTGAATCCTTTCCCAGGATTCATCTCCGTTCCTGCGGTAAAATCCGTCACGGGTAACCACAACGATATTTATACCATCCGCTGCAATTGCCAGTACATTCCCCCTGGGTGCGCTCAGGTCATCAGGAATTATCAGGAATGTATTTGGTATCTTCGAGGCGCATCCTGCTGATGCAATTACTGCTGACAGAAGCAGAATGATAAAAAAGCGATTATTCGTCATATTAATCTCCGGAAACCCTCTACACCAGCCCATGAAGACCGTCATAGTGATTCTGAATCCTTAATTTACAAACTATCATTCTGCAAAACATTAGTCCAGTAACCAGCCTAATATCAATCGTCGAAGCTTTAGGGACTCCTAAGAAGTCATCAACGCGCCCATTGGGGGCGCCCAAATCAATGACTTGCACAGCAAGTTGCTGAGTTGTGAGGAAAGGGAAAATGACACTTTTCACTTTCCGAGGAGTAAAAAGCCATGAATGGACTTTTTACGATACTAACAATTTATAAGCTGAGTTCCCTAAGAGGTGATTTAAACGAGCTTTTAAGGTATATTTCATTTTCTCTGCACTGATTAATATTAAACTTTTTCTGTTCATGGCCGGTAAGGGGACTTTCCAGCACCTATGAAATCCACTGAAATCTCAGGTTTTTTCCTTGATTTTGCCTCGCTTGAGAAAGCCGCAACTCCCATGTATGTGGTCAATCCTGAGGGGAAGATACTTTTCCTGAACGGTGTAATGAGGGACCTGTTCGGATACTGCAGGGAGGAATACCTGGGAAAAATGATCGCAATGCTGGGCAAGGACCCGGAAAGAGCAGGGAAAGTAATAATCGAAGGCTTGAACACGGGGGGCGGAAGCTGGCAGGGCGAAATTATATCCAGGGCGAAGGACGGCAGGGAGTTTCCCTGCCTGGTCACAGCTACCAGATTCATCGACGCTATGGAAAATCATACCGTTACCCTTGGACAGGTCAGGGATCTTACAGACCAGAAAAAGACAGAGTCTGACCTAAAACGCCAGACTGATAAGCTCTCATCCCTGGTTGAGATGGCCTCCAGGATCGCGCATGTAGATGACCCTCTCACCCTGTCCAAAAAGGTCCTGGAAGAGATGTCAAACATTCTGAATGTAGCGATGGGGATCATCTTCATTGTCCAGCCAGGCACAGATAATCTGCTCTCATACACAAGTATCGGTATCCCGGATGAGGACATGGCTCGTCTTGAAGATATAGATCGCGGAAGCTTAATCGCTTCTGATGTTGTGAAGACAAAGAAGACGATCTTTGTTCCAGACATGTTGAAGGACAGCAGCGTCCAAATAAGTAAAAGCGAAGTGACCCAATCCCTGGCAGTTGTCCCCCTTGCAAGCCAGGATCGTGTTGTCGGCACCATGGGCCTCGCCTCAAAAACCCCCTATACATTCACTGATGAAGATATCGATTTCATGGAAATGATAGGAGCTAATCTGGGAGTCTATCTTGAAAATGCAAAACTGTTCGAAGAACTGGACCTGAGAAATCTGTCTCTCAAGGAAAGAAATCTTGACCTGGAAGAACTGCTCTCCATCATCTCTCACGACCTGCGGAGTCCCCTTGCGACTATCGGGGGCTATGCTTCTCTCCTCACCAGAAAAGGGTCCAACGCACCTGTCGAGGAGAGGATCAATTACGCAAAAATCATTCTCAGGAAGACAAATGAGACATCGAGGAGGTTCGATTACCTTCTGAATTTTTTCCGGATTACCATGACTGAGGACTATGATGGCCCTGAGCCTATCGACGTCCTCGAAGTTATCAGGAATTCCATAGAAGAGGTAATTCCGCATGAGGTAAAGGAAAACATAAAGTTTACTCTGCCGAAGAATATTCCTTCCCTTATAGGGAACGAGAGTCACCTGGCCCACATCTTTGTTAACATCATCTCTAATTCACATAAATTCATGGGTATTCAAGAAAATCCCGCTATCCATATTCATTATTCGTCGGGCAATAAAGGCGGTAATGAGACACATAGTTTCACAGTAACCGATAACGGTATGGGTATTGCCGATGGCTTCCATGAAAATCTGCTGAGGCCGTTCTTCAGGGGGCCCGGAAGTCAGGACATCGAGGGTGTCGGCATGGGGCTTTCAATTGTCGACAGGATCATCAAAAAAAATATGGGTAATCTGGAGATCGAGAGCAAGGAGGGACACGGGACAACGGTTTCTTTCACACTTCCGTGGCCCCGGTATTCTGATCCAGGATCGTGACGCGTGGTTTGTGGAAAATAGAAATTAGACATTGGAAATTAGACACATACAATCCAATTCTCCAATTTCCATTCTCCAACATCCAATCATTAATGCTCTAATGATCTATATCCAATATTCAATTTCTATTTTCGAATTTCCAAACACAGCTTACATTGACACCTCGATTCCCTAATGCTAGCCTGCCTGTCTCGAATTAAACCATCCGAATACAGACGGAGGATCTGAATGTCTCAAAAAGGGCAGAAGAAGGAGAAGAAAGATACGCGAAAGCAGCTATCGGATGATGTAGACGGATTCGTCAAGGACCTCTGGGGAAAAGTTGTCGAATACGCTACGGTCGGCGCCGAAGAAGCTTCCAATGTTTCCACTACGGCCAGAACGCGTATCGATATCGAGACCCTGAAATTCAAGCGCAGTAAGCTATCAAGGACCCTGGGAGAGCAGTATTACAAACAATGGGAAAGCGATTCATCCGTGGCCATAACCGGCACAAAAAAGATGCTCGGCCAGATAAAGAAGATAGACAAGGAAATTACCGATCTGGCGGCCCAGATCACCAAGGCTAGAAAGAAAAAGCCTGCACCTGCCAAAAAGAAAGCTGCAAAACTTAAAAAGCCTGCTGCCGCCAGGAAAACTGCTCCAAAGAGAAAAGCTGCATCATCCTCAACCGCCGCAAAAGCAACAAAAAAAGCCTCCGGCACCAGCAAGAGCAGAACATCAACAAAACCGAAGAAAAAGAGCGGATAAGCTTAAGCCAAAACTCACCCTGCTCCTGAAGCACAATCCTTGATTCCCTCATCCTGTTGATGGGCTTTTTGCTCCTCGGGAAGGGAAAAGCGTCGTTTTCCCTTCCCTCACGAATCCATAACTATATATTAAGGTTATGGATTCGGGCACCCATGCTCGGGTGCGATTGTAATGCTTGAGCAAGTCATTGATTTGGGCGCCCTTCAATGGGCGCATTGATGACTTCTTGCGAAGTCGGTAATGTTGTTAGGGTCGTAAAAAGTCCATCCATGGCTTTTTACTCATCTGAAAGCGAAAAGTGTCATTTTCACTTCCCTCACAAATCAACAACTTGCGTTGCAAGTCATTGATTTGGGCGCCCTTCAATGGGCGCATTGATGACTTCTTGCGAAGTCGGTAATGTTGTTAGGGTCGTAAAAAGTCCATCCATGGCTTTTTACTCATCTGAAAGCGAAAAGTGTCATT
>Ga0255053_10000314_pt1 | contig 26631 bp, 23 predicted proteins | sample JV7_2_22_MG_FD_188635 | JGI IMG/M metagenome (GOLD analysis project Ga0255053, IMG submission 188635) | Seawater microbial communities from Jervis Inlet, British Columbia, Canada - JV7_2_22 | ecosystem: Environmental > Aquatic > Marine > Inlet | place: Canada: British Columbia | collected... | reverse complement strand
TGACTGTTTATACGCCTCAATCCGCTGCAGCGCTTCGGTTTCTGTAGAAATGTGATTGATCGATTTGCGAAATTGGCTGCTGTTTCGAAGCCCTTTGGCAAACCAGCACAAACGGCTGCGCATCATCCTGCATGCGATTTCCTCACCAAAGTATTTCACTGATGCCCGTACATATCGAATCATAATCTCAATTCGGTGTTCCAGGACAGTTGTCGGTTCCGCCTCACCCCGCATGTGTGCCAGCACATGAGAAAAAATCCATGGATTGCCAATGGCCATTCTGCCGATCATGACCGCATCACATCGGGTTTGCTCCAGCATGGCGATCGCGTCATCCGCACAGAAGATATCTCCGTTGCCGATTACCGGAACGTTAACCTGCTTTTTTAGTTCTGCAATGATGGCCCAGTCGGAGTGACCGCTAAATCCCTGGGTGGCGGTTCGCGGGTGAATGGTAATGGCATCGACACCGCAGGCTTCAGCGATTTGCGAAATTTCGAATGCCTGATTGCCCGTTGGATTCCAGCCGGTTCTTAATTTAATGGTGAGCGGGATGCGGACCGCATTTCGAACCGCCTTGATGACCGCTTCCGCGGTCTCAGGTGCTTTCATAAGCGCCGCCCCGGAACCGGTTTTGATGATTTTTCTAACTGAGCAACCAAAGTTTATGTCAATGATATCTGCGCCGGAAGATTCAACAAACCTGGCGGCTTCGGCCATAACATCCGGTTGCGAACCGAATATCTGTACCGATAGCGGCTGTTCTTCCGGCAGACTGTCCAGTAGCTGTACGGTTCTTTTTGATTTGTGGACCAGGCCATGGGCGCTGACCATTTCCGAACAGACCAGGGCGCAGCCGGCTTCCTTTGCAAGCAGTCGAAAAGGCAAATTGGTGATACCGGCCAAAGGGGCCAAAATGGTTTGATTTTGAAGCTTTACGGCTCCGATATTCATGTTCAGGGGTTCAGGGTTCAAAGGTTCAGGGGTTCAAAGGTGCAGGGTTCAAAGGTGCAGGGTTCAGAGGTTCAAAAAAAGGCTAATAGGATAGGAAGCCGGAAAGCTCGGAAGCTTTTAAGCCTCCAAGCCTCCCAGCATCCTGGCATCCCAGCTTCAAGCCTATGACCTATGAGCTATCAGCTATGAGCTATTTGCCTGACACCACTGATACCTGACACCTGTAACCCTGTATAGGCCCAACTTAACCAAATTCATTTCCGCTTGAGATCTTCAAGTGATATAACTTTAGCGCCTTTATCATTCTGTGCGGCTTCCTTGTTTGTTTCTTTGTCTGCCTGTGAATCAGATGTTTCTGGTTCAAGCGGACTCTCAACTTTTTCCAGCCGCATCTTTTTGGCGTTCATCGTAAACTCGCTGCCGCTGATGTACACATCTTTCAGGATCCAGGTAACCACCTGGAGCGGAATCTGAAGTAGAAGCAGCTTGACGTGATACCAGTCTTTTTTTGAGTCCGGCAAGATGCTTTCAATTCGCGCAAATGCAAGCGGTTTTTCCTCAAAATAGATCAGCACTAGATCATTTTCCGCAGCCATATTCTATCCTCTTTTGAAATATTCGGTATTTTTCATTTTTCCAAAACATTTAAAGCCGAATGCAAAGAACGCAACTGGATATTGAATATTGACGATTGACAATTGAATATTTAATGATGACGCTTCGCTTCTCTATTTTAATATTAAAAGCACATAAAATTGACAGAATTCCTTAAATAGTCAATCGCCAATAGAAAATAGTCAATTCTAAGGTATAACGGCACGCGTTCCGATACTGAGATCATGCAGCGGAATCAAAATATCTGCCATCTCCTTAATTTTTTGGATGGAATCATAGGCCTCGGTCAGATCAATGTGCACGCCGGGAGCGATAGCAGGACCGGTCGAGGGGAAGTTTTTATCGTTGCAGCAAAAACCGGTGATAATCGCACGGCCCTCGGAGGTGTTGACAGCCACCGACTGCCCGCCGACCGTATGTCCCGGCGACAGAATGACATCGATGCCGTCGGTAATATTGGCGTCACCGTCGACTTCGACCACCTGAACATCATCGAGGATGTCCGGATAATAGCGGTGATCGACCGGATGAGGGTTTTGCAAAAATTCGTGCTCAATTTTTTGTACGTACACCTCGGCATTGGTGCACTTATAATCGTTTTCACAGTGATCATTGTGCAGGTGCGTATGGATGATGATATCGATATCCTCGGGCGTCAGATTCAATGTGCCCAAAGCCTCTTCAAATTCCAGTATTTTAAACCCGCATTCTTTTTCGGCACCTTCCGGCACCATAAATTGTTCCAGGCCGGTATCGACTAAAATATGCTTGTCCCCGCCTTTTAGATAGAAAACATATATCGGCAGGTAAATCCGCTTGCCGTAATCCCGCAGATAGGTCATGACCCCTTGATCGGTTTCATTTATACCGACAACCAGCGGGTGAATGGTGTATTGTTGCATCTCGCCCTCCTGGATTTCCCCATTCAAAATTTAAATCAAAAAATAAGACCGGTTCGATTCTGATTTAAAGAAATATTTGAATTGAAGTCAAACAGTGCCAATGAAAGCTTTTGAATAAAGGATTTTGTACCGTTGATCAAGGAAAAAACCAATTTGAAGTTCGCCTAGGCATCATCGACACGAATTTGGTTGTCATTTATTTTGACTTTTTTTAAAAATAACCATATAATATAATAAATTTCTATACTTACCTAGAGGAGAATCTGATGAAATTAAAGCCAGCGATCTTAATTTATTTTAGCTGCCTGCTTGCCGCGGCGCTCGTCTTTAGTTTTTCGGGTGTTGTGCTGGCCCAAAAAAAAGCCGCCACCAAAAGCCAAACCGCAAAAAAACCACTAAAACCGGTAAAAAAAGATGCAGATTATTGGTTTAACAAAGGCGCCCTGGTTTCCACCTATGGCAACAATAAGACCGCGGTCCAATATTTTCAGAAAACCATAGCGCTGGATCCGAATTTCAGCAGGGCCTACTTCTCTGAGGGTGTATCCTACGGGCAGCTGGGCCAATATCCGAAGGCCATTGCTCAAATTAACATGGCCCTTAAGATGGAACCGCAAAACGGCATGTATTACTACGGCAGAGGAAGGGTCTATCTGTTATGGGGCAACAAAGCCAAAGCCATGCAGGATTTTAAAAAAGCCGCCGAACTCGGCGATGAAGACGCGCTGAACTATCTGGAATATATTGGCGAAGGCAACTAGAACCCATCTCAAAAATGTCTTTTAGCCCAATATCTTTGTTGGTGCCTCGTTTCAAATCCTCGACATACAACAGTATGCCTCCGGTTAGCGACCCACAAAGACTATGTGATTAGGCGGGAAATCCAGCAACGCTGGAAAACTCAGCCCCGCCGCGATCTTGAACCAAAATCCTATTTTTGAGATGGATTCTAATAAACTTTACGGTTGATCGATAATGCACAAAGAAAAATCCTGCCGGAAGGCGGGATTTTTTATATTGTGGTTATTCCTTGAATATAAGACAAAATGATCCATTTTTAAAATTTGAAACGCTCAATTTAGATAGAAAAGAATTTGATTGAGTGGTGCAGAAAAAAAGTTTACAACAAAATAGCTTAATCAGTTTAATGGTGTATCCGGGAATATTTTTGCCGATTGTATGGAAAGGAGACAATAATGGCATTACACAAATGCAATTGCATGTTTGTTCCGCCGCGGGTTCTGGAGAATCTGGCGAAGGTTGGCGTCAATGAAGCCAGGCTGAGCATCCAGCAGAGCAAAATCAGCCGCACCAAACGGGCAGACAAGCTGGTCGACATGAAAGCCTTCATCGGGACCCGATCCAGACGCAAACCCAAGCGCAAGGTCTATGACTGCCAAAATACATGGGAGCAGCGGGTCAAACTGATCAGGGACGAGGGCAAACCGGCAACCGGCGACAAGGATGCGGACCTGGTCTACAAATATGCCGGCAATGTGCGTGATTACTTTAACAAAGTGCTGCAGCGCAATTCCATTGATAACAGTGGAATGGACCTCGTCCTCAATGTTCATTACGGTGAGGATTATATGAATGCGTTCTGGGACGGAGATGAAATGACCTTTGGTGATGGCGACGGTGAAGTTTTTATCAGTTTTACGAAATCGCTGGATGTGGTGGCCCATGAGCTGTCTCACGGGGTGACACAGTATACAGCGGATCTCGAGTATTTCAGCCAATCCGGCGCGTTGAACGAGCATTTTTCAGATGTTTTCGGCAGTGCCATCACCCAGTACGTTTTAAAACAGGATGCCGGCCAGGCGGACTGGCTGGTCGGCAACGAAATCATGGGGCCGACGCTGTATGGAGAATCGCTGCGATCCATGCAGGCACCGGGTACGGCCTACGATAACAATCTTCTCGGAAAAGACCCCCAGCCGGCTCATATGAACGATTACTATGCGGGCAATGATGACAACCAGGGGGTTCATATTAACAGCGGAATACCCAACCGGGCGTTTTATCTGGTATCTATGGAAATCGGAACCGATAAAGCGGCGCTCATATGGTATCATACGCTTCAGAAACTGTGGGCCACTGCAAAATTTAATGATGCCGTGGAAGTTATCGTTGAATCGGCGCGAATGCTGACCAAACAAAAACAGGTGCCCGTCGGTTCGACTCAGCGGGTAAGGGCGGCTTTCCGAGAAGTGGGGTTGCCTCATTAGCCAGGGTCAGAGGAAAGAAGTCAGAAAACAGAGAACCGCAGAATATCGAATATAGAATGCTGAATATCGAAGGAAAAGAAAACTTCATCATTCGAAATTCCTTGTTCGATATTCGATATTCAAAATAGCGGAAATTGATGGTGTCAGGTGTCAGATGTCATCTGATATGAACTGAAAGGGAAGAGTGCCATGCGCGTTGAGTATAAATGCTCTGGTGGATATGGGGGGTTACGGCTATCATACCTGGGTGAAACCGATGAGCTACCATCTGAAGAGGCCAAACAATTATTTGATTTGATCGAAGTGTCAGGCGTTTTTGACGTGACCCAGAAGCAATTATCTAAAAAATCCCAAAATATTCCTGATGATTTCTCGTGTCAGCTGACTATTTTAAAAGCCGGGCAAAAAAAAACATTATCTTTCAACGAACTGAGCGCCCCCAGCAACCTGCGCCGTCTGTCGGTTCATTTGCGAAAGCTTGCCATCCGACAAGGGGGCAGATAATCTGTTGCCCCTGTCCATTTTTATTCGCCTTTGCCACAATACCCCGTTCGTTAGAGACGGACGGCGGTGAGCTTCACCACACACGCAGCAAATCCTTTTTCATGAAACAAATTTCTAAAAGCTGTGTTATACTGTTTTTGAAATTAAATGACAGATTGATGGAGGAAACAGATCTCGGATGAATCTCGGGAAAAAAGAATGAAAAAATTAATCATTGCTACGGCAGGTTCTCTGGCTCTTATCGGACTCGGCTATCTCATTTATTCAAATTTGATTGTGCAAAGCAGCCCCTGCGCCAGCATTTTTAACCAGACCACCGTCAGTCTCGAAGAAAAGATCAAAATCCTGAGAGAAAAGGGCGGTGCCCTTCTGGGCTGGAATCAAATTGAGAAGCTATCCGATCAATCGGATCAGATTGCGGCAGATCTAAAAACCTGCTGCATTTTATTTCACGACAACAAGATTGCCTTCGATGAATTTTTAAAATGCCAGGACGATTTCAACCAATATGAGCGCAACATCGATCGCCTAGCTCACCTGGTTGGCGAAGCTCAAGTCGCCAAGCAGCAGGAACGCTATGATCTCGTAAATTTGAGGCTCAGTCACATTGAGCGCAATGTAAGAGATCTGGGCGTCATTTCGGATCAGTTCCAGGCGCAGGTGAAGTCGTTAATGGGTCGCCCATCCCAGGAATATCAGAAATCGGTCCAGGTCGCGCAAAAATCTGTAATAACCGAAACAGAACCAAATGATTCCTACAACCAGGGCATGGAGATTTCCTCCGGCATTTTGAAGGGAACGCTGTCCGCAGAGGATCGCCAGGATTATTATCGTTTTGAGCTGGATCCCGGCAGTATCTTGAATCTGGATTTTAAGGCCGGAGATGACAGCCAGAATTTGAAAATTGCGTTGCGAAATTTCGAGGGCAACGATTTGTGGAATCCCGGTGAGACAAGTTCCGGAGCCGGCAAATCCACTCGCATACTGCTGAACAATCTGTCCGGAGGGATATATTATGCGGTTGTCTATTCCGGAATCGGCCCGTATAAACTGGATCTCTTTATCGAGACCCAAAATGATGCCGGGTCAGGGACCGATGCCGGGGATAAGATTACCAAAGCGCTTGCCATAGAACCGGGCAGTTCCTTTTTCGGTGAAATGGGCGCTTTTGACGAAGAAGACTGGTATCGGTTTGATATCCCTCCCGGTCATATTCTAAAGCTTTCATTCACCCCGAATGCAAGCAGTGAAGGGATGAAATTTTCATTGAGAAATTTTGAACGCAGTGAAGTTTGGTATTCGGGCGTGGTCCCTGCCGGAGAGACAAGACCCAAACGCGTGATGATGAACAACTCATCCGGCGGGACTTATTACCTGGAGGCTTATTACGGCAGCGGCCCATACGGATTCGAGATTTCCACCCAAAGCCAAAACGATGCGGCCTCCGGAACCGATGCGGGCGACAGAATCGCCGAAGCCCTTAAAATCTTACCGGGCCGCTCTTATTCCGGGGAATTGGGGGGCTACGATGAAAGCGACTGGTATCGATTCGATATCCCTGCCGGCAGTATTTTAAAAATGACCCTCTCCAATTACAAAGAGGGTACGCCGATGAAATTCTCTTTCCGTAACGTTGACGGTGTTGAAGTCTGGCAATCGGAAGAATTACCGCCCGGGGCCAAAAACGCCACTCGGATGCTGCTGAACAACACGACGGGGGGTATTTACTTTTTGGAAGCATTCTACGGCGGCGGCCCGTACGAATTTGAGATTTTTTCAGAACAGCAAAACGATGCCGGTTTGGGTTCAGATGCCGGCGACCGGATTGCCGAAGCCACTAAAATTACATCGGAACGGGTGATCACCGGTGAGCTGGGAGGCCTCGATCAAGAAGACTGGTATACATTCTCAATTCGTGAGGGAAAAATAATTCAATTTACCTCCGATACGGATGGAGAACCTTTGAAGCTGTCTATGGGCAACGCGACTCGCAAAAAAGTGCTTTATACGGCCGAATTGACACCGGGTGTCACCGAAACGTTCGAGGTTCCCAAAGATGTGCAGCCGCCTTACTTTTTAAGGGTTTACGGAGGTAGCAGTCAATATAGTTTTGAGATTAAGTAATCTATCTAAAATATGATTGAAAGTTTAAGTTGAAGCGGTCTCAAAACTTCAGATCACGTTCGAGGACAAGGCGTCAATTCGGTTCAAAAGCGGAGCGTACACGATAGTACGCGAGTATTTTGAATCGAATTGCAACACGGTCATCGGGCGTTAGATGGAGTTTTGAGACCGCTTCTAGGCGATAATGACGGCCCTGGATTCCTTTCCGTCGATCTTTATGGTGAGCGGCTTTTTGAGGATGACGTGTTTCAGGTGGGGGGTTTCATTTTTTGCCGGCAGCGACCGCAGCCATTTCCAGTCGATAAAATCTTGTCCGCCTTCCGATGTGTTCAGATAGCTGATTCCCAAAGATGTAATATTGTGAAAAAAATGTGAGCCCTGGGATGGGTCCGCTTTGAGGCCTTCGATGGTTGTTTCGACAATAGCGCCGACTTGCGAGATGTCCGTCCAGCGTACCGGAATTCCCAGCCAGCGGTCGGCAGATCCCCAGCGCCCCGGTCCGATAAGCAGGTATTTTCGGTTGCGCAGGATCATCTCTTTATTCACATTTCCGATTTCGGTGGCGATTTCGCTGGTGTGGGCCGCATCAAAGGTAGCCGGATTTACAAAAACAATATTTTCAATTTCCTCAAATTGTCCGTTTCCGAGGGCCATGCTGGAATAACAGAAGGCTTTGGAAATATCTTCATCACTGATTTCAACTTCCAGATCATATTGATTAACCGTCATGGGCCTGATTTGCAGCAGTTCAAACGAGGTCTTCTGATCTGCATCAAACGGCATGTTAACGGCAAATTCGACCTCCACGGGGCAGCCCAGGCCTTGTCTGCCGATGGCCAGAATTTCAGTGAGGATTTCGGCCAGCGGCAGGGATCGATATTTTAAAATGTTGGCAAAGGTGCATACCGGGTACCCGGAAGCTTGGACTCCGTCGCGGATTCGATGATCCTGGGCAGAATAGGTGCTGCATAGATGCCGCACCGGGGCATCGTTGATCGCTTCATCGATGTCAAGTTTCTCCAGGGTGGCGTCCTCATTGGCGGCAAGATCATCTGGAAACCCGGCCGTGTTGAGTGCATAGAAGAAGCGCTGTGAGTTTTCCAGTATATCGTCGACCGTTGAAAACTGGGGCAGAAATTGTGGATATTTCGGCGAAAACCGCAGGGCAGTACCGCCTTCAACCACGATTTTGCCCAGCCCGAGCGCAACATGCGCCAGTCCGTCTTCAGGTTTCATATATGAAATGGGGTAGTAATTATAGGATTGGGCGACTCCGGAAATCGCCGGATAAAAAAAATCGCCATATACCTCTCCGGTCAGCTGTTGAATGATGACCCCCATTTTTTCGTCTTCTGTGCGATGGAACGTGCTTTTGACATATGCCCGGGCGCTTTCGCTATAAGTTGAGGCGTAAACCAGCTTGATCGCCAGAAGGAGCTGGGCAAACCGTTCGGACAGGCCCGGATGGTTGTTGGGGATCATGTAGGTTTTATATATGCCGGCAAAAGGCTGGAACTGCGCATCTTCGAGCAGACTCGATGATCGTACCGCCAGAGGATAACGGGCGTAATTCAAATACTGTTCAAGGTTCAGTTTTAGCCACTCAGGCACCTGAGCAGTTGTAAATAATCGGATAATTTCTTCATCGCTAAAGTCTCCGGTAGCCACTTCTTCAAGGTTATTTTGGCTGATAAACGAATCAAACCCTTCAGTTGAGACCACCAGTGTTTTGGGGACGGAGATGTCGACATCTTTAAACTTATCCAGGAATTTCGGGCTGTTTTTCAGGCGGGTGGACATAAATGCCAATCCTCTGGCTTTACCTCCCATGGAGCCTTTGCCGATTTTGGTAAAATCGGCGTCCGGATCAAAACGCTGTGAATCAAATTCGGTGATGATCCCTTTTTGACGCCCCATCCGGCGCTCGTGAATGATGGAAACCAGATATTTTTTGGCGTCTCCAATACTTTCAAAATCGCTGATTTTAACCGGTTTAAGTTTGGAGGCCAGCATAATTTCGGCGCGTGCCATCAGCCAGCTTGAAAAGTGGTTATGGGTGGCATGGAAAAACACGGATTCGTCCGGGATGTTCGGCAAGATATCTTCCATTTCACGCAAATTGCTGGCCTTGCCGATCTCTTTGCCGTCCGGGAGTCTGAAGACAAATTCTCCGAATCCCAGGTATTGCATAAAAAAGCTGCGGATTTCCGAATGCAGCGTCGGTGAATTTTTGTTTAAAAAAACGGCCGGTATTTTTTGCGCCGGTTTGCGATTGGATTCCTCGGAGCTAAAATTCAATAACGGTAAGTCCGGGCTGTCTTTGCGAATCATGGAGAGCAGTTTAAAGCCGGCGGCGTCATCCAGGTTTCCGTTTTTAGGAAATCGAACATCTGAGAAGATGCTGAGCAGATACGGTTTATACTTCTGATAAAGGTCAACCGCTTCTTCATAGTTCTGTGCAACCAGGATTTTGGGGCGCGCGCGCATCCTCAAAATCCGGTGTTCATCATTAAGGGACTCTTCCATGACTGCCTGGGTCTGGGTGACAATTTCTTTGTACAGCAGCGGCAGTAAGGATGAATAATAGATGGGTGAATCTTCCACGATGACAATGACCCTGACCCATGCCCGCTGGGTATCGTAAGCCACATTCATTCGGTCTTCCAGGTTTTTAATCAGCGCCAGCAATAAATCCGAGTTGCCGTACCAGACATACAGCCGGTCAATAGAATTGCGATCTTCATATTTTCGATCGAGCAGGTGACGACTGGTATTTTGAATCATCAGGAAAACCGGTAGATCCGGGAATTTGCTTTTGATCTGACGGCCGAGGACATAGGCATCGGTTTCATCGACCTGGGGCATGGTGATCACCAGATCGAATTTTTTTTGGGACAGGGCATCCAGGGCCTCATGGGCAGAAGAAGCCCAGGTGAGCATCGGCGGACGGGAAAGATTCAAACCGCGGTATTCATGGATAATACGCTCGGCAAGCCGACCTTCTTCTTCCATAATAAAGGCGTCATAAGGGCTTGAAACCAGAAGGATCTCCGTGACCTTTTTGGCCATTAGCTCATGAAAGACTTTAAATGAAAGATCAAAATCTTCGGGATGGAAGGGTCTTTGAGTTAACATATCCCCCATAACTTCTTTGCTTCAGGTTAACCGCTTTATTAAATATAGGGTTGTCGTAAGTCCGATGCAAGCCTCTGGCTACTTGTTTCTGGCTTCTGGTCGCTGGTTCGGTGGGCGGGCGTAAAGCCCGCCCCTACGAGATCGATTAACCTGCTGGTTGTAGGGGCGGGGTTTATCCCCGCCCGCAGTAACCGGTTGTGATGGTACCACAACAGGTTGTCTCTGATTCGGCCAGCGGCCAGCAGCCAGAGGCCAGACGCCGGCGGCTTTCTTATCTTTTGAAGTATTTGCCTTGCCAGGAATCTCTTTTTTCCATCGTTTTGCGTATGCGTTCCAGGGTTTCGGTTTTTTTAAGCGACCATCCCGGTGCCGCCAGCTCTTTGCGATGGGGGTCAGCGGTCAGACGCTGGATGACCATCTCGGCGGGAATCTGCTCCAGGAAATCACAAACCAGGTCCACATACGCCTGCTGCTCAAGGCATTTAAACTGCCCCTGCCGGTAAAGGGTTTCCAGACGGGTTCCTTTAACCACGTAAAGCAGGTGCAGCTTTACCCCGTCAATTCCCAGCTTTGCGATGGTTGCGGCTGTGTATAGCATGTCCTGCCGGGTTTCATGGGGAAGTCCCAAAATGACATGCGCACATATCTTGATGCCGCGGTTTCTGGTTTTTTCAACGGCATCTTTAAAGCACTGCACATCATGACCCCGGTTGATAAAGGCCAGGGTCGCATCGCGAGCCGACTGCAGACCGTATTCGATCCAGATCAGGTGATGCTTTGCATAATCCTGGAGTAAATCCAAAACCGCTTCATCCACACAATCGGGCCGGGTGCCGATGGAGAGCCCGACAATATCATCTACCTTTAGGGCTTCTTCATAAAGGCGCTGCAGGTCCTGCAACGGGGCGTACGTGTTGGAAAAAGACTGGAAATAGGCAATAAATTTTTTTGCCTTGTACCGCTTTGAAAGCGAATTTTTTCCGTTGATCAGCTGCCGGGTTACGGACAGGCCCTTTGCATGGGCGCCGGTACCGGATCCGCGGATGTTGCAGTAAATGCACCCGCCGTGCGAAAGGGTGCCATCCCGATTGGGGCATGTCAGGCCGGCGTCGATAGTGATTTTTTGAACCCGACATCCAAAGATATCTCTCAGATATGTATTTAGATCGTTATAGCGTTTATTCGCTGCCATTGCCAAAACCTTGACCATGAAATGGGTCGGTACTATAATCAAAATTATTTTAAAACGGATCTATAACCCAAAAGAAGGTAATCCATCGTGGGAGCTTTCAATTTCAATTAATTTCGGAGCATTGGAGTACTGGAGTGTTGGAGTAATGGCTAAAGGATCGATGTTTTTTTTTCAACACTCCAATACTCCATCACTCCAATGCTCCAGAGCCGAGATTTTTAAGAACTTTTGGCATCCTTAAACCCACCTTTTTATTGGTCATAGTTCCTTTTAAAAGTTATGATCATTTTTAGCATAGCCGGCTTCAACTGACAACTGTCGTTAGAATTGAAAACTGAATATTGACGATTGAATATTGACGGAATTCTATAACGCTTAGCGTTTTCCTATGGTTTATCATCCAAAAAAATACGACATCATTGTTGTCGGTGCAGGTCACGCCGGCTGCGAGGCGGCCCTGGCCGCAGCCCGGATGGGTTGCAGCGTATTGCTGATGGCAATCGACCTGGACAAACTGGCTGCGATGCCATGCAGCCCGTCAATAGGCGGCATGGCCAAGGGGCAGCTCGTAAAGGAGCTCGACGCGCTGGGCGGGGAAATGGCCAAAATTACCGATAAAACCGCCATATCCTTCCGAACCCTGAATACGAAAAAGGGGCCCGCCGTGCATTCATCCCGCACCCAAAATGATAAGATTCGATACCATATGGCCATGAAGGCGGTTATCGAGTCACAACCCGACTTGGATCTCAAACAGACCCTGGCGGAGCGGCTCGTGGTGGAAGGCAATCGGGTAGCGGGTGTGGAAGATCACACCGGCTTTGGATATCAAGCCCAAGCGGTTGTGCTGGCCACCGGTACCTTTTTAAGCGGTTTGCTTCATATCGGTTTTAATTCATTTCAGGCCGGCCGGGCCGGCGAATTTGCATCTTACGGACTGGCAGCCGACCTTAAAAAATTGGGATTTGACCTGGGCCGCATGAAAACCGGCACGCCGCCGCGATTGAAAAAATCCAGTATTGATTTTTCAAAATTTAAAGTCCAGGAGTCGGATGCCGACCCGATCCCCTTTTCCTATTTTACCGATTCCCTGAGACTGCCGCAGCTGCCGAGCCATATCGGTTACACCAATCCGCGATCTCATAAGATCGTGCGCCAAAATCTGGAACGCTCGGCATTGTACGGCGGAATTATTCAGGGTATTTCGGCCCGCTATTGCCCATCTTTTGAAGATAAAATCGTCAAATTCTCTGACAAAGACAGGCATCAGGTGATCCTGGAGCCGGAGGGGATCGACACCCAGGAAATTTATGCCTCCGGACTGGGCAACAGCCTGCCCCTGGAAATTCAGATTGAACTGGTGCGGTCGGTCGAAGGACTGGAGGCGGCGGAAATTATGCGGCCGGCCTATGCCATTGAATACGATTACGTCAATCCGATCCAGCTGAAACCCACCCTTGAGACGAATCGGGTGGCCGGACTTTTTTTGGCGGGGCAGATCAATGGAACATCAGGATATGAAGAAGCCGCGGCACAGGGGCTGTGGGCCGGTATTAATGCCGCCTGCCAGATCCAGAAAAGGGGGCCCTTTATTCTAGATCGATCCCAGGCTTATATGGGGGTCATGGTCGATGATCTGGTTACCCGCGGCACTCGGGAGCCGTATCGGATGTTTACTTCAAGAGCCGAGTACCGTTTGATGCTGCGAGAGGATAACGCATCGCTGCGATTAATGGAAGTCGGCCACGAACTGGGCTTAATCAACGACGACACCCTCAAAGAAATCAAGGCTTGTAAAACCCGGATTGATCACGAGATTCAGCGGATCAAACAGACCATCATCAAACCGGATGATAGCGTAAATCAATATTTACAGAGCAGCAGTACACAGCCGATTCAAAGCGGTACCTATCTGGATCAACTATTGAAGCGAGCTGAGCTGGGGTATGAAGTGGTCGAAGCTCTGGCAAAGGCGTCGCAAAGCCTCAGTCACAAGGTGGTCGAGCAGGTTGAGATCGAAATTAAATACGAGGGCTACATTCAAAAACAGCTCAATGAAATTGAAAAATTTAAAAACCTGGAGCGAATAAAGATACCGGAAGGATTTGATTTTTTTCGGATTCACGGTCTTTCCAATGAATTGAAGGAAAAATTGTCCCATACGAAGCCGACATCGCTGGGTCAGGCGTCGCGTATCGACGGAATGACACCGGCGGCCATGTCGGTCCTGATGATCGCCCTTAAGGCGGGTGCAGGGTAAACAGCTCAAAGCTCAAAGCTGAAAGCTCAAAGGCGGATAGGCCGGGAAGCGATAAGGCTGGAAAGCCAATCGGCTGGGAAGCTATGAAGCCGGAAAGCTTGAAAGCTAAGGATAATAGATACTTCTCGGCATCCAAGCTTTCCGGCATCCTGGCCTCCAAGCTTGATAGCTTCCCAGCTATGAGCTATTTGCCTGCCACCTGAACCTCTGAACGCAGAACCCTGAACCCTTGAACCCATTGCTCTTGACACCCTCCGACTTACAACTTATGCTAGACGTGAAATTATCGTAGTTATAAAAGATTAATCAGATAATTGGCGCTGTGTATACATAGACAGGACAGTTCACCCATGGCTCAAGATTATTATAAATTACTGGGCGTTGAAAAAGGCGCATCGCGGGGGGAAATCAAAAAAGCATACCGCAAGCTGGCAATGAAATATCACCCGGATCATACCAAAGGCGATAAGGCCGCCGAGGAAAAATTCAAAAAGATCAGCGAGGCCTACGCTGTATTAAGCGATAAAGAAAAGCGCAAAGAATATGATACGTTTGGCGCTGAAGGCTTTCGGCAGCGGTTTTCCCAGGAAGATATTTTCAGAGGGTTTGATTTTGGGGATGTTTTCCGTGAATTCGGGTTCGGCGGCGGCCGCGGCGGCGGTATGAGATTTAATTTTGGCGGCGGATCTCCATTTGGCTCGCAAGCCCGACAGCAACAGGCCCGGATGAAAGGCTCCGACCTGGTATACGAACTTCCACTGACATTGAAGGAAGTGGCCAACGGGACCAGCAAGACTGTTAGCCTGCAGCATCAGGGCTATTCCGAAAAAGTAACGGTAAAAATCCCAAAAGGCCTGATTTCCGGCAAAAAATTGCGCCTGGCCGGCAAAGGAAGCCCCAGCCCGCTGGGCGGCCCACCGGGGGATCTTTTTATTCGGGCCAAAGTGCTCAATGACCCTTTATATCGCGCTGAAAAGTATGACCTGCACATGAATCAGGAGTTGAAGTTAAGTGAGGCCGTTCTGGGGACCCGTATTTCTGTGCCCACCCTGGATGACAAACAACTCAGCCTAAAAATTCCGCCCGGCACCAAGCCCGGGACAAAAATGCGCATGTCCGGCCACGGGCTCCCTCATATGAAAGGCAACAAAAAAGGTGATCTTTACATTAAAATCCAGGTCAAGCTGCCCAGGCAACTGACAGATGAGCAGAAGAAACTCATTGAACAACTGGCAGAGATGGGATTGTAAGGAATAAAAATAATTGACAAATTCGAGTATTCACGGTAATTTTATTATAAATATAAAATATATTTCACCATTTGCTGCGTGTTGCCAGTTACGGCTCCAATAGCTTTTCATCCGGAAATATCCAGCGCAAAAAAGACATTGAGATAGATACAAAATAAAGAGGTATGAAATGATTGTTACCTGTAATGAATGTGATTCGAGTTTCAACGTTGACGACAGCCTGATAAAGGATGACGGTTCCAAGGTCCGATGCTCAAAATGCAGCAGCGTTTTCGTTGTTTATCCGGAAGCATCCGGATCTGAATTGGCTGAAGACGCTGATGATTTTGCTCTTGAGGTGGATGACGGGCTGGATGCAGACCAAGATTTTGATGAAGAATCAGAGGATTTGGCGATTGACGGCGCTGCGGATGACGAATTACCCGATCTTGAGGATATGATGGATTTTGAAGATGACGACCTGACCGTCGAAGCGTCTGCTGATGAAGATTCCGGTGAGCTTGAGCTTGATTTAGATCTGGATACGGACGAGGCTGAAACTGCCGCAGTGAGTGAAGCCGTTGACGAAGACGAAGAAGAACTCGATTTGGATTTTGACCTGGATGATGAAAGTATGGCGGAGTCAGAAGAATCTGAACTGGATCATGCTGAAACAGCTGACACTGACCTGCCCGATCTGGATATGGAACTGGAAGATTTGGATGAGGCCGCAGAAGTCGATACGGCTGCGGATGAATCCGGCCTGGATTTAGACCTGGAAGCCGATGAGGAGCCGGCGGTTGCTGCTGAAGACGGGGCCGATGAGCTGGATCTGTCGGATCTTGAAGACCTGGTTGATTCCGACGCTGAAATGGGTCTGGAAGATGTAACTCTGGATGATGCTGAGGATGCCGATCTGGATATGGAACTGGAAGATTTGGATGAGGTCGCAGAAGTCGATATGGCGGCCGATGAATCCGGACTGGATTTAGATCTGGAAGCCGACGAGGAGCCGGCGGTTGCCGCTGAAGACGGGGCCGATGAACTGGATCTGTCGGATCTTGAAGACCTGGTCGCGTCCGATGCAGACATGGGGCTTGAAGGTGTGGCGATCGAAGCCACCGAAGATGTTGATCTGGATCTTGATCTGGAATCAGAACCGGAAGCAGAGGCACTCGCAGCAGAAGGCGATGAGCTGGATCTTTCGGATTTGGATGATATCATCGGTTCCGGAGAAGAGCCGTCCGGAGAAGATATAACTGCCGATGGCCTGGGTGATTTGGATCTGGATCTTGATTTAGAGGCGGAACCGGCGGCTGAAGCGTCTGCCGGAGACCTTGAAGGCGATGACGAATTAGATTTTTCGGATTTAGAGGGTATCGTCGAATCAGACGACGCGGCGGCCTCGGTGGACGATCTTGAACTTGATTTTGAGGTGGGTGAAGATGCGGCAAGCCCGGCAGCCGAAGAATCACCACAGGCTTCCGATGAACTGGAAATGTCTGATCTTGAAAAAATGCTTGAATCCGATGAGAAACCGGCATCCGGAGACGCAGATGAGCTGGATCTGGATCTCGACCTGGAACTCGAGAGCGAAGGGGTAGCCGAGGCGGGCGATTCTGCCGCCGGACAGGCCGGATCAGATGACGCTGAATTTTTGGATATCGAGAAAATGCTGGAGGAAGGCGGTGATACCGCACCGGCAGATCAGGGATCTGAAGATCTTGTTGAGCTCGATTTAGAAGCGGTGATGGATGAGGCCACCCAATCTGCGGAGCCGGAACTCGAGCTGAACCTGGATCTGGATGCCGACAGTTCTCTGGACATTTCAGCATCCGGTGAAGACGATCTGGAGTTCAAGCTGCTGGACTCCGACGAAGAAACCCTGCAATTTGGAGCAACCCAGGCGGCAGCTACCCAGATTGAAGACGACCTGGCAGCAAGCAGTGACCTGGCAGCAAGCAGTGACATGGGCGCCTCCACCGATGATTTTGCCACCGATGATTTTTCCGAAACCCGTGATATAACGGGTCAAACCGACACCCTGGACAGTATGGGCATGGATCCCGCTATGGGTGCGCCGATGAAAAAGCGAAAAAGCCGCAAACCGGTAATGGTTGTTTTTCTGATTTTGCTTCTGTCTATTTTAGGAATCATTGTGACCAACAACCTGGGTATCAAAATCCCGTACGTCAGTGATATCCATATTCCTTATATCAGTGATGTCAAAATACCCTATCTCAGCGGTTTGCTGAAATCCGAAGACCAGGATCTTGCCGGCAACCTGAAGATTAGCCCACTTGGACGAACCATCTCGTATAAGTTTGTTGAAAATGCCAAAGCGGGCAAGATTTTTGTGATCTCCGGGCAAGTCCGCAATGAATATGATCACCCCCGGAGTAATATCAAGATCACCGCAAAGCTATATCGAAAAGGTAAAGCGCTGGTCAAAAGCGCCACGGTCTATTGCGGCAATATGCTCAGTGATGCTGATTTGGTGCGTATGGATATTAAGGCCATCAGCAAACGGCTGCAAAATCGCTTCGGCGATAACCGCTCAAACACCAAAGTTAATACCGGCAAGACCATCCCATTTGTAATCGTATTTAATAAACTGCCGGCCAACCTGGACGAATATACGGTTGAGGTTGCAGGATCCTCTTCATGACTTTCATCTTGACTTGCCAAAGATGAGTTGTTAAGAGAGGGGTCCGCCGGAATTCCGGCTTTTTGACTTGCAGCTTGCATATGTGGCGATGTAGCTCAGGTGGCCAGAGCATGCGGCTCATATCCGCAGTGTCCGGGGTTCAAGTCCCTGCATCGCCACCACTTCCTGGTTGAGAATACCCTTCAAGATTAGAACCCATCTCAAAAATGTCTTTTGGCCCAATATCTTTGTTGGTGCCTCGCTTCAAATCCTCGACATACAACAGTATGCCTCCGGTTAGCGACCCACAAAGAGTATGTGATTAGGCGGGAAATCCAGCAACGCGGGACGACCCACAAAGATTATTGGATCGGCGGGAAGCCCCGCTCAGCGGGGGAAACTCGGCCCCGCCGCGATCTTGAACCAAAATTCTATTTTTGAGATTGGTTCTATATGAAATTCTGAAGGGTTTTCTATTTTGATGGGAATATTTTTTCAGCTTTGAGATAGTGGAGCCCGATATCTCTTCTTATATCCAAGCGGTTACCCTGAGGGTTTTCCCGGGGGATGACCCGGATTTTGCCATTGTCTAACGCGGCCATGAGTTTGTTTCGAAAACGTTCCGCCACTTCGCCGCGGCTGTCATCAGGTTTGATCTTCACGTTTGCATTCATCCACGCTACCCGGGTGCCGTCTGATTTAAATTGACCGTCTTCTGCCGAGCAGGTCATCGCTGACGGGATAATCTGGATGTTTTTTTTTCTGATATAGTTAAAATCGATTTCGACCGGTTCCCCTTTTGTACAGGACCACGGATATCCTTTTTGACCGTCAGGCCCCCCGGGTCCGGTCACCAGCCCGGCGCAGATCGCCAGCTGGTCGTCTCTTACTTCCGGTTTTACCTCATCGAGGTTGCCCGCAAACATGGCCTCGATGAGTACCCCTAAATTTCTCAGTCGGCGGGCGACCGGCTGGGCTTCGGGTTCACCCGGCCGAATATTTATTTCAGACACCCGAATGTTGGTGGGTTGCTTGGCGTTATCCAGTGAGACAAAACAACCCGGATACAGAATGCACGGGCGCAAGTAGCCTTTAACCTTCATTATATCAATAAGGGGTCTGGCGATGAGTTTTCCGGCTAATGCAAACAGTTCGGGGGTTTCCATCGGATGGGGTGAGATGGCTCCCATTCCGCCGGTAACGGGGTTGGTTTTGCTGGCCGGACCTTCAAATCGTTCCGGATAATCCATCGCCGTCGGCAGTATCTGGAAATTACCGTTTTTATCCACCAGGATCGTAAAACTGATCTCCACCCCGGACATCAGAGACTCGATTAACAGGGGCCATTTCCCTTTTGCGCCATACATTTTTTTATAATCGCGCTTATAATCTTTTATCAGCGTATCGTAAACTTCTCTGATCTCCCAGGAATTTAAAATAATCCGGGCGCCTTTTCCTCCGGCGCTGTAAGGATATTTTAAAACCGCCCCGCCGAATTTTTGAATATAGTCCAGACAGGTTTGCAGCAGGGTTGCATAATCTTTTGCATCCACCTCGGCCCACGATGCTGCCACCGGAATGCCGGCTTCGCGGCACAGCTCTTTGCATTTGATCTTGTCCCCTTCTATAAAGGCGGCGGATTTTTTGAGCCCGACAATGCGATCACCAAAACCGGCCGCCTCCACTTCATCCACCAGGCCGTCAAATAAAAGCGCCTCCGGCATCGGGATGACATAATCGATGTTGCCGGTTTTGATTGCGTTGATGACAGCCTCAGCATATTCATCGTAGGAATTGCCGTTTGTTGGAATGAACTCAACCGGCCAGTTCATGGTTTCTGCAAATCGGGGCATCGATGGGGTACCCCGAACAACGACGCCTTGAAATGTGTCTTTATAAAGGTCACTGGTTGAAGTGGAGACCACCAGAGCGCACAACAGGGTTCGGCCATCGGTTCCGGCAAAGGCTATTTTTTTCATTCGGTGTTCCTTTCAAAAGTTACAATCGGCGGGAATTTGTTAAGTTCATTTTCATTATCAAATACCAGGCGCCGCGGTCAAACTTATTTTCTGGCTGCGGGTCACTCACTTTTTCTGAATGTCGCTTGAATCGGTTTAGCCAGTCGCCGGTTGCCAGAAGCAAGTAGCCAGTGAGTGACCAGAAGCCAGGAACCAGCAGCCAGGAAAAGAAGCCAGCGCCCGGATATGGGTGCAAATTTTGTTTGATAAAATCAATAAAAATGCTATAAATAATGAATTCCCCAAGTGTTTGGTGTTTCGTATTTTGTCGGACATATGCCGCTAAACGTTACGGACTAGGCAATTTCCCATTTTGATGTAGGGCCGGTGCTTGCATCCCGACGCATTGGCGGGGCCTCCGTGCCGGCCGGGAACAGGCAGCCACAGAGGGCTGCCCTACGTTTCATTTTCTAAAGACCGCCAGAGGATGCGATGATACCGGGTTTTGTTAAAATTGTTGAAGAACGCATTCGCAGGGCTCAAAAAAAAGGCGAATTTGAGAATCTTGAAGGTTCCGGGAAACCGTTAGACCTTCTTGATGATCAGATGGTGGCTGAAGAGCTGCGCCTGACCTATAAGATATTGAAAAATGCCGACTACCTCCCTCCTGAAATCGAATTGAAAAAGGCAATTCAGCAAACGGAAGAGCTTCTCAGTGGAATGGGAGAAACCGCTGCAAAATATCGTACCATGCAGAAGCTCAATTTTCTGATCATGAAATTAAATACCTTGCGGAACACCTCCATCGAATTTGAAGCACCTCAGAGGTATTCAGATAAATTAATTGAGAAACTCGAATCATCCGCTTCAAGGGCCAAGCAGAAAAAATAGCTTATTAAGGTTCAGGGTTCAAAGGTTCAGGGTTCAGAGGTTAGATAACAGAAGACAGAGGACAGAGGTCAGATGAGCCGCTTTAGCTCTTTGAGCTACGGCGCGGCAGCTATCGCCTTCGTCGTCGTACTCGTCCCTTATAAGATTCTGATTCACGAGGACGAGGACGAGTACGAAAAGGCAGCCCTCGACTCGACTGCCTTCGACTTGAGCTACATTCGGCCTGAGCTCATGTCGAAGGCAGGCCGAAAGTAGCTCGCCGAAGTCTGCGGCTGCCAGAAACCAGTGGTCAGTGGCCAGAATCTAGAACCCATGAACCCAGAACCCACATTACAAAGGCGGCAGCTATGAAAAAAATGACCGTTGCGCTTCTTTCCGGCGGCGTGTCCTCGGAGCGTGAGGTTTCCCTCAACAGCGGTGATCAGGTCTATGATGCCCTGGATCAGGAAAAATACAACATTGTCCGCTACGATCCCAAAACCGATCTAGCGCGTCTGGTTGAGGATGCGCCCGGCATTGATGCGGCCTTGATTATTCTTCACGGCCCCTATGGCGAAGATGGAACGGTTCAAGGGCTTCTTGAGCTGCTGAATATCCCCTATCAGGGTTCAGGCGTTCTCGGCAGCTCCCTTGCCATGAATAAGCTCGCTTCCAAATACCTTTATGAAAAAGCCGATCTGCCCATTCCACCTTATATCGCATTGCAAAAAGGCGATGCGCTGGAGCCGGCCGCCTGGGGAAAACAGCTGGGCCTGCCGCTGGTAATCAAACCGAACGAAGCGGGCTCCAGCGTCGGCATGACTATTGTCAAATCGCTGGAGACCATCCAAAAGGCCGTGGAAAAAGCATTTTCGCATGATTCAACCCTATTGATTGAAGGTTATATTGATGGCATCGAGCTGACCGCCGGTGTGATCGGCAACAAGGACCTGCTGGCATTGCCGATTATTGAGATCGTACCGGATGATGAACACGAGTTTTTCGATTACGAGGCAAAATATACTGCCGGAGTCACCCAGGAAATCTGTCCAGCGCGCATTGATGATGAAATGACTCAAAAGGCGCAGACTTATGCGAAAACTGCGCACACAGCCCTTTTCTGCAAAGGTTACAGCCGCACCGATATGATATTAAAAGCTGGGGAGATATACGTTCTGGAGACCAACACCATACCGGGAATGACCGCGACCAGCCTGTTGCCCCAGGCCGCCCGGGTTGCAGGATTGAGTTTTAGTCGCCTTCTGGATCAACTCATCGATCTTTGTATCGAAGCACATCAGGACAGCGAACAGCGGGTGATTCAATGATTGTCAGAAGTAACCGGGAGCTGAAGGCACGCTATAATGAATTAACTGCCGGGGATGTCTTTATCGGCAACCTGTCATTGAAGTATCTCAAACAACCGATGCTCATCGATATGTTGGAGCGCGGCATACACTGTCTGCCGTCACCGCTCTCGCAGATCCTGAATAGTTCCAAAGTCGCCCAGGCATTTGTTCTGCATGAATGGATGCTTCCGCATACGCTGGCCATACCTCGCCGTACCGATTTGATTGAAGCCATAAACACATTTGGTAAGAATGGTATCGGGCCCGTTGTGACCAAACATGACGGCATGCACTGCGGCCACGGAATCCGCCGGTGGGAAACTATTGAAACTCTGTACAGTTTCATGGCTTTGTCTGAGTCTTCCTATCCTTTTGTATTGCAGCCCTTCCGGGAGGAATTTACAGACATTCGCGTCATCATTGCAGGAGACTATGTCGAATCCTATACGCGCTGCAATCCTCATAATTTCAGGGTAAACATAAGTTTGGGCGGCAGCGGGTCTCCTTACAGACTGGATGAGAAAAAGGAGGCGTTTTGCCGAACCGTCATGCAGCGGGGCAGATTCCCGTTTGCCCACCTGGATTTGATGATTTTAGAAAACGGTGGATGTTACCTGTCGGAAATCGCACTAAACGGCGGCATTAAAGGGGCCCGGATCGGCAGGGAGGAACTGGATCAGGAAAAAAAGGCGTTGCTGGAAAAACTGGCAGGGAAATTTGAAATAACATAAGGAGGATAATTTGAGCGCAGAACAGAGAAAACAGCGTGGTTCCGGAGGATCAGCTAAAGTTGGTATTGTCATGGGAAGTGATTCTGATATGGGCGTCATGCAAAGTGCTGCGGATGTCTTAAAAGATTTCGGTGTTGCTTTTGAAATAACGATTGCATCCGCACACAGAAGCCCGCAGCGGGCGGCAGCGTGGGCATCTACCGCCCCTGAACGCGGTATCAAAGTTATCATCGCCGGGGCGGGACATGCCGCTCATCTGGCCGGAGCCATGGCGGCTCACACCAGCCTTCCCATCATCGGAGTCCCCATCTATTCCTCATGTCTACAGGGAATGGACGCGTTGTTAGCGACCGTTCAGATGCCGCCCGGCATTCCGGTAGCCACCATGGCGATTGGAAAACCCGGTGCCAGAAACGCAGGGATCCTGGCAGTTCAAATCCTGGCCCTGGCAGATGCCGGTCTTTCCGAAAAACTCCAAGAATACAAACAGAATATGGCTGCTAAAGTTGAGCAAAAAGCCAAGAAGCTTCAAGATTCTTTTTAAAAAATTAAATTTAAAATCGGAAACAGATTCAATCTACGTAATGCGCCCATCAATCATTCGAAAGATAAAATCCCCAAAGCCCGAGACTGAAATCATAAAAGAGGCGGCGGCCGTTATTAAACAGGGCGGGGTGATTGTATTTCCCACCCGATGTCTTTACGGTCTGGGCGCGGATGCAATGAATCCGGACGCCGTTGAACGCATCATCGAGATAAAACAGCGCCCGCAAGATAATCCCATCCTGGTGTTGATCGATTCCGACAATCAGCTGGAGATGCTGGTTGAGAAAATCTCGCCGGCTGCCGATGCTATTATGGAAGCATTTTGGCCCGGCAGGGTGACCCTTGTTTTTGATGCCCGAGATACATTGGCGGATTCACTGACCGCCCAAACCGGTAAAATCGGCGTGCGGCTTCCCGGGCATCCGGTAGCCGCAGCAATGGTCCGACAGGTCAAAGGCCCCCTTACCGGAACCAGCGCCAATCTATCGGGGCGCCCGGGTTGTTACCGACTGCCGGATCTGGACCCCCAAATTGCCGGGCAGGTGGATCTTATCCTGGATGCCGGCACGCTTCAAGGCGGTGTCGGCTCCACTGTCGTCGATGTCACCGAGGAGCCGCCGCGAATTTTAAGAGAAGGTGAGGTCACTGCCAGCCAGATACTGGAATCCTTAACTGAACAATAGTCGTAATTTTAAAAATAACTGATCACATTCAAAAGCACAAAAATAGCAAGTGCCTAAATTGAACTAAAGTGAGCTAAAGTGCCTAAAGTTTCGGTGTCGCTTCGCTCCAGCATTCATATTAAAAATGGACAGAATTCCTTAACTTTAGTCACTTTAGCTCACTTTGAACTTTAGCGCACTGTATGTAACCCTATTGACAACTTCCGGCAAGTTGCCTATAAACCCAATACTCTATCACTCCAGTTTTGTATTACTGCAAATGCGAGCGCAGCGAGCTAAAGATTGCCGGGGTGGTGAAACTGGTAGACGCACTGGACTCAAAATCCAGCGGATCTTGCATCCATGCGGGTTCGATTCCCGCCCCCGGCACCAATAAATAAAAAGGGTTGGCTAAATTTGGCCAACCCTTTTCCATGATTTTCTCCTTTTTGGATCATTTCCGAATGGGTCCGGCTCGGTCGGATTCGGTCACTTTATTTTCAAGATCACCGTGAATTTAGTTCCCTTTCCTTGAGTTGAAGTCACTTCAATTTTACCGCCGTGCACGTTGACGATCTTATCCACCACCGCTAGGCCGAGCCCGGTACCGCCACTTCCTTTGGTTGAAAAAAATTCGTCAAAAATTTTTTGCTGGGTGGCTTGATCCATTCCAATGCCATTATCCGTTATTTCGAACATAAAATGATCGTCATCATAGAAGTCTGTTTTTACACTGACAAAATGGTTCTTTTTTTGCTTATCATTAATACAGGCTTCCATTGCATTCCAGATCAGATTGTTTAACACTCTGCGAACGCCGGCGATTTCCACAGAAACTTCAGGTAGATATGGATTGACTTGCTCTCTAAATCGGATATGCAAACCGGCGCCTTTTTCTTTGAATAATGCTACTGAATCCTTGACCAGTTGGCCGGGTGATACATTTTCGAATCTAAGGCGGTGGCTTTTAGATGAATGTAGTATATTTTTAACAAAATCGGTAACATCGAAAATATTTTTGCTAACAATATTCCATCCTTTTTTGACTAGCTCCAGATCCGAATCTTTGATACCTTCATCAACGACGTAGGCGCCGCCTTGCAATCCCTCCAGAATGTTTTTGATGCCGTGAGATAACAGCGCCATGGATTGGCCTAAGGTGGCCAACTCTTTTTGATCTGTTTTGACCCGGGTGATGTTGGTGGCCATGTCGATGACCGCCGTTACATCGCCATGCTCGTCCACAATGGGGGATGTTTGAATGAGCATTTGACAATGGTTTCCATTGAGTAGATTGACGGTTTCTTCTCGAATATGAATGCGCTTGTCTCGAAAGCTCTTTTTTACAGGACAGGAGGGGCAGATATCGTTTGCGCCTTTGTAAACTGTGTAGCATAGCTTGCCGATCGCATCACCAAAATTTCTTTTAAAACTTTGATTAATAAACAATATTCGAAATTCGGAATCCTGAATGGATATAGAACTGGGGATAAGGTCGATAAGTTGATTTGAATTCCGTCCCCAAATTTCGCGGGTCGTCGCGAACTCATCATAAGTCAATCGTTTATTATTAGACATGATTGGATTGACCCACTATCGTTTGCATATCATCTCAAAATTCAAAGGCCGCCTTACGCTTTGTTATATAGATCGTTCTGTAATTTAACAAATGTAGCTGCCAAATCATTTTGATTAATACAATTTATACATTTTTGCATGCCCACGCAATTTTCACACCCTGAAGGAAAACACGTAGCGCGTTTTAATAATGGCTCCAAAATATCTGTGTAGTCTTTTAATCGCATTCTGAGCATGCTGGCTTCATTATCCTCGCATGAGGCTAAATTCGATTTTTTTTTAATATATGCCTTCAGGAAATCATGTATCAGGCAATCGCTTTTGGATTTGCCAAAATCGAAACTCGATATCAAATGATCGATGTTCATTATTTCCTCCTCTGACATGCATTCCAATGAAGCGTTGGGGCTCATTATGAGGCCATCGTTTACGTTGCGATCCGCCCGGCAATTCATGCCGGGCAGGATCTACATTTATGTGCATCCATTTAAAAACCAAGGGTGTCCGCTGTTGCATCTGCTTCTAAATGCTCTTGCCATTTCTTGCCCCAGAGATCGGGAACGGTTTCTTCAACTTCAATGATTGACTCGTAGGCGATGTCAAGCTCTTCAAATATTGTTGCCAACACCTTTGCATTCGGTGCCAACCAAATGCAGTAGCGGATGCCTTTTTCTTTATTATAGCAGGTTCGGACCCAGGTCGCGTTTTCGACATTGGCCAGCTTGGCCCAATTCTCTTCAACTTTTTCCCATGGAGTGTGTGAGTCAGCATGGACCACCATATATTTCAGCATTTTATTCATTTTTATCCCTCCTTTTCTAGTTATCCAATGAATTTTTCTCAAAATAAAAATTCACGGCGGATTTTGCAGCAAGTGTGCTTTTCCCGCTTCAAGTGGCGAATGGCTGCTCCCAACAAAACCGCCAATGATGCTGGGAGCAGAGTCTGCATAATTTAAGCGGTTTATCCATGATATTGAACTCCCGTTAATTATTGTAATACCTGAATTATCATTATCCGGCCGGCGGGGTTTCTTCAGGCGCCGGGACGGATTCGGACTGCATTTTGGGTATTTTAATTCTAAACAAGGTCCCTTGACCCAATTTCGACTTGACAATGATTTCACCGCCATGTTGGTCGATAATTT
>Ga0255053_10000310_pt1 | contig 26761 bp, 25 predicted proteins | sample JV7_2_22_MG_FD_188635 | JGI IMG/M metagenome (GOLD analysis project Ga0255053, IMG submission 188635) | Seawater microbial communities from Jervis Inlet, British Columbia, Canada - JV7_2_22 | ecosystem: Environmental > Aquatic > Marine > Inlet | place: Canada: British Columbia | collected... | reverse complement strand
AGCACCGAGACAACGGCCGATGCAGCCATTGCGATGGCGATGAAGAGGAGAACCGAGCCGAGCACGTAGGCGACGGTTTTCAGGAGGTTGATAGCTAGTGGTTGATTGGAGAGCTGTTCGGTGTCGGTCATGCGGTGAACAGGGCGACCGATTCCTCAATGTCCCGTGGCAGCGAGAAGAAAATGATGTGATCTCCGCCTCGCACCACCGTCGATCCGTCAGGTACGAAGGTGGTGCCGTCGCGGGAAATGCCACCGACGATCACCCCGACGGGGAGGTTGAGGTCGAAGAGGGTTTTGTTGCATGCCTCAGAGCCTGTGGATACTTCGACTTCCAATGCCTCAGCGTCGGTGTCGGAGAAGGTGGCGACCTGTTCCACCTGACCGTGGCGAACGAACCTGAGGATGGCGCTGGCCGCCATCAAGCGCGAGGAAACAGCAGCATCGATCCCAAGCCCCGATAGAAGGCCGACGTAGGAGATGCGGTTGAACCGAGATATCGCCATTCCGGAACCGGATGCCTTGGCGACGAGACAACCGAGCAGGTTCACCTCGTCCCAGCCAGTGAGCCCAATGGCCACATCCTTGGGTCCAAGATCGAGATCGGCGAGGACGTCGGGGTCGGTCGGATCGCCACATATGACCAGAGCTTGTGAGTGCCGGGATGCGAGGGCTGTGCACCGATCAGCGTCCTCGTCGATGATGACGACTGAGAGACCGGCTTCAGACATGACGTCTGCGGTCAATTCTGCCAACCGCGTCCCACCCATGATGATGGCCCGGTCGAGGTTCCGCCGCTTGAGGCCCAGTATCTTGGTGGCATCCTCCACCCGGTCGTCGGTGGTCATCAACAACGCGTGGTCCCCGGTCCTGACAAGGGTGTCACCGTGAGCGACGATGGTGCGTCCGTCACGAACCAGGGCGGCAACCACCCAACCCCACTCGGCCTGACGTATTCGCAGATCCCGCAAGGGGCCGCCGGTGATAGGTGCGTTGGGGGCGACGATTCCCCCCACCATGACCAGTTTTCCGTCAGCGAATTGGATGACCTCGCTGGCGCCACCCAATCCGACGATCCCGACGAGTTCCTCCGCGGCGGTTGCCGACGGATCAATGACTACATCCACCCCCAGCCGATCGGCTCCCTCCCGGATTTCCGGGTCCTCTATTCGGGCGATGGTGGTCTTGGTGCCGAGTTCGGTTGCGGTGAAACAGGCAAGCACGTTGGCGCCATCTGAATTCGACACTGCAATCAGAAGGTCGGACTTGTCGGCATTTGCTTGTTCGAGGACTTTCTTGCTGGCGCCGTTGCCTGTCAGGACGAGGGCATCGATCGTCTCCTGAAGCTGTGCGGCGCGTCTCTCGTCGTACTCGATGACGACGACGTCCTGACCCTCGGCTGAGAGCCGTTCCGCTAGATAGGAGCCGACGGCCCCGGCACCCACGATGATTATTCGCATTTCCGCCGCATTCTTTTCAGCTCAGAATGTCCAGGCTAACTAGGGGCGAGTCGAATGTGACGCCACAACCACCCGTACAATGGGTTCTCGATCCCAGGAGACAGATGGAATTCGACAGTCCAAGAGCGGTAAACGAGGCGTTGACTGCGACCGATTACCTGCCCGACGAGCGCATCGCCCAGGTGGTGTTCCTCGCCGACAGGCTCGACAAGCCTGTGCTGGTGGAGGGCCCGGCGGGAGTGGGCAAGACGGAGCTTGCCAAGGCCGTGGCTGCAATCACCGGCCGGTCTCTGATTCGGCTCCAGTGCTACGAGGGTCTTGATGAGGCCAAAGCCCTGTACGAGTGGAACTACAAGAAGCAACTGCTGAGAATCCAATCCGAGGTTGACCATGACTGGGACTCGATCAGCCACGACATCTTTTCCGAGGAGTTCCTTCTGACCCGGCCCCTTCTCGAGGCGATCCGTTCGCCCGATCCCGTGGTGTTGCTGATCGACGAGATCGACAGGGTCGAAGTCGAGACCGAGGCGCTTTTACTCGAGATTCTGTCCGATTTCCAGGTGTCGATTCCCGAACTCGGGACAATGTACGCAACGACCCAGCCGATGGTGTTTCTCACGTCGAACAACACTCGAGAGCTGAGCGAGGCCCTGAAACGCCGTTGCCTCTTCCTTCACATCGACTACCCCGATGCCGAGCGGGAAAAGGAGATACTCACCGCAAAGGTGCCCGGATTGTCCGACCATCTCGCCAATCAGGTAGCCAAGGTTGCCAGATCGATTCGTGGGCTCGACCTGAAGAAGGCCCCCTCGGTGTCAGAGACAATCGACTGGGCAAGAACTCTTCTGGCGCTGTCAGTCGAGGATGTGGACGAAGACGTGCTCGGTGACACGCTCCACGTGTTGTTGAAGTATCAAACCGACATAGAGAAAGCAGCCAAAGAGCTGACATCAGGCAAACAGGACTAAGTGCCCCCCAACACAAATACGATGACGTTTCGACGGACAGATGACCCCGCTCGCGGCGTTCTCGTCCTCGACGCACCGCTGCGGGTGCGCCTTTGTCCTGCGTCCTGGCGAGGCGACGCCCCTGTCTCGCCGAACCATGCGACCGTACTTATGTTGGGGAGCACTAGGTGCCCGACGTGATCAGTGTCATCACCGGCTTTCTCGATGAGCTGCGCGAGGCTGGTGTCCCCGTCTCGATGGTCGAAGCGATCGACGGGATGAAGGCAGTCGAGACCATCGACCTTGGCGACAAGATCGCCCTGCGGGAGACTCTGCGCGCCACGCTCATCAAGAACGTCCGACATGAGCGGGCATTCGACACCGCATTCGACGTCTATTTCTCGAATGTGCCGGGTCCTGCCGAAGCGGACGACCCGGCAAGCGCCGACGGCGGTCCGTCTCCAGCGGCGGGAAACGAACCATTCGACCCTGAGATCGAGTTCGACCTCGACGGGCTGATCGAAACACTTTTGGAGGCCCTGGCCGGCATGGATGGGGAGTCGTTGCGACGGGGGGCACGTCAGGCCGTCGAACAACTTGCCGGTATGGAGCCGGGCCGACCCGTCGGAGGGACCTATTACCTCTACCGGACTCTGCGGCGCCTCGACCTCGCACGACTCGAGGCCGACTTGATCGAGGCCCTGATGTCAGAGGAGGATCTGTCGGAGTTCGAGAGACGTCTTCTCAAAGAGGATGTGGAGGCGAGGCTGGAGAAGCTGCGTGAGGAGATACAGGAGGAAATCAGACGTCGTCTGGTTGCCGACCGTGGTCGAGAGGCTGTGGCTCGCACGCTGAGGCGCCCCCTGGTTGAGGATGTCGACTTGATGCACGCCACCACCAGCGAGCTTGCGGCCATGGAGGCAGCCATCGGACCTCTGACCAGAAAGCTGGCCTCGCGACTGGCGCGGCGTCGCAGGAAGCGCAGCGGGCGTCTCGACTTCCGTCGCACAGTCAGAAGGTCCCTGGCCACCGGTGGAGTTCCGGTGGACCCACAGTTCCGACATCCCCGGCCCCACCGCCCCGAAGTGTGGCTGCTCTGCGACATCTCAGGCTCGATGGCTACGTTCTCCCGATTCACCCTCCAGTTCACACATGCGATGTCGACCCAGTTCTCCAAACTTCGATCGTTCGCCTTTGTCGACACGGTTGACGAGGTGTCAGAGTTCTTCGGACCGGGAATCGATTTCGGCTCCGCCATCAGTCGCATCACCAAAGAAGCCGAGGTGGTCTGGCTCGACGGCCATTCCGACTACGGGAACTCCCTGGAAACCTTCTACAGCCGATACGGAGGCCAATTGACGTCGAGAACCACCGTTCTCATCTCTGGTGACGCCCGGAACAACTATCGACCTCCTCGCGAGGCTGTTCTGGGCGACATCGCAAAGGCGGCCAGGGCCGTCCTCTGGCTCAATCCCGAGCCACGCTCCTACTGGGACACAGGGGATTCGGCCATGTCTCACTACGCGAAACACTGCACGTCGGTCCATGAGGTGAGAACCCTGCGTCAACTCGAGGAGTTCATCGAGAACCTCACCTTGCCTTCGACCAAGACTTCTCAGAATGTCTAAACCTGGCTGACTGACCTGCCGATGATCCTCCCGTAAGCCCCCAAGGCGGGCTCAAAACCGAGGTGAAATCAAAATGGGCTCACGCATTCTCGTTGTGGAGGACTCGGCCGTGATTAGACGGCTGATCGAGGTCTGTCTCCGTGCAGCCGATTTGGAGATCGTTACCCGTGATGACGGCAAGACCGGTCTTCTGGCTGTTGGTTCGGAGTCTCCCGATCTCGTGGTTCTCGACATCGGACTCCCGGGCATGGATGGTTGGGAGGTTCTCGATCGTATTCGCAACGATGACGTCACTAGGACAATTCCGGTTGTCGTCCTGACGGCACATGCCGAGGAGGAGTCACGTCGGAGGGCAAACGAAGGTGGAGCCGATGCTTTCGTTACCAAGCCATTTCAGCCAAACGACTTCAGGACCACTGTTCTCTCGCTTCTCGAGTGAGTTAGTCCCGCATCACCTCCGTCGGTAGCCTGCTCCGGAAGAGTTGCATAGCCTTCAGGAATGGCCCCGACGTCGAAGAATCGAATCCCAACCGTCCGAGTTGGCGTGCTCGGTGTCATCACGATCGCCGTGTACGGATCCTGGTATTACTCCTTCGGGGTCTTGTTGGACCCGATCATCGTCGACACCGGGTGGAGCGAAGCGGTCCTGACCACGTCGTTCGCCGTTGCTTCGATGGTGGCCGGGTTCGGTTCGCTGGGAGGTGGCTGGCTTCTGGATCGCAGCGGAAGCCGGGTTGTGTTCGCCGGCGCTGCCGTGGCCGGACTGCTCGCATTCCAGGTTGCCGCTTCAACTGAGTCAGTTGCCACTTTCGCAGTGATGGCTGCGATCGGGGGAGGGGCCTTTGGGGCTCTGGGCTTCTATCACATCACGCAGACCGCGGCAGTTCGAATAACCCCCAAGGCAACGACGAAGGCAATTGCCGTGCTGACGATCTGGGGAGCCTTCGCCAGCGCCATCTACATGCCTGTCTCTGCATGGTTGGTCCAGTGGGTCGGCTGGCGATCGACCCTGCGAATCACGACCCTGTCGGCTGTTGTCGCTCTGGTCGTCGGGGCGATTGTTGTTGACACGCGGGTGAGAGGAAGGCCAGACAGAAGTCACATATGGACTGAGCTTCTTGGTTCGTTGCGAGTGTCCGAGACCAGACGGTTTGTGATCGCCCAGGGCCTGGTGGGCATGGGTGTGGGGACGATCCTGGTCTATCAAGTCCCCGCGATGACCGCGGCGGGGCTGACCCTCTCGGCCGCTTCGTTCTGGGCCGGGTTCCGTGGGTTTGCGCAGTTGGGTGGTCGGCTTCCGTTGATTCCAATAGTCTCGAAGTTGGGCATCGCAGGATCGTTGCGGCTTGCGTTTGGAGCGATCGGTCTTGGGGCCCTTCTGCTGGCTTTTGCCGGTAACCCGGTTCTCGCTGCGTCTTACGCCCTGCTGGCGGGTTTCGGAATCGGAGCGTCTTCGCCGCTAACCGGAATGCACGCAAGGGACGTATTCGGGGAGAACAGCCTTGGCACTGCCATGGGGCTGCTCAGCTTCGTGTTTCTCGTGTTCGGATCGCTTGGCCCTGCTGCCGCAGGTTGGATAGCCACCGCAACGGGGTCGAGGCCCCTGCCTGTGGCTCTGGCGGCCATGGTGACTATCGCGGCGATACCCTTCGTTCGCCCGGTGTCGGTCTCGACAGACGTTAGGCCGCTTCGTCCTCTCCAATAATCTCGGCAAGACGCTCGATGAGGTCGACGACCCGGTTCGAATAACCCCATTCGTTGTCATACCAGGACATGACTTTCACCAGATTCCCTCCCAGCACGTGGGTGCCGCTGGCGTCGAATATCGATGAATGAGGGTTGCCGATGACGTCGGTGGAGACGATGGGCTCTTCGGTGTACTCGAGAATCCCGGCCATCTCTCCTTCTGCTGCGGCCTTGACGGCTGCGTTGACCTCCTCGACCGTGACATCGGTGTCGAGTTCCACGACCAGATCGACCGTTGATCCGTCCGGTACCGGAACTCGCATGGCCATTCCGTCGAGTTTTCCGTCGAGATTCGGCAGCACCTGGCCGACCGCCTTGGCGGCGCCAGTGGTGGTGGGGATGATGTTCTCGGTTGCGGCGCGGCTCCGACGCAGATCGGCGTGGGGGACGTCGGCAAGCCGCTGGTCGTTGGTGTATGCGTGAACCGTGGTCATCACTCCTTTGCGTATCCCGAAAGCATCGTCGAGGACCTTCGCCAGGGGGGCGAGACAATTGGTTGTGCAGGACGCATTGGAAACGATCAGGTCGTCGGCGTCGAGGTCTTCATCGTTGACGCCGAGGACGACGGTTTCGTCGATGTCGTCCTTGGCGGGCACGGTGAGCACGACCCGTTTGGCTCCTGCATCGAGGTGGCTCTGGAGTGACGCACGATTCCGAAATACCCCAGTGGCCTCGACGACCACGTCGACATCGAGCTCGGCCCACGGCAACTTCGTCGGATCGCGTTCCATGAGCATCTTGACTTCGTGGTCGCCAACTCGCATGAGACCATCTTCTATCGAGACTGTCTGGTCGAATCGACCCATCACCGAGTCATACTCGAGCAGGTAGCCGAGGATGTCGTCGTCGGAGAGGTCATTGATGGCTACGACTTCCATGTCGGACTCTGGTCGGGAGACAATGATGCGAAACACGGTTCTGCCGATACGGCCGAAGCCATTGATGGCAACCCTGGTCATTTCGATCCTCCATTCCCGGCGATTGCTGCCGCGACCTCAACGGCCCGGTGTGAATACGCCCACCCGTTGTTGAACCATGTGATCGTCTTCACCAGATTCTCGCCGGTGACGAACGTGGCGAGACTGTCGAATATCCCGGAGTGGGGGTCGAGCCTCACGTCAGTGGAGACGATCGGTTCTTCCACGTACTCGATCACCCCCGTGTATTTCTCATCGATTGCGCTGCGAACAACATCGTTGACTGTCGCCGCGTCGGTGCTCTGTTCGGTCTCGGCAACCATATCGACAGTCGAACCGTCGACTACCGGGACGTTGAGGGCCACAACAGACAACTTGCCTTCCAACTCGGGGAGAACCTGGGTGAGGATCTCCGCGGAGTTGGTCTCCGAGGGAATGATGTTCTCTCCGGCGGCCCTACTCGTTCGAAACGAGTCTGTGGGCACGTCGGCGAGACGACCCGAGTTGGACATCGCCTTGACGGTTGTCATGTAGGCACGTCTCAGGCCGAAGGTCTCGTCGAGAACTCGGAGAATGGGCGCAACCGCGTTGGAAGTGTTCGATCCCAGTGCGATGACATCGGGGTTGTCGTCGAGGATCTCGTCGTTGATGCCCCTCAGCAGCAGAGGGATCTCGCCCGGGGTTTCCGGGCTCGATGTCAGAATCACCTTGCGAGCACCACTGTCGAAGTGTCCCCGAAGTGAGGCGAGACTGCGGTAGCGACTTGTTGTGTCGAGCACGATTTCGACTCCGAGACTCGCCCAACTGGTGTCGGCAGGCAGACGAGCGTCGGTGAAGGCAACCTGCTTGGCCCCGTAATCGAGGAAACCGTCGCCGTAAGAGACCTCGATGGGAAAGCGACCGTAGATCGAGTCATATTTGAGGAGGTAGGTGAGCGCCGACGGATCAGCAATGTCGCTTATGGCCACCACGTCGAGATCATCACGATCGTGAAGAAGTCTGAAGACGTTGCGACCGAGCCGACCGAACCCCATCAAGCCAAGTCGTGTTGCTGTCATCGCTATCCCTTCTGATGTCAGAAGGTAGCGATCAGACCCCTAGCTTCTAAAAGCGCCAGGCGATAGGTTGACGACGGGGGAGAGATGTTGATCGCCTTTGCCATCGCAACCGTTTGTCTGACCGCTCCGGTGGACGGTCCTATTGTCGCCGGGTATTCCCCTAATGGGCAGTACGGAGGACATTGGGGTGTGGATTTCGGCGCCGAGGTGGGTGAGGCAATACGTGCGCCGGTTTCGGGGATGGTGACCTTCGCCGGTTCGGTGGCGGGGATGGAGTCGGTGACGATTCAGCCCGTGTCTGGCTTCAAGGTCTCGGTGTCCTACCTGTTCGAGGTCCGGGTTTCGGAAGGTGCGAGGATCGACCGAGGTCGGGTTCTGGGGACGGTGGGCATTGAAGACGGGGTGCCCGGGGTGCATCTGTCCACTCGGATCAATGGCCGATACACCGACCCGGAGCCTCAACTGGGATGTCGCAGTACCGAAATTACCAGGGCACTTCGGCTGGTCACTCCTCCGCAGCCCTATCCTCGTTCTCGTGCGAACAGGAATCTTGGGCGGAACGTTCGATCCGATCCACATCGCCCATCTACACGCAGGGGAGACAGCCCTTCATCAAGCAGATCTCGACCGGGTGCTGTTCATTCCGGCCGGCGACCCCTGGCAAAAGCTCGCTCGACGGGTCAGCGCCACTGAGGATCGGCTGGAGATGGTCCGTCTCGCCACGGCGGGGGTTGAAGGATTCTGGGTTGATGACAGAGAGGCAAAGCGCGACGGTCTGACCTATACGGTCGACACGTTGACCACGTTTCCGGATGACGAGGAGCTCTTTCTGATCCTGGGTGCGGACGCGGCGCTGCGCATCCCCACGTGGGACAGGCATCGAGAGGTCCTCGATCGAGCCACTGTTCTGGTTGTTCCCCGCCCCGGGACCGACTCAACCGCCGTCGCCGCCATTCTCCCCGACGCCGTCTTCCTGGACATGGCGGTGCTGGAGGTGAGTGGCACCGAGATTCGGGCGATGGCCGGCAACGGCAGCCCATTTCGTTTTCTCGTCACCGATGAGGTCCACAGGTACATTGGTGAGAACAACCTCTACGCAGAGGGGGCTGGAGCGGATAGTGTGGAGGATCCGACCGACATGGAGGAACCGTCGTAGAGCAGAGTGTCGAGATGGCCCGGATGGCAGCCGATGCCATCTTCGAGAGAAAAGGGGCCGACATTGTCCTGCTCGACGTTGAGGGTTTGTTCATCCTCTCGGACATCTTCGTCATAGCGACCGGCACTTCCCGTCCTCACGTGCAGGCTCTCTCGGAGTACGTCGAGGAGAAGCTCAAAGACAGGGGGATCGCTCCGTTGCGGGTGGAGGGCCACAGTCAGGGTGAGTGGATCCTCGTCGACTATGGCGACATCATCGTTCACCTTTTCCAAGATGCGTCCAGAGAGTTCTACTCGCTGGAGCGTCTCTGGGGGGATGCCGAACGAATCCAGTGGGAGGAGCCTGCGGTCAAGTGACGGCTGGCGGTTTCGGGTTGGTGATTCTCTCAACGTAAAATGGCGATTCCCTTTTGGGGCTGTAGCTCAGCCTGGCAGAGCACTTGACTGGCAGTCAAGGGGTCAGGGGTTCAAATCCCCTCAGCTCCACAACTAAATCCCCTTGTCAGAGGGGGTTTGCTCATTGTTCGCATGAACGTTGATTTGATCAACCCCGCGTGAACCCCGCACACCATCGCCTGACCAGCCCCATACAATTGTGCCGTTGTGGCGGTTCGAGTCGCCTCCCATCACCTTAAGAGCGACTCTGCCCACAGGTTGATCGATGTGTTCGCGTCCGGAGTGTTTCCGTCCAAATATCGGACCGCTAGCGACGATGCTCAGGGAGAGATCGGTTAGCTCTCCCTGGTAGTACCAAAGCATCGGGATCACGAGAGTCCCTTCGAATGGCTACACGATTGGCCTACGTTTCGATATCAAACCTGTCCCGCTGAGGAGTCCATACCGGGGAGTGGAGTGGTGTGGCCCCGACAGGCAGAACAGTCGGGTGGGAGGCGTGGCAGGTTCTCAGAATCGAAGATGGTCTCATCGTGGAGGAGCGCATGCTGATGGACGAATGGTCACTCCACCAGCGACTCACATCAGATAACTAGCCGCACATATGTGCCGTTATGTGCGCCATTGGAGAGGCGCACTCCGGTTAGCGCCTGACGGGGATCAGGAACCAAGGGGACGGAATTCGCCTCTGCACGTCCTCTGTCGTCCCTATTCCACGGCTCCTTGAATCCAGTCGCTCATATGTACCGTTGTGTGCGGCTGTCCCGCGGCTCGTGCAAGTCCAGTTGTCTTGCTTCATATCTGCACGACAATCAGGTCGGCCTTCATATTGACAGTCATCTATATATGTGGCAATGTATGTGCCATATAGATGACTATCGATATATGGAACATCGTGGACTGGATAATCGATCTTCTCGGACAAGTCGCAGCGGACGTTCTAGCGACGATCGCCAGCGTGTGGCCCTTCCTGCTGATCTCGATCGTGGCGGCGGCCCTCATCTCGGTCTACGTGGGGACCGATCGTGTCTCGTGGATGCTGAACCGGCGCCGTGCCCTGGCCGTTGGTGGTGCGGTGCTGCTGGCGACTCTCACCCCCTTCTGTTCGTGTGGCACCACGGCTGTCATGCTGGGAATGCTGGCCACTGCGTCGCCGTGGGCTCCGCTGGTGGCATTCATGGTGGCGTCGCCGCTGACCAGCCCCTCCGAGCTCTTGTTCTCGGCGGGTCTCTTCGGCTGGCCCTTCGCGCTGATCTTCTTTGTAGGGACGATCGTGGTTGGTATCGCTGCCGGAGTGGTGGCGGGCATCCTCGACAAGGCAGGCTGGCTTAGAGATCAAGCGAGGGTTCGGCCGACGGATGAAGCTTGCTCCGATGGTGTATGCCAGGTCTCCCAACCAGTGACAGTGGGGATCGGGCCCGGAACAGCCTCAGTTGCCGAGTTTCGGACTCTTCGTCAGCGTTGGAAGATCGACGAATTCTCCCGGGAGTTCCTGACCCTGGGACGGAAGCTGGCTCTCTTCTTTCTCGCGTTTACCACTATTGGATATCTCGCAATTGCGCTGATCCCTACGGACTGGCTCACCAACTATCTGGGAGAGGGATCCACCTTTGCCGTGCCTATGGCTGCTCTTCTCGGCGTCCCTGCCTACATCAATACAGAGGCGTCGCTCCCACTCGTGGCAACGCTCATGGAGGGGGGAATGGGACCGGGGCCGGCCATGGCCTTCCTCGTCACCGGTGCAGGCACGAGCATCGGTGCCATCAGCGGCCTCTTTGTCATTGCTAGAAAGAGGGTTGTTGGGCTGGTAGTGGCGCTCCTATTCGTCGGAGCATTGGCGATGGGATGGATTGCCCAGCTAATTCTTTGAGACGTTCGGATGGAAGGGAATCAACAGACATGCAGACCGTGATTGAATGCTGCGCACCACTTGTAGATGAGACGCTCAACCCTGAGGCCGCCGCGAGCCTGGCCGAGTGGTACGGCGTCCTTGCCGACCCAACCCGGCTGAGGTTGCTCAGCCTGATCAGCGCATCCGGTGAGGCCTGCGCTGCATGTGACCTGGTCGAGCCGCTGGGTGTCTCCCAGCCCACCGTCAGCCATCACCTGAAGGTCTTACGGGAGGCGGGCCTGATCGAAGGCGACAAGCGGGGCAAATGGATCTACTACAGCCCTGTACCGGAGCGACTCGGAATCCTCAGCCGCGCACTCGCCGGATGAACATACCCAAGCGATGTTATGTGGGCTGTTTGGCACCTTCCCCAGTTCTTCAATCCCGCCTCCGCTCAATATGCGTTGGGATTGAGCGTCATAGAGCCTCTGATCATCACAGAGATCGCTAAGTCCATATCCATGACGTGGCTGTTCATCAAGACGGGCGGAAGTGTTTCGGTTGCGGGCGTCGTTTGGTTCCGAACTCTGTGAGATTTCGTCCGACCGATTCACCAGCACTCAGCCAGGCTCCAGCCAGACGTCCATGGCGGCACCTACGCGTCTGTAAGGGTCCGCATACAGTTCCCGTTAGGGACGGGTCTTGAGTGAACTGCTGACCTGTACGAGTAGCCTTATGGCCCTACACGGATCCGTTGGTTCTGTCATGATTAAGTTGGACCCTCCAAGGACCGCCAACGGAATAGGACCCTCAAGATGACGGCTGGCAAAGAAGTACCTGAGGGCTCAGTCGAGCAGAACGGACGAAACGCGAAGAGGGTGCGGATTGGCATTGGCGTCTTTCTCGGACTCTTGATCCTCCTCTTCGGGGTCTTCTACTTCGTAGTGACTGCGACGTCGCGAACGGTTGCAGCAACGGCGGTCGACACGGACTCAATTCCCACGGGAACAGCGGGGACCGTCGCTTTTGTGAATGTTGCTGTCATACCCATGGACAGCGAGCGCGTGCTCGAGGATCAGACTGTCGTTGTTGAGGATGGCCGTATTGTTGAGTTGGGTCCTAGCTCAACGATTGAAGTCCCCGCCGGTGCGCAGGTGGTGGAGGGGCAAGGCAAGTTCCTAATGCCCGGCCTGAGTGACATGCACATGCACCTTTTCGGTGCCGAGACCGACCTCCTGCTCTACCTGGCAAATGGAGTCACCACGATCAGAGATATGGGAGCAGCGCCTCCTGTGCAACTGGAATGGCGTGACGAAATCAACGCTGGAACTCGAACTGGTCCCAACATCCTGCAGTGGAGCCCGATGTTCGAGACCATGGACTGGCCTGACTCGATGATCAAAGATTGGGAGACGTCTGGCGGCATGGTCAATGCGCAAGATCCCGAGAAGATCGAGAAACAGGTAGCCGACTACGCAGATCAGGGATACGACGGGATCAAGTCACATGTCATCTTCTCAAAGGACGTGTTTGAGGCTGCTGTCGATTCCGCGAAGAAGTATGGGTTGCCTTCCGATGGTCATGTGCCAATCGACTTGACCCACTGCGACGATAAGACCCTCTGCTGGAACTCCTTCAGGAGTTTGGAGCCCGAAGCTCTTGCCCACGTCGAGGAACTGACGAGTGTCGTGGACTGGTCAGATGAAAGCATCCGCCAGGCAGCTCAGGACGTCGCAGCCGACAATCTGTGGATAACAACAACGATTGCGCTGATGCGTTCAATAGCGGATCAGATATCCGATCTGGAAGGAGAACTGGCTGGACTACCAGAGGTCAAATACGTCAACCCAGGGCCCTTCAACTCAAGATGGGTTCCAGGAGAGAACGAATACCCGAACCTGGTGCAGAGCGACTTCGCAACCAAACTAACAGCAGACGAGAAGATGCTGCTTGCGTTAAACGAGGCCGGAGCGCTTCTGATGTCGGGGACGGACGCACCTCTCCCATTGTTGGTTCCAGGGTTCTCTCTTCATGACGAGTTGGAGGTCATGGTGGACATTGGCCTATCCCCCTTCGACACGCTGAGGACAAGCACCTACAACCCCGCCATGTATCTCAACAAGTTGGACGAATTCGGGACTGTCGAGCCGGGCAAGCGCGGCGACCTCCTGCTATTGGATGCGAATCCGTTGACGGATATCACCAACACCCGACAGATCGCAGGAGTGATGGTGAACGGCCGTTGGTACACCCGAGCCGATCTGGACGCAATGCTGGCCGAAGTCGCCAACGCCTACGAGTCGTAAAACAAGTTCGTCAGCGGAAAACCACCAAGGAGAAGGGTCAGTGTGAAGAAGCCAAACATGTATCTACTTCTTGGGCTGGTGGTTGCTGCCACAACCCTGGTGGCCTGTTCCGGAGCACTCCAAGGCAACGGCGATGTTGCCACCGAAACTCGAACCGTTTCCGAGTTCGAAGCGCTCGACGCAGACGATGGCGTGCGGGTATACCTAACCATCGATGAGGACGCGACAGGTGATGTCGACTTGGAGGTCACAACCGACTCCAATCTGATGGAGTTTCTCAAGACGAGCGTGTCCGGCCAAACGTTGCGAGTCGGCCCGGAACGGTCAGGTGGCGTTCGCACCGACGAGGGCTTCGAAGTCACCGGCACCATTGCAGCCCTGAGCGAGGTGGTGATCAACAACGGCGCGCAAGTCACCATCACCGGCTCGTCAACCGAGGTGAAGCTAATTGCCGACAATGGAGCCTGGGTTCACGGCGAGACCCTCGAAGGAGACATAGTCAAGGTCGACGTGGACAACGGGGCACATGTGACCGTATGCGTAGTCGGCACAGTCACCGGCGTCGTGGCCAACGGCGCACAACTGACAGTCGACTGCGGGGGAGACGCCAGCGGAGTCAACACTTCCAACGGAGGAAAAGTCTCATCCTGAATAGAGCGACACCGCGATCCAGCTAGAGAGGAGGATGTGTGAGCGGCGACGGTGCCGTCCCGGTTGACTTGTCGGCCGATACTGGTGGAGTCGATGAGAGGCCAAACCGCCTTCATTATCTCGATTGGCTGAGGGTGCTCCTCATCCTGGGGGTGTTCCTTTACCACGCCCTGCACCCATTCGATTCGACGATTGAATGGCACATCAAGAACGACGAGCAGAGCATCTTTGTGATGATCTTCCTGATCCTGATCCTGCCGTGGGGTTTGCCGCTGTTCTTCCTTGTTGCGGGTGCGGGGAGCAAGTTCTCGCTTCGCCGTCGAAGCAACCGGCAATACATCCGCGAGCGTGTGCTTCGATTGGGGATCCCATTTGTGGTGGGTTCGATCCTGTTAACCCCCCTACAGAAATACTTCGAGGCGCTGCACAAGGGGACGTACGACGGATCGTTCTTTGGCTACATACCCGAATTGTGGGGCGACATTGCTCCTACTACGTGGTTTTCGCCGTTGACTCTCACCGAACTCGGACTCCATCTCTGGTTCCTGGCTTTCCTGTTCCTCTATTCAATCTTGGCGGTGCCGATCTTTGACTGGTTCAGGAGGGATTCTGGTCGATCCTTTATCTCCCGGCTCGGACGTCTTGTTGAGCGAAGAGGGGGAATCCTCCTGTTTGTGATTCCCCTGACACTGGTGCGGGTTGGGATCCAGCCGTTCTTCCCAGAGGAGCATGGCTGGCTGGACTTCGTCTATTCATTCGCCTTCTTCATCATGGGCTACGTCATCTACAGCGACAAGAGATTCCTCCGCGTCATACATCGAGACCGTTGGCTCCTCTTGACATGCGGTCTCGCCGGTATGGCCGGTGGCGGAGCCATGGGCGCAGTGGCCGGTGATGAACTCTTCGAATGGACCGAAACGTTCACCATGCCGTGGTCGATCATCGTCATGCTCACTTTCGCACTCACGGCGTGGGGTTGGGCGCTCTTCGTCCTCGATCTTGCCCGGACCCACCTCGATTCACCCAGCAGGCTCCTCGCCTACGGGAACGAAACCATCATGCCTTTCTATCTGCTCCACCAACCCGTGATCATTCTCATCGCATATTGGGTCGTTCAGTTGGACGCCGCCATATTCCCCAAGGCTCTCATCGTCGTCGCAGGCTCGCTCCTGATCACGCTGGGATTGATAGAGGTACTAATACGGCCCTTCAAACCCATACGAATGCTTTTCGGGATGAAACCACGACGGCAGAAAGAACAGCTCAGCGCGGCCGCCTAAGTAATCCCGCTCGAACGTCGACCATCAGACTCTCCGCAAAGCACCCGATGAGCACCCAAGGCGACAATCCACTGACACGCACACAACGGCGCTTGTGGGCGGCCCCGTCTGATAGGACTGCATTGGTGAGGCTATGAGGCGTAGTTTGCGACGAGCGATATGGCAGTTGCTGGTCCGAGTAAAACGTGAAGACGAAGGGTTTGGTGCAAATGAGACGGTTATTGATGTTGTCAGCTTGTCTGGTGCTGCTCTCTGTGGCAGTCGGAGCCTGCTCGATCGTCGGTGAACGGGGTTCCGGGGTTATGGCCACCGAAACGCGGAATGTGAGCGGCTTCGATGGAATCGACCTAAGCGGAAGTGGCAGAGTTTCGGTAGCCGTCACAGGTATTGAGTCGCTGACGGTCGAAGCCGAGGACAACATTCTTCCGTTGCTCACCACCGAAGTAACGAACGGAAGACTCGAACTCGGCTCGAAACAGAGCATTTCGCCGACAAGAGAAATCGTGTACACCATCACGGTGATCAGCCTCGAAGCCGTGGCAGTATCCGGTAGCGGATCAGTAACGGCGACACATATCGATGGCGACGCGTTCGATGTTGATATCAGCGGTTCCGGAACCGTTATACCCGCTGGGGTTTCGGAGAGCCTGGACCTGTCGATCAGCGGGTCGGGGATATTCGAGGGTGAAACCCTGGTGTCGGTGACAGGGACCATTGCGGTATCAGGTTCTGGTGAAGCCGTCGTAAACGTGACCGACGATCTGGACGTGAAGGTGAGCGGCTCTGGCAACGTTCAATACCTCGGCGACCCCGGAGTCTCCGTTTCGATATCCGGATCAGGCGACGTCTCCAAACGCTGAAACCACTTTCCAAGAACCGCGGATAACGGCACTTCTGAGCTTGTGATCAGCCGCACCAATGCCGGTTTCGTGCGGGGTCCGTCCTAGGTTCATTGGAACTTTGGATGCTTTTGTTTCAGGTGTGGTGGCTGGGTATGGGATCGCAATTCCGGTGGGTGCGATAGCTCTCCTCATCATCCAGGTAGGCATCAAGTGCGGATTTCGTTGCGGCTTTATGGCTGGAGCAGGAGCAGCAACGGCTGATCTCTTATATGCGGTCCTGGCGGTTCTCGGCGGTGCAGCGCTTGCTCAGGTCATTAACTCGGCAGGGAACATGTTCCAGCTTCTCAGCGGGATCGTTCTAGTTGTCATCGCACTCGTGGGCCTTCGGAAAGCCACCAGACGAGTAGAACATGTCGAGGTTGCTTTGCCGAACAGGTCCGAACTCGTCAAGACATACGCCCGGTTCTTGGGTCTCACGGTCATCAACCCCACAACAATCATCTACTTCGCTGCAGTAGTTGTTGGTCTTGGCCTAGCGTCGGACCTGACCGCTACTGGCGGAGTTATGTTCGCTGTCGGAGCGTTCCTGGCATCGCTTTCATGGCAGACACTCCTGGCGAGTGTCGGAGCAATAGCAGGGAAAGGCATGAGCCCACGGGTCCAACAGATAGCCATGGTTGGCGGCAATCTACTGATCCTTGGACTCGCCGCCGTGATCCTCCTCCGGTGACCCCGTACCCACGCACGTAACAGCACTTCATGTGTGATGTGACTTTGTCCTCTGGCGCCAGTTGCCGGTCTGTCGGATGGTGTCAATGGAGGTGCGCAATGTTTGTGACCACGCGAGTGCCTACACCGTCTAGCTGCCCCGAATGCGGATGTGCAGATGTTGAACGCATGGGGAAGGCCAGGAATGACTATCAGTTCCTCTGCATTGAAGGGCATAGATTCGAAGTCCCCCGTGGGCCTGGTCTCTTTGCTCGATGGCGAGAGAAGAGACGAACCCGCACATAGTCAGCCTTCAAGCCGAAAGGGGAGCGCTCCATAACCGGCATTATGTGCGTTTTCGGGAGTCGCGGAGAGCCGCTCCAATCCTGGGTATTGCGCGAATGATTCCGCCTTTGATATCCGAATCTGGGGAGGGGGCGTGAAGTGCCTTCCCGAAGTAACTGATCGTTCGCATGAACGAAGCCAGAAGAACATCCGGGCTTTTGCCAAAAAGCCATTCTCTGACTGGGTTTCTCGATTTCTTAGATTTCCGGTGCCTGGTGAGCCCTAAACAGCATCGAAATAATGTTGCCGCGCATGTGTTCCGTTGTTATCGAACAAGCTCAACTTTCAACCCAAGAACGGTGCGCGCGCTGTCGGCTCCTGACGCGAACACGGGGACGCCCGGAATATGGGGTGCGGTGGTGGCCTGTCGGTTGCCGGACGGCGTGGGCTGTGGTCTCGCCGTGTGGTTCAAACCGAGGAACTTCACCGGCTCTTCTGGGAGCAGACAGCCGAAGCGGCCCATCACGTCGACATGCAGAAATCCGAGAAGGGTTGGTGTGAAATATTGTTTCCGCGCAAGGGTTCGAGAATCCTCCGTTTGAAACATTGTTCCCGCGCAAGAGTTCGAGAAACCTCCGTCTGATAAATGTTCCCGCGCTGTTGTCTGAAGGAACTCGAACAAACCTCAAATGCAACTCGATGTGAGCGCGCGCCTATGCGTGGCTTCTGGCTGTCGGAAACAGAACATCGATGGCATCCGCGGCGGCTTCATCGATGCCTCTGAACAAATGCCCGTACACATCGAGAGTTGTGCGAATTGAGCTGTGGCCGAGTCGCTCTTGGATGAGCTTGGGATGTTGTCCCTGTTCGATCAGCATCGCCACGTGGGTGCGGCGAAGATCGTGATAACGGAGAGGTTCCCCGACCGTTGCTGCGACTGCTGGAGACCAAATTCGGCGTCGCCAGTTCCTTGGCCACAAGGGAGTTCCATTGGATGTTGTGAAGATCAGGCCGTCATGTCCTTTCACGCCAGTGGCGAGGTGTGCCTCAATTTCAGCAACTAGTCGCTTGGGAATCGTCAATGATCGCTTGCTTTTCGGAGTCTTTGGTGGTCCCAGGACCATCTGGCCCTCTACCTGCGTCAATGTGTGTGTCACGGTGATCCGGCGTCTCAGCAAATCTAGGGATTGCAGCCTCAACGCAGCGGTTTCTCCCCAACGAAGACCAGCGAGGGCACCGAAAAGGGTCATGCATCTGGCTTGTTGATTCATGCAATCCGTCAGGTTCAGAACCTCGTTCGGCGTCAGGACCCGCATTTCTCTTTGAGCATCTCGTGGGAGGCTTACGCCAACTGCAGGATTTCGAAGAAGCAAGCGATCGCGACACGCTGCCTCAAGCGAACTTCGAAGCAAATGGTGCACCGAACGGATTGTGGAAGGAGCAAGCCCCTTTGCCCCGAGCGCGGCAATCCAGTTGTCTATGTGGCTGGTATTTATTGAGGCAAGCCTCTTGTGTCCGAACTCTGGGAGGACATGGTTTCTAAGCAGTCCTTCTTGCGACGTTTTCGTTGAAGGTCGGATGTTTGAGCGGGCTTCGAACCATTGGGTTATCCATGGACCAGCCTTTTGGTTGGACGCCGATGGTTCGATCCATGTGCCGTCTGAGAGGTCAACTTCGACTTGAGCCCGATACCGAAGAGCTTCCGCTTTCCGTACGAACCATCGTTCCCGAGACCTACCAGTGTCGTCCCGATACCGAACGATCCACCTTCTATCCCCACCCTGGGTCTTAGTCGCAGTAATACTCGCCATGGATACTCCCTATCTAGGTGTCTACCTTTGGCCTCTGACAGAATCCCTCACGCTCTGCCTCGTGCCGCCTTCTCTGAATCTCACCTGCGCCGTATGTGCCTGTCCGACGGGCGATCGCGTCGAAGTCCACTTCAATAGCGATCCAGTTTCCGTCGGAGTTCTGTCGAGCAGCTTCGTGGCCCTGGAGTTTCCGCAATGCCCTTCTCACAGTGGTTGATGAAACACCGAGTGCGGCTGCGATCTCAACCACACGCATAGGTCCTTGGCAGGAAAGATGCTCGTGGATGAAGAGCGAGTTGAGCCCCAGTGCGCGATATCGAAAAGCGTCGTGTACATGGTCGATCATGGTTATGACATACACCTCAGGGGAGCAAGTGTGTCCGTATGTATCGATGCTGAACCACGTACTTGTGGGGGCTAGTGCCGCCTGGCTTCCTGACGACTGCAAGGACGCCTTGGTCGATGAGTCGATGGAGGGATCTTCCCGCTGTGTCTTTGGTGATCCCAGCTGCCTCGGCAATCTGACGCTGTGCCAAATCGACTTCGGATCTGCTCGAATCCAAGAGAATCAACCGAATAACTCGTGTTACCGCCTTGTCCGTCCGGCCCGCGTTTCCCGCCCATACCGGAGCTGTCAGAAGGGAGTCAAGAGCCAAGACTGCCAACCGTGTCGCTATAGGGAGCCGTCCTTCGGTGAAGTCGTTGGCCTTCCGCCAAGACCGTCGAAGCTCCGTTTCCTGTCGTCGATGCGACATCTCCTGGACTTTGCGTCCACCTTTGTGTTCGGGATTCAAGATGAGAGACGAGAAAAGCTCAAAGGTGCCGCCCGAACGCAGGACTCCAAGGGCAATTGCCTGGATGACTTCCGATCGAGAGTCGTATCCGTGCTTCTTCGGTGCATCGCAATTCATGACGAGGTTTTGGACCCGTCCGTTGAGAATCTCAATCCCTGACGAGTGATCGGTGAGAGGCAGCGGCTTTGAGCTCACTGGTGCTGGAGCCACCGCTGCTTCGTGATCATGAGCGCTGAGCAACTCTCCTGGAACTGACGCCAGGCCAAGGCTCAGAGTCTTCGTCTTCCAGCGGTAGTGAGCTCCGCTCGCATGGATACTCGGTGGAGCAACCACGTAGCCCCCGTCCGACTTGATGTCTATGCCTCGGAGAGTTCGGTTTACCGACCCAGCTGAAGGAGCCTGAAAGAAGAGATGATTGCCACCGCCTCCGGTCACACTGGTTAGCGTTTCGGGAAATGTCATCTCGTCTCGAAGGTCATCAAGGGAATCCTGGCCACCGTTTCTAGGGTCGATATCGAATACAAGGATTCCGCTTGCTGTTCCCGTGGCAATTCCGATATTGGCTTCCGGCCATCGGCCCCACCAGCTGCTCACGGCTCGTGAATCATCTGTCGCCGCATAGACGCCGCCTCTGGTGCGTGGGTGTTTTCCTGCAGCGGAGCCGCAGTTTCTTCCACAAGTGCAACCCTCAAACGTAGGTTCGTACAACGGGAGAATGTGGAAGCCCGCTTTTGCATAGACGCGCGCTGCTTCGGGGATAGATGAAGTTGGAAAGCGGGCGTTCAAGAGGATTCCCTGCAGTCGCCGAGCCAATCGACCACGTCTTCGGCTCGATAGCGGACTCTGTTTCCGAGTTTGTGGGCGACAGGTCCGAGTCCTTGCGTCCGCCAGTTCCGCAGCGTCTTTGGGGCAAGTCCGAGCAAGTCGGCGACTTGCCTGGTGGTCAGGAGTTTGGAGGGAGGTGGTGAGAATGGCATAGACGTATCGAATCATGGATCTGGTTAGAGCAAGTCACGAACCTTGACCACTTGGAGTGGTGAAGTTCGGCATCGTTCATTTGAAGGTTGGCCGAGCCGGAATCCTTCATACGAAGGCTTCGGATAACTCATTCGAAGCATCATCTGAGGTCACGCTAGGTGGCCGCTGAGCAAATCTTTCGCGGTCTCGTTAGACAAATCCTGCACAAACTTGGATTGAATTCCGAAAATCGCGCGCGCCCTCCCCGGGCGTCCTCTGCCAAGAACGGCCTTCGTGTGAGATAGACGGGGGGGATGGTTTACAGAAAACCAAGGTATACTGTATGACAAGATGACCACTCTGCGCGTTGCCGGTTATGTTCGCGTTTCAACCGAGGAACAGGTCCGATCAGGTCTTGGACTGGAAGCTCAGATCGAAGCAATCATGCGCCGCGCATCGTTCGAGGATTGGGATGTTGAGTGGTTCGAGGAGCGAGGGCTTTCGGCGGCGAGCTCGCGTCGACCGGCGCTAGACAAAGCATTGTCTGCTCTAGCAAGAGGCGACTTGTCAACCTTGGTTGTTGCCAAGCTCGATCGTCTATCACGATCTGTAGTCGATCTATCAAGCCTCCTGCTCCAGGCGAGGAATGAGGGATGGGGAATCGTGCTTCTCGACTTTGATCTAGACACGACGACCTCCACGGGAAAGCTCGTCGCCCATGTGGTCTCCGCCGTGGCTGAGTTCGAGCGAGATCGAATCCGCGAGAGGACGAGGGAGGCACTTCTCGTTGCAAAGGAGAATGGCGTTCAGCTTGGTAGGCCCCCGTCTCTTCCCGCCTCAGTAGTGGATCGAATACATTCGGAGCGCCAAGGTGGCGCCGCATTCGCCGCAATTGCAGAAGGTCTGAACCGTGACACGATTCCCACGGCCCATGGTGGGCGTCAGTGGTGGCCGTCAACCGTTAGATCGGTGATTCAGCGGGGGCGGTAGGTCGCCGCCCTGGAGGAGTTCGTTTCCCTTGCGTCTAAGCCACTCCCAAGCACAGGTGCTTGAGCATTCGCCAGGCTCCTAGACGCCCCGGACGTAGACTCGCCATCGGGATTCACACGTCGGAGGGTTTGAATGGCAGTGTCGTCGGTGCTCGACTCGATCCGCGAGCACAGCACTAGTGAACGAGACAAGGGAGACCGCTTCGAGCGCGTGGTCCAGGAAGCCCTTCGTATCGATCGCACCTATCGGGAGCGGTTCACGGACGTCTGGTTGTGGATGGAGTGGCCAGGACGAGGAAACGAACCCGACACGGGCATCGATCTTGTCGCCAAGAACCGAGATGGCGGATACACGGCCATCCAGTGCAAGCTGTATGCAGCTGATCACCAGCTTGTCAAAGCTGATATCGATTCCTTCTTCACGGCCTCGGGTCGTGACCCATTTACGGATCGGATAATCGTCGCCACGACCGATTTGTGGTCGCAGAACGCTGAGAGATCGCTGATCGGGCAGCAGATTCCGGTCACACGTATAGGAATTGATGACCTCGACGCGATGACGATCGACTGGAGTCGGTACGACGCCCATCGTCTCACGGCCCTGGTAGCGACCGAGAAGAAACGGCTACGAGTCCACCAGGAGATCGCCGTCGACAAGGTGCGGGCTGGTTTCGGTGAGTCCGATCGAGGCAAGCTGATCATGGCGTGTGGTACTGGTAAGACCTTCACCAGTCTCCGCATCGCCGAAGAGCACGCGGGCGCTGGAAAGGCAGTGCTGTTTCTTGCCCCGTCGATCGCGCTGGTCTCACAGTCGCTGAAGGAGTGGACCGCTGAAGCCAACTTGCCTATCCGTCCCTTTGCCGTGTGTTCCGACCCGACGGTGGGTAAGCCGATCGCCGGTGAGAACGCGAGCGCGTACGACTTGCCAATCCCGCCTACGACCGACGTACGGTCATTGATCGACGCCGGATTCGCCGATCTGCCAGAAGATGAGATGACGGTCGTGTTCTCGACCTATCAGTCGATCCAAGTGGTCGCCGACATGCTCACCGCTACTCAGGCCACGTTCGATCTAGTCGTGTCCGACGAGGCACACAGAACGACCGGGATGACTGGCTCTGAGGAGGAAGCCTCCGCGTTCGTCAAAGTCCATGACGACGGATTGATCCCTGCCAACAAACGTCTTTACATGACGGCGACACCAAGGATCTACAAACCGGCAGCCAAAGAGGATGCGGCCGAACAAGACGCGGTGCTGGCGTCCATGGACGACGAAGCGACATACGGGAAGGAGTTTCACAGGCTGGGTTTCGGGGAGTCCGTCGAGAGAGGCTTGCTCGCCGATTACAAGGTCCTGATTCTGAGCGTTGAGGAAGACGCCGTCAGCGAGTCGTTTCAGAGTCTCCTGTCCCAAGATGGAGACCTCAAACTCCCGGATGTCGCCAAGTTCATCGGTTGTTTGTCCGGTCTCGCCAAACTGCCCTCTTCCTCGGGTAAAGGAGGCTTCGATGGAGAGGAGCCTGCGATGCAGCGCGCAGTGGCTTTCTGGTCGAGCATCAAGGAGTCCGAACGGTTCGCAGCCCAATTCGACTTGGTTGCCGACCATTACAACCGACAGCGTGCTGTAGAAGCCGACCCGCGTGTCTCAACGACTCGACAGCTCTCGGTACCCACGCGTCATGTAGACGGCACTACAAAGATCAGCAGTCGCCGCTCTGACATTCGCTGGCTGAAAGAGACACCCCCCGAAGGCGAGTGTCGAGTCCTCACGAACGCTAAGTGCCTCACTGAAGGGGTCGACGTACCAGCTCTCGACGCGGTGATGTTCCTGAAGCCGAAACGCTCCAAAATCGACATCGTTCAAGCGGTCGGGCGGGTCATGCGGAAGCCCCCTGGCAAGTCCACCGGATACATAATCCTCCCAATCGCAATACCAGCAGGCCAGGACGTCGCGACTGCCCTGGACAAGAACACGGACTACGACGTCGTGTGGGATGTTCTTCAAGCCCTCCGATCCCACGACGAACGTTTCAACGCCTACATCAACCGACTCGCGCTCTCATCGCAGGAACCCGGGGATGACGCTGAGGGGCACATCGAGATCATCGACGCCACACCCGTAGCCGACGACGAAACCGAAGACACCGGGCAGCAAGGTGACGATGCCGGAGTACAGAGCGCCCTATTCACCTTCGAGGATTGGACCGATGCGATTTACACCAAGATCGTCAAGAAGGTCGGTACCCGCACCTACTGGGAAGACTGGGCAAGAGACGTCGCAGTAATCGCGGGGCGTCACAGCAGTCGAATTCGCTCGATCCTCAAGAACAATGCTGATGTGGCGGAAACCTTCGCCCTTTTCCTTGATGGCATAAGGGCCAATCTCAATGACAGCATCGGTGAGGACGCCGCTATCTCCATGTTGTCGCAGCATCTGATCACGCGACCGATATTCGAAACCCTGTTCGGGAGCGACTCCTTCGTCATGGGCAACCCAGTATCCCTCGCGATGCAGGACATGGTCGACGTATTGGACGACCACAACCTCGATACGGAAACCGAGAGCCTCGACACGTTCTACGACTCCGTCAGAAGACGAGTGGAAGGTATCCCGCCGAGCGACGCCCGCGCAAGGCAACAGATCATTAAGGACCTCTACGGCAATTTCTTCTCAATTGCCTTTCCCACGGTCGCTGAATCCCTAGGCATCGTCTACACCCCTGTCGAAGTCGTCGACTTCATCCTCCGCGCCAGCGAGGCCGCCCTTAGAGAACACTTCGATGCCTCACTCACCGACGAAGGCGTCCACATTCTTGACCCCTTCACGGGCACTGGAACCTTCGTCACCCGCCTTCTGCAGACGGGTTTGATTGATCCGGATGATCTTTCAAGGAAGTACGAAGAGGAAATCCATGCCAACGAGATCCTCCTCCTCGCCTACTACATAGCCGCCGTCAACATCGAATCCACTCACCAACAACAATTGGCCATCGACGGATCGAGTAGACATCCAACGCCTTTCCCCGGGATTGTTCTCACAGACACCTTCCAACTCGGCGAAGCTGGAGAGGGATCTGGTGCGCTGGACGTCTTTCCTATCAACAACGAGCGAGCAAGTCGCCAGAAAGCCCTAGATATCCGCGTCATCGTCGGAAACCCCCCGTACTCAGCCGGACAAGCATCAGCGAACGACAACAACCCCAACCGTCCCTACCCAGCCCTGGACGCCTCGATTGCGGCCACGTATGCGGAGCGTTCGACCGCGACGAACAAGAACAGTCTCTACGACTCATACATACGGGCTATACGTTGGGCCTCCAATCGCGTCGTCGAGACCGAAGACGGTGGCATCGTTGCGTTCGTCACCAACGGCGGATATATCGACAGCAACACCGCCGACGGTCTACGCCTCACACTCCAAGACGAGTTCCACCACATTTACATCTACAACCTCCGCGGCAACCAGAGAACATCCGGTGAACAGTCTCGGAAGGAAGGCGGCAAAATCTTCGGGAGTGGGAGTCGTGCCACGATTGCCGTCATGCTGCTCGTAAAGCAAACTGGACCGGTTCCGAACGCGGGTGCAGTACTCAGCTACCGCGATATCGGGGATTACCTGAGCCGAGAGCAGAAGCTAGCGGCCCTAGACCAGGACCTTCGCCAGTCAAGCGTCAAGGGTGAACCGCACCTCAATATGATCAATTGGGAGCACATAGAGCCCAACGAGCACGGCGACTGGATCAATCAGCGTTCCGAGTCATTCATAACTCACATGGCCGCCCAAGCCAATGACGAGCTATCCGTTTTTCGACTACGGACCAACGGATTGAAATCCAATCGTGACGCCTGGAACTACAACGCATCGCTGTCGAAACTGCAGCAAAACGTCGAGCGGATGATCGCTCACTACAACGCTCAGGTGAACCTCTTTGCGGAGGTGCATCCAGGCGCCAAGGGCAGTCAGGTGGAGAGAGCATCGCTAGCCAAGAAGACTGTTGATCTCAACCCTCTGGGGTTTAGTTGGGATGCTGCCGATTTCCAGCGCCTCACGAAGGGAGAGCAGTACGAACTCGACGACGCGTTGTATATGACGGCCGTGTACCGCCCTTTCTACAAACGCAAGGCGAACTTCGGGAGGAAGCTGAACGTCAGGGTTTATCAACTGCCCAAGGTTTATCCGGATGCAGAGGCGAAAAACCTGTCGATCTGTGTACGCGGGCTCGGATTCGAACAACCGTTTTCCGTTCTCGCCACGAACCGATTGCCCGATGTGCAACTCCTAGGTAATGCCATGAACTATCCGCTCTATCTCTACGAGGAAGACCACGGTGCAGACGTTGGGGGACTCTTCGATCATCAACAGCTCGGGAATGAAGGGGTCGACTCAGCGACCCGGAAACACAACGTCACCGACGAAGCCTTGGCCATCTATAGGCATCTCGATGACACAATCGAGAAGGACGATATCTTCTTCTACGTCTACGGCATCCTCCACTCACCGGACTATCGCTCAGGATTCAAGGCGGATCTCAAGAAGTCACTGCCACGCATCCCACAAGTCAGCAGTTCCGAAGACTTCTGGACCTTCACGCAGGCGGGGCGAGAGCTGGTTGATCTCCACACCGCATACGAGGACGTGGCCGTATGGCCAGACCTCGATATCACTTTTGGTACGGCGTACGACGCCGACGATCCGAACGCATACCGAGTCCAGAAGATGCGGTATCTGAAAGCGGTAGACCCAGATGATTCAGATGGCAGGAAAGTGGATGATAAGACAACGATCATCTACAACTCCGACATCACTATCAGCGGAATCCCGGAGCGCGCACACGCGTACCGTCTAGGGGCTCGATCAGCAATCGACTGGGTAATCGAGTCATACCGGGTGAGGACCCATACGGCATCCGGGATCGTGAACGACCCAAACGACTGGGCCACAGAACACGGTCAGCCGACCTACATCCTCGATATCGTGGGAAGAGTGGTCACGGTTTCCATGCG
>Ga0255053_10000305_pt1 | contig 26964 bp, 33 predicted proteins | sample JV7_2_22_MG_FD_188635 | JGI IMG/M metagenome (GOLD analysis project Ga0255053, IMG submission 188635) | Seawater microbial communities from Jervis Inlet, British Columbia, Canada - JV7_2_22 | ecosystem: Environmental > Aquatic > Marine > Inlet | place: Canada: British Columbia | collected... | reverse complement strand
ATCTGCTTCTTTACCGAATCTCGCATCAGGTAAACCTTCTTTATTTGTTATAAAATCTTCTATGTAAGGAATGTATTCTTGTTTTGGTCTTGAGTTTTTCTTTCCTTTTATTTGCTGTATATCATCTACTCGATTAGCACCCCATAAACGTTGACCAACCTGGATAGTTATGTGAGAATCCCCTTTGTTGTCAACAAGCGTGAATATTCTAGAACCAGGTTTTGTTGGGTTGTAATCACCGACACAATGGTCTTGCAATGCTCCTTCTCTTTGACAACCTGCTTTAGATATCATTTGTCTCCATGTATACCCGTTCGGATAATTTTTAACAGTAACGAAATCTTGCCCTTCTATACTGCCTGCCTTAAGCTGTTCTTTTTTCCGCTCAGTGCGCCATTTATCATATCTTGCAAAAAGATCTCTAATTTTTTCTATATTAGGATTTTTTATTAAGCTCTCCATTATCTTAAGAGGATCTTCAAACCCAGAATTCACAAGAACATCAACAAAATGACTAAAATCATTTCCTTGACCAAAAAGGTCTGTAAAGATATCATTTAAATGGTTTTCAGTGTAAAACTGTGTTGGGTTCCAATATATCTTTTTTGGATCGTAATCAGCTATTTCTTTCCACTGGTAGTCGACAACCCTACCTTCTGGTTTTTCTGGAGCGAGTTCACGAGGTACAACTTGTCTCATGATCTCATCTTTTACATAAATATCCCCTCCTGGTAAAAATTTAAAGTTTTCTGGGTTTACCGTACCGGTTTTGTCTTCTTTATCTCTTCTGTACTTTGCAGCATCTTCGTATGCATATTTTTTAATGTATTCTTTTACAACTTTTTGCGTTAGATCTTTTGCAAATGCATCTAATAATTTTTGTTGCTCCTCTCCTATCGTCTCATGACCCACTGGATTAGGTCCCGTCCATTTATCCTGGTTTTGTTGGATTGCCAAATCAGCCGCCGTGGGTTCGAGCGCGATCATTTCATCGGGGTCGAACCTCAACTCACTTACACTATCTTCTATCCTATATAAAATATCATCCTCAAAAGAATGATTTAACAAAGGCAAGTTACCTATTTGTTTAACTAACTTTTTTGGACTAATTTCTGCATCTTCATCAAATGGTTTTTTAGCAACAGGCAACCCAGCTGATGAATCAGCTACAGCCACGTTTAGCGACTTCGCATAATCTTCAAATATCAGCCGAGTGTCATTATTCATTACCCTAATGCTTTAGGCACATTAGTGCCGCCTTTAGTTTTATAACCTTTACCGAAACCCCCACCGGCACCTTGCCATGATTGCTGGTATTGTGTTAATACTTCTTCGTTGTTAGCGTTATTAAGATATGGTTGAGTCATTACCTTTTCTGCATCTTCATCTTTTTCAGACCATCTGTCTACATAATATTTTTTTATTCTAAAATCTATCTCTGTCTGTAAATCATCTGCTTTTTTTCTATCTACTACATTAGGTAACGTTTTAGAGAATCTTTGTAAACCGGTCTTCAACTTTTTGTAATCTTCCAAGGGTACCTCGGCAGTTAAATTAACATAAAGGTCTGCTGCGGTTTCTATTGGCATGTCTGCCAGTACAATTGCAGATTGAAAGATAGAAGAAGCACGATCAAGTTTTTCTTTATCTGATAATTCACCTGGTTTTAATGATCTTCCAACTTGAACACCTGTTGGTATTCCTACTCCTAATGCTAGAGCAGCAGGTAAAACTTTATCTTTCCAACCTTCGTATATTAGATGTGAGTCTTGCCGCACATATATATTTATTCTTACCAGCTACCCCGGCCATATTCTTTTCCAGCAGCTTTGTATGCAGTCTTTCTAATCTCTTCTGGAATTGATGATTTTCTTGAAAAGTAAGTAGAAATGGTTAAAAATTTCTTTCCTATCCACTCGTAAATCTTTATAGTTAACCTGCTTTTATGTGCATCGTAGTATGATCTGATTATAGCCCACTCTTCTTCTTCCTTTTCTAACTCTTCTTCAGTGCGAGTGGTGTAATCATCAAGATGTTTCCTATCTATTTTACCATCTTTGAATAAGAATCTAAACTCGAACCAATGCTCGTCGCCATCTACTATAATTAAATTACAAAACGAAATTTCTTGTGTTATTTTAACCTCTTCCCATTTAGGTTTAGGTGGTTCTTCATCCTTTACCTTTCCTACGTAGTCGCGATTATCTAATATTCTTGAAGTTGTATCTTCCCAAAGCTTGCGTTTATAGATTTTATAGCTTCCGAGTACATTTTTTAGATCTTTTGTCTGATAAACGTCGTCGCCTTGCTTTATTATTGCTTCCTGCTCTTTTGTTAACAGGTCTTTCAAATACGTTTTACCTACTATAATTTCATCAAACATACCCATATAATTAATTATCAGATTTTCCGTTATTCTCCACATTACGCCCCATCACTTTTATTTTTCCTTCTGGTGCATATACTCCTTCCGCATGTGGAATTGTTGTTCCGAATAGATATTCGTGTGCTCTAGTTACCGCAAGATGTCTGACATCTGGATCGGATAACTTATCTATTACTTGCTTTCTTATTTCCTCAAACGTCATATCTTTATATTGTTCTGTCATCTTGAAATCCTGTAACTATCTTCATTTAAATGATATGTGCTTATCTCAATAAGTTCACACCCTTGAGTGGATGCTAATTTATGAGGAACGTTACGTTCAAGAACATATGTATCCCCTACTTCTAATATTATTATTTGCTCTTGAGCTGTTTCTGTATCAATAATATGCAACTCTAAAGAACCCTCTACTATAAAAAATGTTTCGTGCTTTTTCGAATGAAAATGTAATGATGTGCTACACCCCGGGCCTATAGATATAATCTTACCGCAGTAATTGTTCTCTAAATTATTAGCCATCCATACTTCTTGACCCCAATCTTTTTTTATAATTTTAGGTGAATGTGCTTTATTTTTCATTAACTCTCCAACCATTATTGACCTTTCACTAACAGTGGTTGCACACGCTGTATTCGGTAATTATGAAACTCTTTAAAGTTCTCTACATAACTTTCAGCATCATCGATATCATCGAAAACTGCGTCAGGTTCAGAACCATTTACATCTAAAACATAATACCGGTACCTGTCCGAAAAATCATGCTGTGGTGTAGTTTTACAACCACATGCCACCCACATGATTATAAAAGCTATTGCTCCCCCTATAAGGGCCTCTTTAATTTGTGTCTTAGTCTCTTCTTTCATTTTTATAATTGCAATGTCGTTCACTAAAAACTTTCGAGCCTATATCGCTTGTAGATAGACTATCATATCTTTTAAGAATTCTAACATCTTTACAAAACTTTTCAAGTGCTTGTTTTTCGCATTTCGGTAGTTGATTGAGTTTATAGTCCCCTCCTTTTACATATATGTCTGGTTTGACTTGCTCTAAAAAGCTAGAACAGTTGATACTATCAAAAATGATAACTTCATCTACGCATTCTAAAGCAGAAAGAACAATTTCTCTATTCTTTTGATTATTAAATGGACGAGCTTTACCCTTGAGCTTTTTTACGCTTTTATCTGAGTTAAGCCCTACTACTAATTTGTCTCCCAACCTTTTTGCTTCTTGTAGATATTGTACATGCCCCGCATGCAAAATATCAAAACACCCATTTGTAGCTACGATAGTCATTTTTAAAAAAGTGCACTCTTGTTCTTATTAGACTGGTTACCCAGTACCGCGCCACGACTTTGTGCATTGCCGCCTAGACTAGTCTGCTCGAGCTTTGTTCGTTCTAGGAAATGATTCATAATATCATTCTCAGGAGGCGCGGGTCTTAAATTAATATCCTTCATTTAGTAATTGGTGCCCGGGGGCAATTCCATTGACCTGAGATGCTAATTTAAGAATTGTATCAACATCTTCCTTTACTTTATTTGAACCCCACCTTGTCTGAATGACTGTAGCGTCGTTTTCAAGCGGGTCCATACTAACAACAACATCTAGATTATACAATGTCTTGCTACCGTCTACATTAGTTAATTTTATAAAATGAGCCATTATTTTTCTTGTTTTTCTCTGATTGGCCACACGCCATCAAAATACATTTTACCTAACTCTACGTAAGTTTTATCTCTTTTTTCTTTTAGAAATGTCACAGTACCAGAGACACCTTGAAATACATCAAAGTCTTTAATAGGTGTAAATCCTTTTTTCTTATCATCGCATAGAATTTTTGCATGAGTGGTACCTTTAGGTCGTACCAACTTTTTTAAATTGTGATAATGTTCAGCGTAGTAACTCATATGAATATATATTATGCACAATCCTAAGAACACAAATTTTTTGAGAAATTCTTTACTGCTGATCTTGCTCCATTAGGAACATAATACTTACGAGTACTATCAAAAACTTCTTTATTCATAATCTGAAGGGTTGGTGCCGTCTTATGAGAATAAATCATCGTTCCTCTAACCTTTCCTACATCTTTACCGGTAAAGGCACATGATTTACAAGAGTTTAAATTAAGTTTCGATCTTTCTTTTTCTATATGATTACCGCATTTACAACGCATGCAACTATAATAGCATGAATCCGGGGAGACGTCAATCTAATTCTGGATAAATTACTGGGTTAACCAGTTGTTGATAAACTTCTTGTTTTTTAGTAGGGCCTAGAAATAACTCAGAATAGTCGACGCATGGGTGATAATTTTCTCCGTCATAAATATTGTCTTTATTTCTTTCTGAGTAAACTATATGAGAATTGATATCAGGGTATCTTTTAGTTGAATTTATATCTCTAATAACTTTTGAGTCTTTAGTGATAGTCAGAGTAGTATAAGGAGTCATAATGTTTTCGTAAGGAATGAGATTGTTTCTTAGCATACCATGCATGTATTCCTTCTCTGCATCAAACTCTTCTTTTAGTGTTATTATTTCGTTTTTTTCTTTTTCAGTATATCTATAATGTCTATACCAAGGGTTACCCTCACCACTTAATTTCCAATCAGATCGAATGTTATCAGTGTCTTCTTTAAACATGGTAAGATTATGGGTACAACCACACATAATATTGTCTTCATGAAGGTTAAACAAATTAAAAAAACAATCTATATGCTGGAAGAAATCCTTTTCATCTAAATCTACAGTAATGTTCGATGGGATATGTTTCACTAGAATTATTTAAAGAAAAACCCGATGTTTCCATCGGGCTTGACTTTATGGTCAACTAAATTAGTTAACTGTTAGCTTACTTGTGTAAGCCGCATTGCGAATCTCTCGCATAACGTTACGAGCATTCAAACGTTTCTGCCTGCTCTCGTACTGATTTGTCTTAGCCTCAAAAGAAGCTTCGTCAACGTGATAAGAACCGTTTGTGTCACGAGTAAACGTAACAGTCACACTCTTTGGTCGTGCATTCTCCGCAAATGCAATAGGGCCTAATTCGATAGGACGGCCCGATCCTACTTCGCTATAACTACTCATACATTTATTATAGCACTAAACTAATGGTGTCAACTTTTACCCTTTTCCGTCTCGAGAACCACCGAAATATTCTACAGCATGGCCTTCATCTAGAAGCCTTCTATTAAGGTTTATGCTTTCACCGGCTTGAGTTTTTAAAGAAATTTCTGCTAAACATCTTCCAAACTTACCAAGTCCATGAGAGTTTAGTCTTACTTTATAATCACATTGTTTTAAAAGCTCTACCACTCTTTCAGTTGCAGCAATTCCTTTCTCCTTTTCCTCCAGATTTCTTGTACGTTTTTCTGGGGTGTTTATTCCATACAATCTTAGCGTAGATTTTACATGAGTATGGAATCCTACATCAATAAGAGCTACTAGAGTATCTCCATCTATAACTCTAATAATCTCTGCATTATACTCAAACATATAATTAATTAAACGTTAGTTTTGAAAACACCAGAAACTAGATTTTTATTCTTATACGTGCGATTTTTTACCTGCCCTAAAGAAGGTTGGTTCGTATAATTAGGTCCTGGGTTGTTTATTATCTCAGGTGCTCCTGCTACGTTAGGTTGTTGAGCTATTTTCTTTCTCATTTCCTTGCCTTTATTAGCTGCTTCTGCTTCACCGGGGGCAGCAAGAACAGTCATAGGCATATCTTCGTCTGTTTCATCTTCATCTGCTTTTTTCTTTTTCTTCTTTTCAGTTAAGTAAAATTGTTTAAAAGTCATTTCAGGCTTGAAGCTATTCATATGAGGGCCAGATGCATAATCTCTCTCTAGATAATCTCTTGGATCTTCTTCACTTGGTACAGGTTCGCCTTCATAATCAGTTACTCCTTCATTGTCAGCATTGATATAACCTTCAACATTATCTTTAATATACTTTTCTATATCTGCTGCACCAGTCCTTCCTTTCTCGTTCCATATACGATTTGCACCTTTGAATATCTTTTTATAATCAAAAACGTCTTGAAGTGTTGCGCTTGTACTAGCTATAGCTTCATCCATGGAGTCATATTCATCTGCATTATCCATTAAATCACTATAAAAATCGTAATCCGTTGGTCTAAGCGAGCTAGGTCCACCTGGTGAAGATGCGAATTTGTGTCCTATGATCGCATACTGTAACTTACTTCCAATTAATCTTTGAAGATCTAAAGGCATTGATAAATCAGATGCTGCTCTACCAAACTCGAACATATTGTCTAATGCAAAGCTTAATGCATCATAAGAGTCGAAGTCTTCTTTATCGACCTTAGCAACTTTAGCAACTTTAGCAACTTTCTTGACAGCAGAAATATCAGGTTTAATGCCACTTGAAGCCATGGCTAACCCTTTACCGAGCTTCTTTAGAAATTCTCTTCTAGACTCACCGGCAAGCTCTAATAACAATTTGTTGTCAAGATCTGACATTACTATTATTTAACTAAATCCATTTGTTCTTCTTGAAAAAACGGAACATCATAACAACGGTAATAATAGAAAGTACTGTGAAGATCCAAAAGCCATGATGGTTAGTTAGAAAGGGTATGTCATCGAAGTTCATACCAAATAATCCTGTGTAAAAAGATAGAGGTAAAAAGATAGTAGACCATATAGTTAAGAGGTTAAGCCTTCTATTAAGCAAATCATTAGCGTTCTTTTCTAACATTTGCTCTAATATGAGTTGCTTCTGTAAAAGCTTAGAGTTATCAGAGTCTAAGAGGTCTTTCTTTAGTTGATAAAAATCGTTTGTGTCTATTTCTTTACCAGAAAATATATCTTCTTCAAATTGTTTTAGTTTTTCTTCCATAAGTCTAATGTCCATAATAGAGATTCAACGCCATAAAGAAAGCCAACAAGCATCATTCCATAATGAGAGAAATGACCATTGTGGCCATATGTAAAGTCTTGGTACACTGACGGTATAGCAGAGCCAATGATAGAAATGCTAAAGATCATTTTAACTATACTACTGTTAAAATTGATTTCCTTTTTAAGCATTGATTTTGCTATGTACATATAAGTGGGTTCTAATTTTGACGGGTACATTCTTCTTAACTTTATATCAGGCATAGAATTATTTAGAACAGTTTTTAAATAGTAAAGTGGGAAAAGTAATAGTCGGCATTGCCGGAAGTCATAACGCTGGAATTTCGGCATATATCGAAGACGAAGACAAATATATAGTAATCGAATTAGAACGTCTTATCGGTCATAAAAACCTATCCTGGTGTACATATAACCCCCAATTTGATCCCTTTGTTCTAACGCAGCGGATAAAGGAATACATAAAGAATAAGTACGGTATAGAGAAAATAGATATCATCAGAAGCGTTTCATCTGATTATGGTGGGGAACAAATCCCATATCAGTTCAATCCAGATATGTTGGAACACAATCAAGAGAGGCTAACAAAAGATGGAGTGCAACTCGAACAGAATATCGATACCGGATTAACCAGCGGGGATGGGTGGTGCGCTTATCACCACAAATCGCATGCATCAGGTACTTTCTATCAGAGTCCTTTTGATGACGCGGTGGTGTTCTCATATGACGGAGGAGGCGATGATGGGTGGTTCATGGGGTATAAGATGGACAAAGTCTCACCTAAAGATAAGCAAATGAAGACTATCTTATATAGTTTACTTGACGTAGGCAACCCTTATATGTATCTAGGCTATTTCATCCATGATATCAATTATGTGTTAGACTACGGTCAGGCATGTTTGGTATATGCCGGCAAGCTTATGGGATTAGCGGGATACGGTAAGGTGAGAGATGAATGGGTAGAGCCACTTACAGATTATTACCACAAGTGGAACAGAGAAGGTTACAACCCAGTAGAGAACAACGCACATAAGTACATGGAAGAGCTAGGAAAGAAGACTGGCTTATCATTTGTGTATTGTTGGGATGATATGAGTGAATTCTATGAGCATGCACACCCTGAACATAGACTAAAAGGGAAAGATGCAGCTGATCTAATTGCTACAAGTCAAAAAGTATTTGAAGATTTAGTATTCAATGAAATAAAGCCTTTCATAGATGAATATAAAACAAATGTATGTTTAACGGGAGGGTGTGCACTAAACATACTTCTGAATAGCAAAATAAGAAAATATGTTAAAAAGAAATATAACAAAGAAGTTTATGTCGCGCCGAATAGCTCGGATTGCGGACTTGCGACCGGACTAGTATTAGATTATGTTAGACCTAGTACACCTCCTGACTTAACTTATGCTGGAGAAGACATAATTGATAAAGATATGTTTTTTTCTTATTGTGATATGAAGAATCAAAAGTATTATAATGAACCTACAGAGTTAAAAACTGTTGCTAATAATTTACAATCAAGTAAGATATATGGATTGGTACAGGGAACGTCAGAGCACGGGCCAAGAGCGCTAGGTAATAGATCTATTCTTTGTATGCCTCATGCAGGGATGAAAGAGATATTAAACTCTAAGGTAAAGCATAGAGAGTATTTTAGACCTTTTGCCCCAATCGTCAGATTAAAAGATGTATCAAAGTATTTCAATTGGAAAGGTGAATGTCGTCATATGAACTTTTCTTGTACTGTAAAAGCAAAATATAGAAGCGTTCATTTGTCAAGTATTGTTCATAACGATAACACTGCAAGAGTGCAAACTATCACAAGAGAACAAAATACCTTTATATATGATCTATTAACTCAAATAGAAGAATCAGGAAGCATACCAGTCTTATTGAATACTTCTTTTAATGTAAATGGTAAACCTATTCTTAATAGTTACAGAGATGCATTTCATATGCTAGTAAATAGTGGATTGGACCATATGGTTATCATTAACGAATATACAGAACAAAATGGTATTCAATTTACCACTAAACCAGAGTTTAAAATTAAGAAAAATTAACGTTTTTATAAACGTGATCTCTAAACCTGCTTTTAATAAAAGCTAAGAGCTCGAGCCTTCCTTCTAACTCATCTTGTATGATATGATCCTTTTCTGAATCCATTCTGGTATTGTCGTGCTCATGAACGAGCTGATGTAAAACAGAATACTCATCATCAAGGTAAGCATCAAATTCTTGAATACCTTCTATTAGTTCATGTGGGTCGTATATTTTATTCAGGTGACCCATAACTATCTTCCAAGCTAATCCGACTTACTGCTTGAGTTAAAGCATAAAACTGGCACTTGGTTAAAGAAAATGTAGTTATTGAATCAAAAGTGACATCCATTCCTTCTTTGTTTGCCCATTCGACTACACTAACGAAGTTTTTATCTTTACCCCATTCAACTATAATATTTCTTACTTTAGTAGTTTCTAATTTAAAATTGGTTTCACTCATATTCGTCTAAATGTTCTTTCAATTTTTGAACTGTTCTAAATTTTATATTCTCTGATATCAATTCAAAAAAGTTTTCCATTACGTCATCAAACTGATCTGACCCCGGAAAGATATGAGAGTTGAAAAGAAATAACGATATAATATTTGATATTTCATCTATATCTTCTAACTCATTAACAATCTGGACAATTTTCCCGATATCATGATTCATCTTTTGTTGCTTCTTCTATCGTTTCGGTAAAGCACGTGTTTACTATCCCATCAATACTTACATGTACATCTCTTTCATTTACTACTTCTGTAATAGTATATTCAGATCCGTCAGTTTTGACAATATTGCAATGGCCTATTTCATCACCAACATAATCAAAAATCTTAATTTCGTTGCCACCAAACCACGCGTATACTTCCTGGTACTCTTCGTTTAGGTAAATGTATCGTGATAAATGGAGTTTACGTAGAAGTTCTAAAGAATATATTTTCCTCATACAAAATATTTTAAGAACTATCTCTATAAATCAATAATCTTGTTCTTCCAACTCTAACAATTCATCTATATCGTCTACCCATTCTTCTTCAGTTTTGGATTTATCATGTTTTTTCCACATTGCATCTATTTGTGCCTGTTTCTCCGCGTCGGTTATTTTATTAGGATCTATTCTATTCATTAAGATTGACTTAATACTAGAGTGAAGTTTTTGTCTTGATCGAGCCATGTTTGTTTATCTATAACTGTGTAATTATACCTATCCTGATTAGAACCAGCAAAAATCACTTCGCCATTATATTCGTAATCCCCATTTATACAAGGCCCGTTTAAATCTCCGTCTGCGTTTGTTGAGCTCGGATCGTTGGACATAGCTGTCCATGTTGCTGTATAGCTAAAAGTATAATTGCCTCCGATGACTTCATCACCAGCTATTCTTCCCGAACTATCTGAAATTTCTTTGTTGTATGGTATCTTTATGTATAAAGGAGCTCCCATTTCTCCCATTTCTTCAGTACAACCTACTAGTGTTTTTTCGTAGATACCATTTGAAAATGCTTCACCTTCTTTAAGAACGCTCCAAATAACTTTGTACTTTCTTTCGCAAGGAAGATCAAACCCTCCCCAGCATTGAGTACTTGCTGTAATCTCTCCTGCATCAGTATTTTGTGCACCAGGGTAAAATACAAAAGTATAATAATCAGTATTGTCACTTATATCTCTTATACCTGGCATTTCTGGCTTGTACGTAGGAGAAGGTTGCGGTGTGGGTGTGGGTAAAGGAATTGGATCAGGTAATATAATATCTTCGTCTGGTGTTGATTTATCTATTTCTTTATTTGAACAAGTATTAGTTATCGTAACACTATTGATATGAATTTCTGGGTCATCATTTACAAAGTCTACTCTGCATGAAATATAATTTTCTACATAATCTGTAGGAATATAAAATAAAAGGTTGTATGTACCAAAAACACCGGTAGGTTTCTTACTAATGATTTGCTTGGTGCTACCTGCTTCAACATTGTCATATATGAGATTCAATGTTATATCTTCTACATTAACTTTATCATTTGCACCGGAATAGTTAACAGTACAAATTTTCGAATTACAAACATTAGGTGTATGGGTGGGTGTTGGTGTTGGGTAAGTCCTAGCATGCTTTGTACTCGTACGAGTTCTTGTTCTTGTAGCCGTACCAGTGGCTGATACGTTCTGTGTCGGTGATACCGTCCTAGTTGGTGTTTGAGTTGGTGTTCGTGTAGGGGTCATCGTGCGTGATTTAGTTATTGTAATAGTTGGTGATATTGTTCTAGTAATGGTTTGAGTTGGTGTTGGATTTGGTGTTGGTGTAGTTAACCCTGTACCTGTTCTTGTTAAAGTAGGTGTAGGGGTTACTGCTCTTCTGATAACTAAGTTATTGACATAGTCAGGACTCTCAAGTTCCACTTTGAGTAGAGGGTCTAGCGAAGAGATAGGAAGAACCTGAGAGTCCAAAAGTTTTAATGTATCTGCTACATTATATATACTGTCCTTTGCAACTGTTAATAAACAGTCATAAACGTCTATAAATCCATCTTGTCTAAATGCTGTAAACGACGGTGTAAATGTTGTCAAGCTTTCTGATAAAGAGTTAAGATCATAGTCTGCTTTATACGTTAGAGAGTTCTTAGGATTTCCTCCTATAGGTCCATCTGCAGCTAAGTCGTAAACGTAATCAGAGTTAAAATCTCTGTCAATATCATACTGTATCGTATTAACCTCACCACCTGAGAGAGCTCTCCAATCTATACGTATTATGTTATTCAAAGTATCTTCAATACCTGATAGAATAAAAACAAATGTATTATATTGACTATAACGCTCACAGCATGCTGTAGAAAATGTAATGTTGTTAGTTCTCTTATAAATTAAAGGTGCTGAAATATTATCACTAAATGTATAACCTGATAACCCTTGCGTATATGTAACACCGCCTCCTAAAACCCAACCAGCACCATCAGCAGTTTGTCTATAATAAGAATCAATACCCGATATCGGGTCGGTGAACATATATGCATCTGCAGTAGAAACTACTCTATTAGCACTTAAATCAGATCCTGTTATATATAAAAATTGCGTACTCATTGTCCTTGATAAGCTTTAGTCCATAGTGTAATTCTTGCCCCTTTATAATCTCTACCATTCCCATACCCCGGAAAATTATAACCTACTTGTTGAGACCCTGCTGGGCCGTTAAAATGCCCTTCATTTATATCTATTAACTCTGTTGCATAACTGAAAGTAATATCTAAATCAGAACCAGGTACCTGAATGTGTATGTAATTAACATCTGGTACGGTTCTATTTACATCAAATATATTTTCAAAATCATCTCTAGAAGTACCTCCAATGATAGGAGAATCTGTTATGTTATCATAGTTGTATAATATGTTTTCTGTAGTACCAACTGGAAAAGCATAAGCACAACCACCCTGGTCTAACTTTCCGGTTGCTGTCAAATTGTTTTGCGTTGAAATAGTAAAGCCGTTTTTCTCAGCATTAACATTAGGAGACCAAATTGGGTGATCTGTTCCAGTACCGCTAACACTTGATGAATTATCAGTAGCACCAAGTTTTAGTAAAGTACTATCATAAGTGGTACCACCTTTAGTAAATAAAGTCTGTAGAGCAACCCAAACATTTAAAGGTATACCAGGTGTGTTGCCTTTATAATTCACATTGTTTGTTTCTCTCGGTCTACTTGGTGGAGCTAATAACGTTGTCCTCCACCCAGATTGACCATCCCCACCTGGTTCGCCTCGTTGACCATCGACAGGTGGGCCATCATAATACCAGGCTTGTGCATATTGATTGTTACCACCTGTATCTGATTTAGCACATAATGTCCCTGTCCAAGGATGGCCTTGAGCATTTGGAATAGCATAATGACCATCACCGTCTGGGTCTATTTCAAAAAGGTTGCTTGTTGAAACATTATTATTGAAAATAAACCTAGCATTATTCATCATAACTTGAATAGCTAAATCAAAATCATTTGCATAATAATATAAAGATGTAAATCTAAACATAAACGATGCATCTGAAGCAACCGTCTTCAGCATCGGTTTTGTAGGTGTCCTAGACCGGGTTCTTGTTCTTGTTCTAGTTCTTGTTCTAGTTCTTGTTTGTGTTCTAGTTCTTGTTTGTGTGGGTGTTTGTGTTCTAGATTGAGTAGGTGTTTGTGTACTTGTAATAAGGGGTGTTTCAGTACGAGTTTGAGTTGTGGTGCGTGTTTGTGTTCTAGATTGAGTAGGTGTTTGTGTTCTGGTTTTAGTTTGTGTAAGTGTTCTAGAAGGTGTTCGGGTTGGTGTAGGGTTTTCTGTAGGTGTTTGGGTAACTGTACGTGTTTGAGTACAGGTAGCAGTAGGTGTTGGGGTATATTGTCCATTAAACCCCATACCATTTACTTCAAATTTAGATAAGAAAAATCTACTTTGTAGCGGACCAGTAGAGTAACTTAACCCAACCATCACATGATCACCAGGAGGTGATGGTAAACCTAATTGATCTTGATCATAAACTAAAGTAAAGTCTCCTGAAATGCCATCCCTTACATACACTAAAACTCTTTTGCCATAGTTAGTAATTCTAACCTTAACCGTTTTTTTTGCAGGTGAAACTCCAGTATTTGTAGGTGTATGAGAAGACGTTCTTGTTTGTGTTGTTGAAGGGGTGGGTGTTTGAGTACTTGTCCTAGAAGCTGTTATGGTGCTTGATACTTTTGGTGTTGGTGATTGGGTAAATGAAGTGGTGTGTGTTTGTGTAGGAGAAAGTGTTCTTGTCCTGGTAGGTGTGATAGTTTTAGTTTTTGTTGCTGTTGCTGTTGCTGATCTTGTTTGTGTGGGTGTTCTTGTCTGTGTTTGAGTAGCTGTTTGAGTACATGTTGGTGTACCTCCAACAGGTGTAGCTGTTTGGGTAGTTGTTCTTGTTGGTGTAGGGGTAGATGTTGCTGCAGGGGCTGTATCACCATACACCTGATAAAGAGTGAAATTATAATCAGTTAAAGGATCAGAAGACCCAATATATTCAAAATCGTCATCTACGCCTTTTCTTAATGTTACTGCGTTTGGATGCGCTACCGTATCTCCTGTTGTAACAGCACCACCTAAAGGCAAAGCAAAATTTCCAGATATATCAAAACCAACACCAAGAAGCGCTTCATTTACTCCCGAAAAGGTATCTGTACCATCTACTTCTACAATACCGTCAGTTGGTGCATACCCTAAACCAGCCCCGGGGCTACCAATAGACTGATCAACAGATAGTCCTTCATATAGATAGATACAGAAACCAGCACCCCCGTCTACGAGACTACCAAAACAAGAGTATTCAGCAGATATGACAATATCTTTAGTAAGGTCTAATACATCTTGAAGTACTATATTACTTGTTTTTAAATCTAACTTGTTTAAAATGGTTGCCATTGTATATATTTACTTCTATTCCCCTAGTTTCAAAACCCCCTTTTCTTTAACCCAAGTACATGTTTTCGGTGCTTCTTCTAATTTTGAATAGTGTAAGAATCCTGCAGTTAAAGGGGCGTAATAAGATTCGTCTCTTATTACACCTTGTTGGAAATAAATTTCGTTGATTGAATTTACCATCTTACCTTCTATGAATTTATATGTCTGATAATATATTGCTAATGCATCACTATTATCTTTTGCTTTTATTGAAAATGCGTAATTATTTGAATTTGGATCGTAAGATAAGCTAGGTCTATCTATATCGATTACTTCATACACGATATTATTGTCAGAAGCGCTTGAAAGGTCTTGAATATAAGTATAGAGATTGTTTGGAGCTAAAGACTTAAAGCTGAATGAACTTAAAGCTGTTACCAAGTTTGTTGTCTGCTCAGGGAATACTTGTCTAAACTTAAGACTATTAATTTCATACTTGTATATTGTTGGATAAAATGTTTTGTATACAGAGGCTGATAAGCTAGGAAGAATAGTAGTTTTATATAATAAGAAACTATTTGTTCTTTCATGAAAATAAAAGTTACCAAATTGCTCTAAGCTGCTATCTTTATCAGATCTTTCTATATAAGATAAATTACTTGTGTATGGTTTAACTGTATTGGTTTCGTAGTCAAAGTTTATCTTCTCTATCACCAAATAATTTGGAGTTTCAAATATACCGACATCATAAACAATATCAAATTTAGTAATATTATTATTGAGTTCATCTTCTAGTAGCGGTATAGTACTATATTTTGTAAATATTGCACTTAACCCAGCAGATAACGGCATTACGTTATTAGATATATTTCTAAAATATGGATAAGCTGATAAAATATATTTCTTAGAGTAAATTGATTGATTTTCTATTGGTGTTTCTGTTACGTAAGTTGTGCTGAGAGAAGGTATTTGGTATCCTGAAAAAGGAATTTTGTCATGTCGTTTTTCATATGTGTCTACGCTCACCCAAGGGTCTGTTTGGTTCTTATATACAAACAAACCACAATCTCTAGTAGCAGATACCGACGCTAAAAAGTTCGATTGATTTATATCTGTACCCCTTGTACCATTTAAATTTGGTCCGCATTCTAATAACAAATTATAGTATACGTCTGAAGTGGTGGTCCATGTTGCGTCTGAAGGTTGTGGTGTATCTGGATATAAATCATTATTATATCCGGTAAATGTTATTCCGTCATATAACCCATTTTTATTATAAACAGTTCTACCAGAATAAGACCAACCCATATCAAAGCGACCATATGATATTGTAGCATCAAAATCGGTTGTTGAAAAAAGATTTAAAGCTAAAGTGGAACCAGATTGACCATACGCACTTAAACCGGTCCTTGTAAATGTTAACTCTGTAAACGGATCATAAACATTTCCGGATGGTAAAGCATAATTAAAAGCTGTTAAGGAAGATTGATTTAAGTAGAGGTAATTAGAAAGCATCAAATATGTTTCTTTTAAGTGATTTTCAGCTGATTCTCTGTCTATGAAAATTGGATTATTTACGCGTTTTAGCCCACCGTATTGGTTACCGAAAACGTCTGTAGAAAACTCTGATATATCTGCTTGACCTACTATTAACTCGTCCTGTCTATTATTTGTTGGAAAGCCTGCTTTGTTTTGAATTTCAAATACATCATCATTAGACCAAACATGAGATTTTTTTCCTTTAAAGAAGTCAACTTTGTCATAATTTCTAGACACCCCAGCATTATAAATTCTGCTTGTTTCTTCTAAATTTTGATACCCGTTGAAATTAAGATAATATCCTTTATCGCTAATGTATCCAAAAGCATTACCGTTTGCGATATTATAACAAACATAATATGCATTTTCTTGTATGTTGAATATGTCTCCTGTCTTTTTATAACGAGAATTTCCTTCTGTTAAAATGTATTTGTTAGGGTCTGGGAAAAAGTAAACGCTATTCGCTGATAATAAATTAGTGTTAACGGTATAGCTAAAATCAAAAACATTATAATTTAAAGTTCCTAAATAATTTGGGGTATAAAACCCTCCAATATCTTTTTGTGATACTAAGAACGCTGTATTAGGTATCGTAGCTGTTGATACATTTGTTCTGTTTAGATAATTAGACGAAATATTATCAGCTTTTACCATTAACGACGAAACGTAATTAGTAACCGTGCTCCCTGTGCTCAATAAGTACCAATCTGTACCTAGATATTTTTGAAAAACTCTTATTTTATCTTTTAGATTAAGATCATCCAATTCATCGGTTTTTATATTATCAATGTAATCTTTAGTCGATGAATATCTTACAATATCTTCAGCACTCAAGCCTACCGGTACAGCAAGATTATCAGAAAAACCAGATAACAAATAACTGTAAGAAGATAAAAGCCGTACTACTGATTTGTCGTAGTTGAAAAATAGATCAAAATCCCATGGGTTGGTATTAGCCGACCATTCATCTGTTCTTTCTTCACCCCCATATTGATAGCTCGATGCAGGTAAATTAGTAGTGAGATCAAAATAGTCAGTGTACTCATCATATAAATCTTCTATTAAAATACTTGCATTGTTAAGTACTGTGGACTTATCTATATTAAACCTGTTAGTTAAGTCTATTGTATCAGAATCGTAGTTAAGAAGATCACTTACTGTTTGTAATAAAAAAGTTCTTATACCAAGATTAGAAGAAAATAGATTATTTCTTTTTGGTTGCGTTTTAACTACCTCTCTAAAATTTTTGTAATAATCAATTAGTGATTTAATTTTTGTTGTTATTAAAGGTATTACAACTTCAACCTGACTATCATCATCATAATCTACCGCTGCTAAAAACTGTCTTTCTTGCTCAGTAGAGACATCTAACTGTATTTCTTTAAAAAGCTGAACGTAGGACTCTTTTACTCTATTGTTTTGCTTTGCAATAGACTTTGTTTTAACTTCATCCCATTCATTTAGATATTTTGTGTATTGGCTCTCATATGTTTGAGCTGAAGTACTAATGTCGGTAAAATAACCTAACCAAGTTTTGTAAGTAAGAGGATTATCATAATCCACTGCAATAGAAACATCGCCCAATGTTAATATAGACTGATCTATTTTATACTCTACATACCGTTGAATGTTAGGCATTAATATTATTTATTTTAGGAAGTGGCTGATAACAAGTTCAACCCAACGGCAAGTTGATATGATAAATTTTGATCAACGATACCACCCGACCTATCCCATGCAACTAGAGGGGTATCATTAAAACTACTTAAGAAATAAGGCGTATATGTCGACGACAATCTTACACTATCCGTTAAGCTTAAAGTTGTTTGATATTCGTCATCCCAATTTATTATGTTTCCTACATATTTACCAGAGACAACATTGTTAAATCTAAAGACTTGGTAATAATTGCTTAGCTGATAAAAATTAGAATAATCGTCATTTTCCCCAAAAGTAGTGCCATCTGGTAATGTAAATCCCCATCCCCAACCGGTAAGGGTACTGTTAAAAGTAGATAAAGGATAAGTGGCATTCAACCCTTCTATGTTTGTGTTTACTAATTTGTAAGTATCAGAATATAATTCTCTTGCAACAACATAATTTTCACTCTTTTGAATTGTGGATGTGATACCTAGTTGTGCACCAAGATTATTACCTGTCGTTTTCCCATCCATATAGTATTGAATTGCTTCTTCAGTATTAGCAGGGATTGTTTCTGAAGACATATTATACCTATCTCTAAAATTATTTCTGTCTTGTAATCTTCTTCCCCACAATAACGATTTTTTGATGGAAAATAAATTTACCATTTGACTTAAATCAGCAGGGTAATTTATAAGGAGATTATTTGCTGCATAATCTTGTAATCTGACATTATATTCAGCTGCATATGAGAATAAATTGAATATATTGCAAGTGTCTATATTAACATTGTTCTCGGTAAAGTTAGCAGTTTTTTCATAAATTCTTTTTCCTACTGCATTTGTGGCTGAACTTAAAGTACCTAACATAGTTGACACAAACGGGTCCCATAATGTAGGGCTTAGATTTATTATAGGTTGGAATGCATACGACTTAAGAATTCCTGTCATGTCTGCATTTTCATTATTTTTAGCTACTTTGTTTATTCCTTGGCTTGAGTATATGTTGAAAAATTGTCCTTGTAAATCTTCTTTTTTAGTGCTGATTACTATTTTTCTTGTAGGCTCATTTGTAGGAATAAATGCTTTTGCACTCAAAGCTACTTGTTGGCTGCTTAAAGATACAGTTTCAGGAATAACAAAACTACCTTTTATAAACCCATACCGCTTATCCTTAAAAAGGGTGTAGTCCATTGTTGTAGTATCTGCAGATAATGCATAAACGGATTCATAATTACCGTTAACTAACATTAATTCCACAAAGTTATCCCTTTCCATTATATCATCACCAGAAAGGTCAGCTTCAAGTGTAACATTGCTTGGTTTAACTGAATAGTTTGAATCGTACTTCAATTTAACTACGAAGTTAATAGGGCTTTCTTTATATTTTGTACCTGCACCACCTCCTGTATTGTTTCCAATATTAAAGGTAGGCAAAATAAATCCTTCTCCATCTAACCCATTACTTGAAACAAAAAGCTTTTCTGGATCTTTGTAAGTAACTGCATTCAATGTAATGTATGACGAATCAACATTTTTTATAGGTAAGGAATCATTTAGCGGGTAATTATAATATTCTGTATAGTTGTCAGGAAAGTTTGTTGTATCTAATGTTGCAAATATATAAGAAGGGTCATCGTTTTGGGTATCGTCGACAACATTTAACGCTCCATGTCCACTAGTTCCTACAAAAAATGCATTAGGGTCTGTAGCGCTAGCAGCTACCACCATACTTGATAAAGATCTTCCTGGATAATTTGTGTCAAGAAGTTTACCATATAATAATTCGTTGTTGGTAGATAACTTATTAATAATAGTATCGCTATATAAATCTCCTATTATTTCTCTTTGAACAAATCTATGAGTCGGTAAAAGAAACGAGTAAGGTTCTTTTTTAAATTTTTCTTTATCGTAATAGTCACTGTTACTTCCACTTAGATTAAGATAAAAATTATACCCGTTTTCGGTGTTATATGATTGTAAGCTATTGAATCTTTCAAGCTTAAACTCCGGTGAATATTCCCCAGCATTCATGACCATATCATTTGCAGAAGAAGCAAATGCATATGTATTGGGAATAAAATCTTTAATAGTTACTTCTTGACTGAATGTATCTAGAACAGCTTCTCCTGTAGACAACATCAAGTTCATAGTTACGTTGTACTTACCAGGATAAAAATAATAATGATTAGCACAAAGAGATTTTTGCATTGAACTACCGTCACCAAAGTCCCAAAGAATATAAAAATTGCTGAAGTTATTAGAGAAAATTGTTTGAGAAGGAACGAAATTTAAAGGCGTTTCGGGTAATGCGTAAGTCCAAGTCGTTACTGTGTTAAAAACATTTTTAACATCAAACTTCCAATATCCTGTATTGCTGGGTAAATTTGGCATTATCCTTGTCTTGTTACTGTTATTCTATTTTGTATGTCAGTTAAATCTTTAAAGTAAGGAAATTTGAAAAATTGTAAATCTACATCTTGCCTCGTTACATTAAAGTCGTCTGTTTCATATATAGGATTGTATACAGCAAAAGACAAATTATTGTCGATAATTGTTTCGCCTTTATAAACTCTTCTCGTTGAAAAGTTACTTACCCCAGCTACTGCAAGTATAGATTGTTGCAAATCTTTCAAACTTACAGTTTGACCTAACTGTAAATTTTGTGTATTAAAGTAATTTGTAAATACCTGTGCAACATCATTCTGAACTGCGTTCAAATCTCTTCTTGAATTTTGTTCAACTTCAACATACAAATAAGAGTCATCACCAGCTTGTGAAATAAGAGAAAAATCTGTATCGGTTATAGATGCACAAAAATTCATTTCCATATAAACAGGATCAGAAACGACAATTTCGGTTGTTGCTGATTTAACTTCAGCTAGTAAATTTGTTATTGCATTCTTTTGCGAAGTAGAAAGGTAATTGGTTCTTATCTCTAAACTATTTTCAAGCGTTTTATTAGGAACAGCAAAAGCATAGATATTATTAAAGTCACATGCATCAGTAAAATTCACTTGGTTAAATAAAACTCTAGAATTATCATTGGGTCTATCTAAACCTATATCAAAGAAATAATTTAGATATATGCTTGTGTAATCAAAATTATTAACACATTGTACTGAACCCACCCAACTGCCATAATTTTTTGAAATATAGTTGGTGTAGTCGTCTATAGTTACTAACCTATATTGTGAATTGAATAATTTTGGAGCGTTTGTTTTAATCTCAGCTACAGATTCTTTTAATTGAAAATTAGTTGAAGAATTTTTATTCGCAAAACGTAAATTAGAAGCTTCAGTGGAAGTTATTAAGTTAGATGCGGTAGGGATGATATTATTTTTTATCTCATTAAACCGTGAAGTTGTAAAAAAGTAAATCGGTTGATTGTCTAAGGTTTGTTTGCTTACTTGTCCATTAACACCGTCTGATTTTAAAAAGTATATTGCAATTAAATCACCATTAGAAAGTTGCTTACCTGTAATATTGTTACCAAACTTAATTTCATATCTTTGGTTTTCGTTAAAACGTACAGAATATTTTTTTGAATTTCCAGATTCAAGATAGAGTGATGTTGTTTTTGTCCACTCTGTCCATTTGGAATTAATTTCATTGGGTTTAATATACACATAAATGTTATGATTATCCACAATGAAATTCGCATCATCTTCCGAAGGAGCTAAGGTTATAGTCTCAAAAGCTTCCCCTATAGCAGCTTGCGTTGGATACTCAACAAACGAACCATTATACAGTAAGTTGTTATCCTGAAGCTCTGTCAAACTTTCCAATGTATCTAAATTTTTATTAAACGAAATATCTTCATTAAAAGAATACGAGGTACCGCTAAACGTAAAATACGAATATCTCGGAATTGTATATAACCCTGTATCTAGGCCCTCTGTAGCGTCGACTTGAAAATTTAAATTAGCTGTTTGTGGACCGGTAGGGTTATAGTCAATTGATTTAACTATTTGATTTATATTTTCATATAATTCAGCTTGAGTAAATGTGCTTTCTGACGAGTTCTTATTCAAATAGTATATTAACGTGTGATATGAATAAGATATTATATCAATTAAAGATGATAGATTACTACCTTCATAGTTTTGATCAGTAAAAACTTTATTTTCGTTTAATCTCTCAATTATGAGATCCTTTAAACTTACAGCATCAAATGCAACGTAACCGCCTTGCTTTAATTTAAATTGTGAATCTGAGTTAGCCATCTTAACTATAAAATTGTGTTCCGGTTGAATTTAATGTTGCTTTTAATTCAAACGTCTCGTTATTATTTATGAAAGGAACAGATAGTAACAACGTAATGTTATATTGTTGCTGATCAACCTGAGCTTCAACAGATATTTTATCTGTTATAACTCGCGATTCTTGTTTTTTAATTTCTCTATTGATTAGATTACCTATTTGCATAGCAGTATCTTTACTGCATGCTCTGAATAAAAACTGATTCAGATTTAAACCAAACTCTGGGTTTAAAATTTTGTCTCCAGGAAACGAAGTAAATAGATTTTTTATAGAATTTTTGATAGCATCTAAATCATAGCTTCCTCTAACATCTTTCGTCATTAAGCTAGAAAAACCTGGTTCATTTTGAAGTTGATCAAACTTCATGTCTAAAGCTATATCACCATAAGTAAAATAATCTTTATATTTTGGACCATCTTGTTTTTTAAGATTATCTAAAACAATTTTTGCCATATTATTATTTATGTTACAAAGCTATGTGTAATTTCTGTAAAAAAGCATAAATATTGATGTGAACAAAAAATTTGACATGCTTTATGAGACATATGTTACAAGATATACCAGAGGTGGTTTCTTAACAGGTGATCTAGTAAGGTTTAAGAAAGGCTACGAAAACACAGCAGAGTTCAAGAGTTTAAACCCTGATATACAGCAAAAGCTAAAGGATTATGCTGATAGTGATATTAATGTTAGAGTGTCGGGCATAGAAAATCACTACCCTTCTCACCAGCCTGGTAATACAGACAACATGAATGGAAAGGTTGTTGTTACAGTTTCTCAAGAGACCGCTCCAGGTAGGTATGATGGCTTCGTTACTGCTCCACCTGAGCTTTTCGATCATCTTGATGTTTACCCGAACAGAATGCCTGTTCCTAACAGCTTTGTTAGACCTAATGGCACTCAAATGAATTTTGATTCAGAGCCTCTAGAAGGTGGTTATGAAGATCAAGCTGATAGCTATTTTGGAACTGATCCTTTAAAATCTCAGATTGGTACCGGAACAGAACTAAAAGAACCAGAGATGGGTGAAGACAAAGAGCTTCACAACGTAAATCATAATATAGATCAATTTGGTGCTAATAATAATTGGGATCAACAATCTCCTGGCGGTGGTAATTTGCCTGATACATCAATCTATATGAAAGGTGATGCTCCTATTCCTGGTCCTGGTAACGATACAATGACCGGTAATGTCTCTACTACATCATTAGGTTAATTGACCATAGTATCTATTTCAATTAAACAAGCATAAGCATTTATTTCCTGGTCCATTACAAACGCTGATTTGTACAAATAATCATATACTACTGACAATGCTGTTTTCTTTATTGCGCCATCGCTTTCAGATTGATCGATTACATTAAAAATCATCTTTAACAACAAGGGGTAATCATTATTAAAAACATGTTCATTTGTAATCATATACTTCCTACATTTGAGTACATGACCTGCTTTAACTAACTTGTATATATCAATGGCAATTTTTTCAATATTTTCGTTATCTTGAATAACTAATTTATCATCTGAAATGCTTTTCTGAAAAACGTTTATAGTCTTTCTTATATCTGGAAAGTTTTCACTAACTAGTTGTTGTAAATCTTTTATTTGTACAACTACCCCTTCTTCATTAGCAATATACGCTAGCCTTTCTATAATTGGCTGTCTGTCGTGATTTATATCAAACGTTTGACATCTACTTTGTAATGCTGGAATAATTCTGTGCTTATAATTTGCTGTAAGAATAAAGCGAGTAATAGCACTATACTCTTCCATCACATTACGCAAAGCTCTTTGACCATCTTGAGTTAACCCATCACACTCATCTAAAATAATAACTTTAATATCAAACAAGCTTTTTGTTCTGGCATAGTTGGTTACTTTGCTTCTAATTGTATCAATACCATTTTCATCAGATGCATTGATATAGAGATAATCACAATTTAAAAGTTCATTTACAATAATTTTTGCAATAGTTGTCTTGCCGATCCCAGGATTACCTACAAGAAGTATATTTGGTATTTCATTATCCTTTTTACATTTACCGAGAAACGATTTTAACGTACTTGCATCACTTATACAGAAATCTTCTAACTTTTTCGGTCTGTATTTTTCTATCCATAAATTATCGAACATACACTAATATTATACCTGTTCTAATGATAGAGTCAAATTAAAACTTTTTAACTAACTCCAAACAACAAGTAAATGCATTTATCTCTTTATCTAGAACGAAAGTATTTCTGTACAGATACTCGGAGATAATAATTAGCAGATCTCTTTTAAAATTATCCTTAAGATCGTCTTTTTCAAAAGTGTAATTAAACAGAAGCTTAAGAAGTGAATGATACTCACCGTTAAATTTTTCATCATTTTCAACTAAAAATTTTCTTATGTTAATAGCATTTTTAGCTTCAATAAACTCGTACAACTCATCAATAAAAACTTTATCCGTTTCTTCTTTCTCAATCATTAGTCTTCCATTGACTGAATACTTTTGAATATTATTGATACATTTTCGAATGTCAGGGTAATCTTTTTTAATTAGCTTTATGAAATAATCTCTATTTTCTTCAGTTAGAGTTATTTTTTCGTAGTTAAGAATATCAGCACAACGTTTCACTACTTCCAGCACTGGTGGTGTAAGATCAAAACTCTGACACCTACTCTGAAGAGCAGGTATAATTCTGTGAATATAATTACATGTTAAGACCCAACGAGTAGATCTGCTATATTCTTCGATAATATTTCTAAGAGCTCGTTGAGACTCTTGTAACAAACCGTCGCACTCATCAAGAATAATAACGTTAATCTTACCCTTGGTTGGTCGCTGTTTAGCGTAAGGAACACACTTTGCTCTAATCGATTCAATATCGTTTTCATCTGATGCATTTATATATAAGTAATCGCAATCTATTAAACTGTTGACAATAATTTTTGCTAATGACGTCTTTCCTATTCCAGGTGCACCGGCAAAAAGTAGATTTGGTATTTCTCCCTGATTTTTAAATTGGTTAAAAACAGCATAATTTTCATCTGTTAAGATGATATCATCCAAAGTTGATGGTCTATATTTTTCTACGAATAAACTATTAAACATCTTTATTATTTAAGTTTGGTATAAACAGCTTGAGCTAAAGCAATATCCTCTATTGCGAGTCCAGTAGAGTCATAGATAGATAAATTGCTTCTAATTTTTTCTTTTAATGTTTGTATAGGCCACCTTAGTACGTCTTTTAATTCATACTCTTTTAAATGAGGGTTTGTATGAATATGAGAAGGACCCTTTCTATATTGAGATTCTCCAGAATGGGTAGCTTGTACCTTGTCATCATAAACTAAAGTAGAACAATTAAAAAACATATCATTATATAACTCTCTTTTTCCTTCTGCATCTGCTCCAACTGCATTTATATGAGTTTTTTCTAAGTTAAGCATTTTTTTACTTAGAATGCCTGATCTTGAAGGGGTCAGGGTTGTAATTACTCTACTATCCTTTACGCAATCCTCTACACTTGAAGCTACAAATATTTTCTCAAAAACGTCACCTAAAGCATTAGCAAAATTATATGCTTTTGACATGTCTTTATCATATAGAGAAATTTCTTTAACATCTATCACTTCTAACAAGAATTGCAAATGAGGCATTGTTTGTGCACCACAACCGATAAATGCAATACGATTGGTTTCATCTCCCATCAAAATCGATTTGGTTGCTAAAGCAGTTGTAGCTGCTGTTCTTGCTTGCGTAATAAAATTACCTTCAATTAAACACAGATGTTTTCCAGTGTGTTTATTATTAAGAATGATAACTGCATCGGTGGTTGGAATATTTTTCTTGAAATTAGACCCGTAGTCTGCAATCCATTTAATGCCGGCATAATCTTTAGTATTAGCAGGCATTGCCCTATAATCGTCTCCGGGTGTATTCATATCTAAATAAACCTTCGAAGGCATTTGAGCTTGACCTTTTGCATACTCGACAAAGACACTCTGTATTGACTCTAATACTACATTTGGAGTCAATACAGAACGTACTTCACTTTCTGTAATAATGCGCACTAGTCTGAGGAACCAAAGCCTTTTTCACCACGTGCTGTTTCATCAGCTTCTTCAGTCCATTCCACTTTAGGTTGTAACAATTCATAAAACACCATTTGTGCAATTTTTGTGCCTTTAGATAAAGTTATTTTTGTATCACTAAAGTTATATAACTTTACCCCTAAATCCCCCCTATAACCATTATCGATTACACCTAAATGAGGTTGTAAGCTATGTTTAAACCCTAACCCGCTTCTAGGTTCAATTCGAAACCAAAACCCAGGAGTTAGGTAACCAAGCTTTAACCCTACCGGTACAACTGCGCTACCTTTTGCGGGTATATCTACTACTTCAACTGCTGTTAGATCATACCCAGAATCACCTGTACCTTCAGAGGTGTTATTTGCTTCTGGTAATATCGCATCATCATGCGTTTTAACGAATTTTACATCTACTTGTTTACTCATATCAATCGTCTTTATATTAGTAACGGTACTACTACTATCAACGAAAGTCATCGACTCTTCTCCGTCTTCGTCAAGAGTGATGCTAAGATTGCCCCAATAAGAACGGTCCATATTAATATTATAGCTTGTTGTAATCCTAAATCAACCACTTAAATATTTGGCAATGGACGATATACCTGGCCACGATGTTGGTGATTTAATTGATCAGCTAAAAAATGCGGATCAAGTTCTTAAAAAGCCTAAGCTTGCAGAAGAAGAATTTGATCTTACTAAAGAAGAACTTGAAAAATTTATTCTTAATAATGCAG
>Ga0255053_10000304_pt1 | contig 27022 bp, 23 predicted proteins | sample JV7_2_22_MG_FD_188635 | JGI IMG/M metagenome (GOLD analysis project Ga0255053, IMG submission 188635) | Seawater microbial communities from Jervis Inlet, British Columbia, Canada - JV7_2_22 | ecosystem: Environmental > Aquatic > Marine > Inlet | place: Canada: British Columbia | collected... | reverse complement strand
CAGACCCAGATCTCGAATCGCCCAGGAGGCCAGAACACTACGGGCACGTACCCGATCAGGCTGTTTTCCGGCGACAATCACTTGGTCTTTTGCAAAACAGAACCCAGTCTTTCCAGAAACCGGTTTCGATCGGTATTGTCTTTAAAAATGTTTCGTCGCTCGATACCCCTGCATATGATATGATGCAAGGCACCCGGCGCCTGTCTGCGTGCGGCACGCACAGGCAGGCATCTATTTTGGCTTGACGTGGCATGTGACTTCATTACCTCAAATAAATGAAAAAAGAAACGCCTAAATTCAACCCCCTTTTATTCATGAAGCTCTTCTTTTCTCCGGGTTAATATCGAACGTATAACGTTGTGAAGTTATTTACATAATTTTTATGTAATTTACTTCACAATTCCACAATTTTTTACTTGGTGTAGCAGGTTCCGATTTTCAATAAAATGGACCAACCACCTTAAATCTAAGGAGAAACATATTTCTTTGCGCATACCAAGAAAATTGGTCCAATTTTTGCCTCTCACAATAGAAATATTTAAGCGAAACTTATAAAATAGAAAGGGGGGTTAATGGAACTATTAGTATTTGACCGTGTAAATTATACCTTTTAGATAGTAAAAAGGAGGAAAAAATGAAAAGGTTTTTAGCAATTTTTGCAGTAGTGGCATTGATTTTGGCAATAAGCGGGCCGGCACAGGCGACCGTATGGAAACAAATTTGGATGGACAATAATATTGACCTAGAAGATGTTGGCGGGACGTCTGATTTAGCGGGAATCAGTGGAGCGATCACGTATGTTGCTGCAGGAAATGCCTCGGACTCCGGAAAGTTCTCAGATTATCTTGACCATGAAGTAGACACAGTTAATAATGATTGGGTTGATTTGTTCAGTACCAGCGGCATATCAGGAAATTTTGCCATGTTTGGAGTGTTCAACTACTCGACTACAGCTGTTAGACCGGGCCCTGACCCACACAATGATGCGGCCGCTGACCCAGACTTTTTTACGTATTTGGCAGATAATGCAGATGAAGATCAGTACTGGTGGATAGAGTTCGATAGTCTAGCATTCAATCCAACGACAACATTGTTTGGTAGCCCCAGCCAGCTGACCCTCAAAGGACACGAGGAGGGAGTACATGCGTCATTTAACCAACTCGCGGCGCCCGGTTGGACCGATATGGGCAATGACGTTTATATGGACGTGATAGTTGACGACACTTGGTTGGCTCTAGGACTCGTGTTAAATTTTAATGCTGGTTCCAATGATTTAGATTTCGATATCACGAGCAATAGCAGCACTTATAACACAAGGATCAGATACACTTCCGTCCCCGAACCCGCCACCATGCTCCTTTTAGGTGCCGGTCTGCTCGGTCTCGGTCTTGCCGGAACAAGGAGGAAGTTTAAGAAGTAAGAGGCTATCATCCTCTTTTGGTAAGTATTACAAATGTAGCTAATACATACCGAGAGATACATAAAAAGTTCTGGTGACTCCCTGAAAATGGCTCAACCGAACAACAGGAAAAAGCAGGGTCTTTTAAGAGGCCCTGTTTTTTTTCGTTTTAACACCATATCTTGTGACAACTTTTATATTGACTCGATGCATGATACCTGCCTTGAACCTAGAATCAAGGCTATCTTATGGGAGAGAGGCCCCGGGGTCAGAGCTACACATTTGACAAAAAAGGCAGTGGGTGAAAAACAGGTTTCAGGTGCCAGGTGTCGGGTTTCAGGGGAAGGGCAATTGAGAATTAAAAATGTAAGATTGGTGTCAAACCTTGATTTGTGGCTCTGCGAGTAAAATTACAACGTATACAAGGTGCAGGGTTCAAGGCCCAAGCAACCCGGCAGATAGTTACGAGGCGGTGTGATTTCGTTTTAGCTCCTCTTGTATACGCTCTGCCAAGAATACTTTCATTAGCGATTGATAGGGAACATCGCGTTTGTTCGCTATCTGTTTCAGTTCTGATATCATTAATTCAGGCAAACGTAATGATACTTTTTTAAGTGAAGGCTTTAGATAGGGCAAGAGAGTTCTCTCAGCTTTTTTCCAGTCAAGATATTCAGTTGAATCTGCAGATTCCCAAAACTTTCGTTCTTCTTCTTCACTTTTAAATTCTGGAATTTTTTTCATCTTCATCTATCATAATCCTTTCTTTCTCTGCGATTCATATCTCGGGCTGATATGACCCTAATAAGATTATTACGAATAGTGAACACAATGAACAACCTTCTAAAGGTATCAGTCTGGCCTAATGTATAATATCGAGGTTCATTCGTTGAATGTTTTTCGTCGTGCTGCGTAATAAGCGGTCGATTAAAGAATATCTGTTCGCATTCTAAAATTGATACACCATGCTTTTCCCAGTTCTTAATAAAATTACCCTTATCCCACTCAAAACCGGTACATTGTCCCAACGGGCTATTTGGTTGCATGGGACAATGTATATATCAGGAATATACAAATGTCAACTAGGAAAAGAGGGACATCCTTGATAAATTGGATAAACTATAAAAGGGACAAGGTGCAAGGATCAGGAAAGGCTCCCATTGCCGGCTCCAACTGATGAAACCTCTTTTTTGACTTAAACTTTTAAACCGCCGGATTATTGGTCTTTTCACGCCGCCGGTAACACCCCTTCGGGAAAGGGGACGGGGCTAAATAAATAAGCAACCTAGTTTTTCGACTGATAAATTTATCATGGAGATCGGGTGGCAGGCAAACGATTTTGGATTAACCATTGACGAGTTTTTTCTCTCACAGAGGCCATTGAGGCCACTGAGAAAAGGGCATCCCTTTGGAAAATATTTTGAGAGAAGGTTTCAATAGTTAACATGAAGATTTGAAAAGTACCTTTTGTAAAAGCCACGGTCTCTTGTCAGGAGCTGATCGGCCTGCAGTTCAGCATGAGCACCTATTAGAAAATCAGATAGGATACGGTTTCGGCTCCCACCAGCTTTTCGATACGCTTTCCAAATCTGTCCTGAATGGTATGCCGCCCTCAAATCCAAAAAGATAACACGAATCCCAAGAATTTTAAGCGCATCATCCAATGGGGAGCATTACCGATTTGTTAATGATTTGAGGTGCTGTTGCTGACAAAAAATCAATGTATGATAAAAAAAAGCAGGACATTTGATTTGATCATCTATATGGTAGGATGAAAATTCTATTCTCAGGGAGGTGGTCATATGCAACGAGTTTCATCTCATAGATTCTGTGGACGAACCTTTAAAGTCGATGAAGTTGATCAAATAAAGGAGATCGTCAGTACTTGTACTGGAATCAGTCGTACCGAACTGGCAAATACTGTCTGTGAGCTTTTTGATTGGAAAAGGCCCACAGGAAGGCTTAAGACGGTTGAATGTCGTCAGTTCTTGAACATTTAGCGTCCCAAGGGGTCCTCGATCTGCCCGATCGCAAATCAGGTCGGCCCAAAGGCGTTAAAGTCACTGTAAAAAGGACAGATAAAGGACAATCCCCTGGGATTATTACCGGCAATGTCAATGACTTTCGTCCTCTGAGATTGCGGAAGGTAACCACCAAAGCGCAACGGGAACTATGGTATGAATATGTTGATCGATATCATTACCTGGGTTACCGATTGCCTTTTGGCGCCCAGCTGCGATATTTTATCGAAAGCGGTAAGGGGATGCTTGGATGTCTGCAATTTTCTTCACCCGCCTGGAAGATGGCAGCTCGGGACCGGTGGATCGGCTGGTCCGATGAGCAGCGGCAGCGCAATTTACAAAAAGTCGTCAATAACAGCCGGTTTCTGATATTGCCTTGGGTCAAGGTTAAAAATCTTGCCAGTTCGGTTCTTGGGTTGGCGATTCGGAGCGTTTCTAAAGACTGGCAATCCTGCTATGGGTATCGGCCGGTTGTTATGGAGACACTGGTAGATAAAAGTCTCTTTGCCGGCACCTGTTATAAGGCTGCCAATTTTATTTATGTGGGCACCACAACAGGCCGCGGGCGGATGGACCGCGATCATGCCGGCCATGGGCAGAGTCCGAAGGATATTTATGTTTACCCTCTTTCATCTCGATTTCGTCAAGAACTGTCGGGATTATAAAGGGGGTATGCCATGGGCCTTGCCGCTTACAATATCGAACCTAATTCCAAGGAGCAATTTCGTTACATGATTCATGATGAAGTGGATAAATGGGTGGATCAAATTATAGATGAAGTGTTTGAAGACAATAGACAACCCACGGTGATGGAGCTCAGCGAACTGTTTGCCAAAACAAAGTAAAAGTTTTTTGGCGCCCGGTTTTGGTAGTGGCTGCTGATGGTGCCCATGTGCCGACTCGAGTCAAGGCCAAACGCAATGAAAAAAGAGGCACGGGCCGCTGGCAAGAGGCCAAGGGGTTCAGGATCTATTTGCTGGGCCAGGATCGTATTGTTCATCTTGCAAGCTGGCATCAGATTCAAAATGAAGAGCAGTTTGGCAAAGATCTGGCAGTTGTGGCTTCTCGTATTCCCCAACATCTGGTGCGTATCGGATTATTGGGAGACGGAGCCGAGTGGCTATGGAAACATATGACGTCTTGTTTTCCAAAGGGACGTCAGATCTTAGACTATTACCATTGCGCTGAACATATTCATAAAGTAGCAAAGGTACAATATGGGGAAAATTCACAACAAGCCTTAGAATGGGTGGAAAGCACAGTTTGCCGACTTTTCTTTGCCGAGGTCAACAGTGTAGTTGGTGGTCTTCGCCGGATGAAACCAAAAGATAGTGAAGCAGGTGAAGAAATCCGCAAACTGATTGGCTACTTGAATCATAACCATGATAGGATCCACTACCAGGGAGATCGCATAGGGGGCTATCCCATCGGAAGCGGTGGAATTGAATCCGCAAACAAATTTATATGCCATACACGGTTGAAACGCTCCGGTGCCTGGTGGGTAAAAGAAACCGGCAATGAAATGCTTCGAATCCGATGTGCAGTATACAATGGCACATATGATAAAGTTTTTGCGAGATATAAAAACGCCAATCTACCCCATGACTGACTTTTTTTTATTAACAAACCGGTAATGCTCCCCTGTGGTTCCGCCCGGGCTTCGAAAGTTCGAACGTCACCATATAAGCGGACTGCTGGCTCGGCTTTTAAAAAAGATTGCCTGATTTTCTTTGTGACAAGAATAATACATTTGGATAAAATTTAACTGCAAAACTACTCAGGGCTTCCTGGATCCGGAGTTAAAAGGGTTGTCTCAGCATTAGTTGCTGAAAGATTAATCGGCTTATAATTGGTTTTTTTTAAGACTTATCTTAGCTGAATAAATGGTAATGGAAAAAACCAATTTAATATTTTACACACTCACCTTTAAACAGCGTATGCATGGGTTTTCGAGGTACCATAGAACCTTTAAGTATCTTAGGCATTATTTAAAGTTTTAAATAATTTTTCTAAAGATTCTGAATAACAGCTTTCGCAAACTGCAAGTAACCTGAAAGGTTTGGGAAAGTATACCACTAGGACAAGGTCATGGGCTTGAGTAGTGTTGCGATACCACGGCTTAGTATAGTTGTTCCCACTTATAATTGTACCCGATATATTAAGCGGACCATAGAAAGTATCCTGATGCAGACGTATTCATCATACGAAGTGATTGTTGTAGACGATGGCTCAACAGACGACACCCGTATTGTTTTGCAGAATTACCAGAACCGTATAAAGTACGTATATCAGGAAAATAAAGGTGTGTCTGCTGCGCGTAACTACGGTATCCAGCTGGCCCGGGGAGAGTTCATAGCTTTTCTGGATGCTGATGATCTCTATCTTCCGGATAAATTGGCAGAGCAGGTTGCCTGTTTTGATGCACGACCGTCCTTAGGAATGGTACATTCGGGATGGCGTAAGGTTAACCGATTGGAGGAGACTATAGGGGAGATTGAGCCTTGGAATGATGCACCACGGCTAAACTTGAAAACATGGCTTCTTATGAGGCCTGTTTTTCTGGGTGCGATGATATTTCGCCGGGAGTGGTTAGAACGTGTTAATGGCTTTGACACTGACTTGTGTCAGGCAGAAGATGTAGATCTCACTCTTCGCCTGGCCCTGATGGGCTGTAAAACGGCATGGGTCTACCAATCCACCGTATGTTACCGTCAGCACGAAGAGAATACTATGCAGGATGGGCTTATGCAGGCTGAGAGTATTAACCTTGTGTTGAATAATTTTTTCACTCGCCCGGATGTACCATACCGGATACGTCGGTTAGAGAACCGCGTGCTTTATTTTACCCAATTGTGGATTGTGTGGCACCTGTACAATACAGGCTGTTATGACAATATAGTGTATTATTTGCGAAAATCTTTAAATTATCCTGTTTATCCTCTAAAGCTAACCATCTGTGACTGGGTAGGGCAGATTGTCACACAACTTTATCGTGATGGCCGCGATATCAGTGAATTGCATGCATTGGTGCCATATTTCAAGTCCGCTGTAAATTTTGATGATGACTTTTTGGTAGAGGTAGAGAAGGTTTTGAACTGGTGGGAAGATGTGTGGTGGTATTATCTAAGTCACGACTACAAAACAGCTGCTAAAAGACTTGCAGAATATCGTGGGTTTACGACTCAAGATATTATAGAGTTAGTACAATTAAGTTTGATAGTAAGCCCTCTTCCTAATATTGTTGAAATAGTCAGCCAATTCTGGCAGGATGCCAGAAAAAAGGAGGTAGTTCCTGAATCAAGCAGACATGAGATAACGGCTCTCTTTCTCACTGTTTTTGGCAAAACTTTCCTCAATTTTCATTGGCGAGGTGCTCTGCAAGCGATTTGTAAAGCTATGCAATTTGGATATCATCCAAAGGCTATGGCTGCATGGTTTCGTTTTTTTCAAGCGGTGTTGTCCTATCTTTTGGGTTTTCCCAGCAAAACAAAAACTTGATTATCCAAAGAAGTTTTTATCTGAATACTCTAAGGCATTACCATGTAATAAGTTTATATGGTAATTGAAATTGTCAGGCCAACTTACGAGATATCGTGCTGAAGCGGGATAACTGGGGTTAGAAGTCTTTTAACAAAGGCTCCAAAAGTTGATGTATACATACTTATTATTAGCTCAACAAACAAGGCAAGGTAACTTATGGCACTTATTATAGGTGGGCTCAATGGATCAGGGAAGAGCTTGCTCAGAGTACTGTGCGACTCACATCCCCTTATTGAGGTGACTGAAGAGTTCCAAAACTTCATGAAATTGAACGTTTGTTACAAAGAGTATGTTCAAACTCTGCGAACGAACTGGAACAAATATCCCTTTTTTAAAAAATATTCTCTTAATGGTTCTACTCGCAGCTCACAAGTCAGGTGGCGCTTCAAGAGTTGTATCTTCCTGGCACGATATTTACTTGAATTGCAAGTCTACCGCAGAAAAGTGATCGATGTGGATGTTGTTGAGACAGTATTGCGGCGTATCTTTCCAACCACTGTTGTCGTAGGAGACGTTCATACATATTATTCTTTAAACCTTGAAAAGCTAGTTGGCGTGCCTGGCCTCTCCATCGCAATTGTATATCGAGACTGCCGCGATGTCGCAGCTACGATGGCCGGGAGGTTCAACCTCCAATTACGTCGTCGTGAGAGGCCATGGGCAAAGATCATGGATACATCTATGAAGTTGGCTAAGACTTGGGTGCAGTCTATAGAGATGATGGAACGATATACTGACCAGATCCATATGATCCGATATGAGGAACTGGTGACCAATCCCGAATCAGTCCTTGAGGCGTTTGGCAACTGGTTGGATGTATACCCTCAGGGATTTAGAAGCCAAATTATACACTCTGATAAAGTTGGTGAATACAAACGAAGCCTGTCGGAGAAAGAGGTATCAGACATTATTGTGGTTGCCGGCCCAACCTTGAAGCGGCTTAGCTATGAAGTCTGATCCTAACCTGAAGAAATCTAACCAATTATATCCAATTCTGAAACGATTTCACTTTAAAAACTGTTCAACATCTTTGCAAGCATGAATATACAAATATTTAGATAGTGTTATTCCACAGACGTTGATTACAAATATCCATTTACTGTAATAGAATGGTTAGCTGGATAGATTTTTTTAAAGGTTTTCTTTCTGAAAAGAGTCTGCCTTAAAGTCATCCAAATAAGATAAGTTTTTTGCGCGATTTGCGGTACATCCTTGATTAATTGGACTTATGATTATCTAACCGATCGAACGCTTTAGCAATCGCAGAAGGAAATACGCTCAAGTAGCGGCCTGTTTCGGTAAGGAAAAGACCCCATTCTTCAACAAATTTTTTAGCCAGCTGAGATCTTATCGCCTGCGACCAAATCCGGACGACGTCCTTGACCAATTCCCTTTTTTACAAACCGGCTATAGGCCCTTTTCGCCTCACTCTCCGCTGACCCGAACCACTTGAGCACATCATCTCGATTCTGCCACTTATTTTTTACCCTGCCGATCAACACAGAATAACCGCAATACCGGTACCGGTGTCAGTTTTGTTAGATTCTACGCCCAAAATCCCAGATTCTTGGCCAATTTATCGCAAATTTCCGTCTTGACAATACGACCGGTATCCAATATCTGAATCCAATAATCACCTGTCGCAGTATCATTGTTGTTTGATCTCCATCCCTAATACCGTTGGAATTGAAGAATCTTGCAGCAAACTACAGGGAATCTTCCACCGATAAGGAAATTTCTAATTTTAAGGTTCGCTCACTAACCCCGCAGCCCCGAATGACGGGATCTTCGCTGCGCTTCGACAAGCTACGGGGAATGCGCTCGCTGTTTCGATTCAACTGGTTATAGCACACAATTTTCAATTTTCTCTAACCTCGATCTCAAAAGGGAAATTTTTATTCTAAACCTAAATATTACTTATAAAGGCAAAGGGTTATGAAATATTTTGGCCCATGCATACTGTTTTCAATAGCAAACTGCATAGGCCTTTTTGTCTTCATGGTGGCTTAGAAGTTATTTTAAAACATAGAATCAGTTCCGAATCGGAAAACGATTCATTGAATTCGCATGAAAGCGAAATGGGGAATCAGAAGGGAGGTATAGGATGAAAAATCTGTTTATAATAGCAGCATCGATATTTCTGGTATCAGTTCATCCTGCATTTTCAGCAGAACTTACCATTTTAACAGAAAACTTGCCGCCCTTGAACTATGTAAAAGGAGGTGTATTGGTTGGTCCTTCTGTTGAAATCGTTAAAGAAATTCAGAGACGGGTCGGATCTCATGAACCAATCAAGGTTTATCCTTGGGCAAGAGCTTACAAAATGGCTTTGGAAGAAGAAAATGTTGTATTGTTTGGAACAACCCATACAGAGGCACGTCGTGACATATTCAAATGGGTTGGTCCATTGGCAAGAAAAAGAGATATTCTTGTTGCAAAAAAGGGAGCAGGGATAAAAATTACCAGCCTCGAAGACGCTAAAAAAGTTAAGCGAATTGGGACACTTCGGGAAGATACAAGAGAGCGTTTACTTAAAAGTCATGGATTTACGAATCTTGAATCCGTTTCCGATGAACAAAAAAATGCGAAAAAGCTAGTGCTCGGGCGTATAGACTTGTGGGCGTATAAAAAGCCCGGATTAAAAACTGTCTGCGAGTTGGCAGGCGTCGACTACAGCGAGTTAGAGGAAGTTTACTCTCTTCGGGAAATTGATGTTAGCATTGCTTTTTCAAAGAAAACGTCCGATTCAATTGTGCAGATGTGGCAAAAGACTTTTAAGGAAATGTCAACTGATGGAACGATAGAGCAAATTCGCAGTAAATGGAATGTTGAATAACAAAATGGTTTATGAAGCATAATCCATCATCAAAAACCCCATCTAAAGCCCGTAGTATCAGCCGACGATTCAGTTTTACCTTGATTGGTGTTGTCACGCTGTTGTTGGTTGCTTTTGCCACAGCAGGTATTCTTTTCAACATCAATATAATGGAGAAAGACCTGGAAACCCGGCTAAAAAATGCGGTGAAGCTGGCCCAGATCAGTCTGCCAATACCGCTATGGAATTTAGACACCAAAGTCGCAGATGATTTTGTCAGAGCTTTATTTTTAGATAAATCTATAGTTTATGCGAAAATTCTTTGGGGCTTATCCCAACAAACAAATCTTTCAACTGAAAGTCAGATCATCACTGAAAGAAAACGTAAACCCTATAAGCAAATGGATTTTGAATATTTCTCAAACTCCTCGCAATTCATTATTAAATCTTCTGATATTCAGTTTGAAGAGAGTGAAGTCGGTAATATTCTAATTGTGATGTCTCGTGATAGCGTGAGAAAACAGACATTTTTACAGATTTATGGGATTATTACATTAGCTGCCATTATCATTGCCGCAATCTGGCTGACATCGCTATTTATAACAAAAAGATATATTTTTCGTCCTCTCTTGAAATTGAAAGAGTCCGCCTCTTTGATCGCTGATGGTGATTTAGATACTTTTGTTGATAAAGGTAGTGATGACGAAATAGGAATTCTCGCCCAGCATTTGGATGTCATGCGTAGATCAATCAAACAGCTATTTGAAGAGCTGAGTGAAAGCAAGGAAGAGGTAGAAAAACACAGTCGAACCTTGGAACAGAAGGTGGCAGTTCGCACGCAAGAGTTGGCTCAGTCTGTGGAAGAACTCAAAGCCCTGGGAGAAATCAGCCAGGCAGTCAACTCGACTCTTGATTTGGAAACGGTGCTGTCAAGCATTGTTCGCCATGCGGTTCAGCTCTCACGGGCCGATGCTGGAACCATTTACGAATTTGATGAAACAGAACAGATATTTTCACCGCGCATAAACTACGGTGTTAGCGCAGAATTCATCCAAGAAATGCGCGAGTCGAAGCTTCGGGTTGGGGACGAAACTGTAATCGGACAGGCAGCTGAAAAGAGAATCCCAGATCAAGTGCCGGATCTTGTTAATGTTCCGAACTACCCCCTTTCTTATATGAAGCAAGCGGGATTTCGAGCCTTGCTTGCTTTGCCTCTCCTGCACAAGGACCGACTCGTAGGCGGACTGGTCGTCCGGCGCAAAGCAGCTGGTGAGTTTCCCTTACCGATTGTGGATTTGCTTCAGACTTTTGCCGCACAATCGGTACTTGCTATCCATAACGCAAGGCTTTTTCGCGAAATCGAAGAAAAGGGGCATGAACTAGAGCTCGCCGACAGGCACAAATCCCAGTTCCTCGCCAATATGAGCCATGAGCTGAGAACCCCCCTCAATGCCATTTTGGGATATACGGAGCTGATTCTTGACAATATTTATGGTGATGTGCCTGGGAAGATCCATGAAGTCCTCGAACGCCTGGAGAAAAATGGGCGTCACCTCCTCGGCCTGATCAATGATGTTCTCGATCTTTCCAAGATTGAAGCGGGCCAGCTTAACCTTGCTCTTAATGATTACTCGCTGGAAGACGTGGTTCAAACAGTGTTGAGCTCGATTGAGGCATTGGCTACAGAAAAGAATATCGAATTGAAATGTGCCGTCCCAAGCAACCTGATGACAGCCAGAGGGGATGAACAACGGATTGCACAAGTGCTGTTAAACCTTCTTGGGAATGCCCTCAAATTTACAGATCAAGGGCTTGTTAAGGTGGAATTGACCGTTGCGAATGAAACATTTTTACTCTCCGTTTACGATACAGGTCCGGGACTATCCGAAGACGATCAGAAGAAGATCTTTAAGGAGTTTCATCAGGCCGATGGATCCAGTACCAGAAAAAAGGATGGAACCGGCCTGGGTCTATCAATTGCCAAAAAGATTGTTGAAATGCATGGAGGGCGCATATGGGTTGAATCTACTCTTGGGAAAGGCTCGATCTTCAGATTCACGCTACCGATTCGAGTTGAGAAACAAAAAGGTTAAGCATGAACAAAACGATTTTAGTAATCGAAGACCAGGAAGATAACCGGCGTATCTTACGCGACCTCCTCACCAACAGTGACTTTGAGGTAATCGAGGCGGTCACTGGGACAGACGGGGTGTGCATCGCCGAGACCCATCATCCCGATTTGATTTTGATGGACATCCAGCTACCCGGCATCGACGGATACGAAGCCACCCGGCGAATCAAGGCAAATCCGGATCTTCAAAAGATCCCAATCATCGTGGTGACATCTTATGCTCTGAGCGGTGATGATGTAAAGGCATTTGAAGCTGGATGCGACGCTTATGTTACAAAACCCTTCAGTCCGCGCAATCTTTTGGCCAAAATCCGTGAATTTCTTCCACAGTCAACTTGAGAGGCTCGGTCGTGAGAACACCGCCATTGATTTTAATTGTAGATGACAACCCTGCCAATTTAGATATCCTTGAAGCTCGGCTCTCAGCCAACGGCTATGAAGTCATCACAGCAACAGATGGTGAAGAAGGGTTATTCGTGGCCAGAGGTAAGCAACCGGATCTCATTCTGTTGGACATTATGATGCCCAAGTTAGACGGCTTAGAAGTTTGTCGGCTTCTCAAAGAAGACTCTTCCTTACCATTCATCCCCATTATTATGGTTACCGCCAAAGCGGATTCAAAAGATATGATCGCCGGTCTCGAAACAGGCAGTGACGACTATTTGACCAAACCGATTGATCATGCCGCATTGATCGCCCGGGTGAAATCGATGTTGCGGATCAAGGATCTTCACGATACGGTTCAGAACCAAGCGACTCGACTTGAAGAACAGTCGAATCAGCTTGCGGAATGGAACCAGACACTGGAACAACGTGTTGACGAGCAGCTTGCCGAACTGGAGCGAGTCGGGCGATTAAAGCGCTTTCTCTCTCCCCAACTGGCCGAGTTGATCGTCTCTTCAGAAGACGAAGGGCTGCTTGAGAGCCACAGAAGACTGATAACCGTTGTCTTCTGTGATCTCCGTGGATTTACGGCTTTTTCTGAGATCGGCGAGCCCGAAGAGGTAATGGGTGTCCTCCGTGATTACCATACGGTCATGGGAGACCTGATTTTCCGTTTTGAAGGCACACTGGAACGATTTGCGGGCGATGGACTGATGGTATTTTTCAACGATCCTTTGCCATGCAAAGATCCTGAAACCCGTGCGGTTAAGATGGCAGTTGCGATGCGGGAGCATGTGGCCAAGCTGACTGCGGGATGGCAAAAGCGCGGTCACCAGTTGGGGTTTGGAATAGGAATCGATCAGGGATATGCAACGCTGGGTAAGATAGGGTTTGAGGGACGATTTGACTATGCTGCTATAGGAACCGTAACCAACCTCGCTTCCCGACTTTGTGATGAGGCACAAGCAACGCAGATACTCATCAGTCAACGGGTATATAGTGCGCTGGAGGAACTGGCGGACGTCGAACCGCTGGGCGAAATATCCCTAAGGGGATTGAAACGTCCCACTACTGTGTACAATGTCCTAACTCTTAAAAGTCATGACCACCGGCCAAGCCGGAGGCATGATTACGCCCTATAAGGGCCTTTTTACTGACACCCCCTTAAGGGGGGACTAAATCACACAAAATTGCTGTTCTGTGGCTAATTATGATTTATTTCAGATGGTTACTTGTCGCTCTCTTCTTTTATACTGGCACCCTTAAAAGGGTCTTTATCCAGATCCGAATCGTACTCATCCATAATCGATTCAGTCATCTACTGGTTCTTTATATATTTCCGTATCTTCGCCTCATCCAACCCGACAGTATTAACGTAATACCCTCGTGCCCAAAAGGAGTTTCCTTTAGAATTTCGCCTAAGCCCACTAAACCTCTCAAAAACAATCATTGTGCTTTTCCCCTTCAAATAACCAACGATTGTTGAAACTGAATACTTTGGCGGAATCGAAAGACACACATGTATATGATCAACACATCCATTGCCCTCAAGAACCTTAATCCCTTTATATTGGCATAACCGACGCAATATGAATCCGATTTCTTTTCGCAACTTACCGTAAATAATCTTGCGTCGATTCTTGGGGACCCAAACAATATGATATTTACACTCCCAAACTGTATGTGCTAAACTTCTTTTCATAGACACACTCCTTTCGTATCAAACCACAGAAACAGCACTGTTGCTATCGTACGGAAGGGGTGTTTCTGTCAAATACTACAGCATAGCTTTTTCCATTCTCCCCGGCGTAGCCGGGGGCTTAGCGATGGAGTTAAATCTGCATGAAACCAATACTCTATACCAATAATCTTCTGAAAATGATTCAATACTCCTCTGAACGATTAACCTTCCCATCACTCTTCCTCCATCATAAATCTTCGAAGATAAATTTTTATTTCGAATATGGGACTAATGAAGAAACCAGGTACAAAAAATGATGAGGGTAAATCATGAGCAGACTCGCAGGGTTTGAAAAAAGGGTTGAAAGCTGCAATTATAGACATGGAAAAGGAACTTCAACGATGCAAAAAACTCTGTTTCCAGATTTCAAAGTCGAAACCTATCAGAACGGCGAAAAAATTCCTACCGCCTTGGATTTGATGACCCATGAAGGGGTAGCATTCGAGTACATAACCGACCCGGAGCGGACAAAGAAAGCAGTCTCCGTACTTCTAAAAAGTGATCTGCCTTTGGGCCTGGATACCGAGACTGCAAAATTAGATGAATTTGCCGACCACCCCAAAGCCGGACTGGATCCGCATCTGACTCGGATTCGCCTGATCCAGATGTATGGCGGCGGAGATACGGTCTATATATTTGACATTTTTTCCCTCAAAATAGAGATGTTCGCTCCCATATGGGATCTACCCATCGTCGCACACAACGCGGTCTTTGACTTAAAACACCTTCTTTTTGCTGGTGCAAACCCTCTGAAGATCGGTTGTACAATGCTCATGGAAAACGCTTTAACCGGCAAGTTGCCTAGCCTTGCAGCCCTATCCCGGCAATACCTGGGCTGGGAAATGTCAAAGGAAGAGCAGATCTCAGACTGGAATCAACGGGAACTAACCGAAGGTCAGCTGGCTTACTCAGCTTTGGATGTTTTAGTTGTCAAAAAACTGTATCCAATTTTATCAGACCGGCTGAAGCAAGGAAATCTTGGAAAAACCTACACGCTCATGCGCGATTCCATGTCGGCCATCGCACAGTTAGAGCTCAATGGGGTGCATTTTGATGTTGAAAAACATGCAAAACTCATGAAGGCCTGGCAGGAAAAGAAAGAGGCCGCGGCCGAAAAGCTTAAACAGGTTCTTGGTCTGCATGTAAGTCTTGACAGCCCGAAACAGCTCTCCGACTGGCTCAAAGCCTACCTGGACCCCGAAACTCTCAATACCTGGCCAAAAACCAAAACCGGTCAATTGAAGACTGATGCCCACACCCTGTCCTGGTACCCGGAACATCCACTTGGGGCACCTTTATTATTATATAAGGAAGTGGATACGATGCTTTCGACGTTCGGCACTGGTTACACCGGGCACACCAACCCTAAAACCGGCCGAATCCACAGTAATTTCAGGCTGGGTAGAACATCCACCGGGCGTCTGTCTTGTTACAGTCCCAATATTCAAAACCCGCCAAGAGACAAATCTTTTCGAGAACTTTTTTCCGCTCCCCCAGGTCGATCTATTGTCGTAGCAGATTACGAACAAATCGAACTTCGGATTGCGGCGTTGGTATCCGGTGATAAAAATATGCTGGAAATTTATGAAAGAGGGCAGGACTTGCACAGAATAACCGCGGCTACGACCGCAGGTGTTCCTTCTGAAGAGGTGACAAAAGATCAACGTCAAGCCGCAAAACCGGTCAATTTCGGTTTGTTATACGGTCAGGGATATCGAGGTCTGGCACGATATGCTAAAGCAACATTCGGTGTTGATATGACTGAAAATGATGCGCGATTGGCCAGAGAAGCGTTTTTTAAAGCATATCCGGATCTGAGACGTTGGCAACAGTCAGCAGCGCAGGATGCGGAAAGAACAAAACGCGTGGTGACTCCCTGTGGCCGGATCCGAGATTTTAGTAAAGAACCACGGGGTTATCGATACACCGAAACATTGAATACCCCCATCCAGGGTGGGGCGGCTGAGGTGCTGATGGCCGCGCTCTCACGGCTCCCGGAATGCCTGAAGGGCATCGATGCAAAACTCGTCAATATCGTCCATGACGAAATCGTCCTCGAAGTGGCCAACAAAGATATTGATCACGCAAAGGCAGCGCTTGAAAAAGCGATGGTGGAAGGGATGCTGGCGGTGTTCCCTCAGGCCAGCACCAGAAACCTTGTCGAATCAAAAGCCGGGAATAATTGGGCTGAGGCGAAATAGAGGCTTTTTAATAAAAATGGGTTAGCATAAAGAAAAATGGCAATTTTCGAGAAAATTCAGGTTAGGCAGAACTGCAACATTCTTTTGGCAATGTGAACTCAATCAAGGCCGGTCCATGAAAGGACTAATAGACAAAGTCCTGCGATAACCGTAAATGAGAAATCATGTGATCAGCCACTATATATAGGGTCTGGAGAGATACTGGGAATTAATGTTTTGATGCACATTGAATTTGCCATTCATAGGAAATAAACGACCCGAAATAATGCATTTCTTAGACACCATTCCTGTCTTTGATTTTGGCGTTAAAACATTCTATCTTTATTCATCCAACCCTATCAAGATTGTTCATCAGTGAAACAGCCTACTTCTGGTATAAAGTAAATCGGAATCAGGGAGAGCACGGGAATACAGACCAGCACCGTGAGCACGCTCTGGAGGGTAAAGATATCGCCTAGTTTACCGATGATGGGAGAAAGGACTCCGCCGGTTCCAAAGGCCAGCCCCATCATTAGGCTGGCCACCATGGAGCGACCCTTGGGCGCGATTTTCTGGGCCATCACCACCCCGAGGGGCAGGGAGGCCATGTTAAAGCCGCCGGCCAATATCGTAGCCGGAAACATCCATTTGCCGGAGACCAACAAAAACACAAGCAGGAAAGGAGTCATGAGCCCGTGGGTGATCCATAAGAGGCGTTTGTACCCTATCCGGTCTGAAAGGTGGCCACAGAGAATACCGCCAACCGTCCCTGAAATGGTAAAGATGGAAAAGAGGACGCCAGCGGAGACGATGCTATGTCCTTTCTGCACCCAGAGCACCGGCATAAAGGTCATCAATGACTGACCAACCAGCGATCGCATAACCATTACAATCCAGATCAGCAGTATCGGCTGCCAGACACTGCCTAGAGTTTGCCGAAGGGTCTCTAAAAAGCCGTATTGGGCCATGCCGTCCCCTTGGAGTTTGGGAATGACCCTATATAAATAGATCAAGATCAATAGGCCGATGACCATGGTCGCCGGCATTGACCTGAGGCCAAAACTAGCCACGTACCAGGTGATGAAGATGGGCCCTACCCCGAAGGCTAGGGTGCCGGAAGTGTTATAGATGGACATGGCCAGCCCGAGCTTGCGGCCGGCATATAGGGGCACCATACCCGTGACAGGCGGATGAAACAGGGAAGACCCAGTGGAGCCAATGGCAATGCAGAAGAGCAGCCCGTAAAAACTGGTCGTCAAGCCCGCCAAAGGAATGAAAAGAATGGGCATGAGCAACCCAATCAAAATAAAACTGCGTGAGGGGTGGCGATCGGCCCAGTAGCCAGACATGGGCTGTACGATGAACATCAAAAAGCGGGAGATACCGGCGAGAAGACCCACCTGGGCTAGATTCAGCCCCATCTTGTCCATAAACACGGGAAACAGGGGACTGATAAATGAGCTGTAGAAATCACCGCTGAAGTGAACCAGGCTAAAGGTGATAAGGATTTTCCAATATGTCCTTGACGTAGAATCGGCCATGGGCGCTTTTGGCACTTACCATCCCCAAAGTCAATGGGAAAGGTGAGGGTGTTAAATGTGAGAAATCGGGTGGTTTTCCGAGAATAGCGAAGGAAATACACTGATTAAGTAGAAAATCATCTCAGCCAGCACACCCACTTGCAATCTCACGGGGCATGCCATAATATTTGGATGGAATGAATCAGGTTCGTTGTTTAAGCATAAGTAAAAAGGTAATATTGATTCGTTAAAGTTTTGTTAAAAATGGGGTGCAATAGGATACGCTTACATGCTTCCCCCTGGCCTGCGTCTTACTTTGGCCTATCGCTCCCCATAAATGGAGCGGGACTGCAGCATTAGTGTTACTTAAAAGCTATTTTAAGTTGGAATTTAATATGTCATTTCAGAACAATTTTGGACCATCGATACAAAACCGTACGGTTTTGTTCAGTAAAAGATGCTGTCATTTCAAAATAAATAAAAGGGGGTTAAAACGATGACAATAAATAATGTTGAAATTGCGAAACGTGTAATTGATGCTTGGAATGCCCACGACGCCGAGAAGGCTTTCTCGTTCTTCACCGAGGATGCATCTGACGATGATACAACCCAACCAGAAAAGTTCTCGGGACCTGATTGCCAGAGATACTGGCAGAATTTTTTTACTCTTTTCCCGATGTGCAATTTGATGTAAGCAGAATATTAGCATGTGGAGACCATGCAGTGATCGAGTGCACATTTAAGGGTACTCAGAAAAGTAAATTCTCACCTTGGACAGATAAATCCACTCTGGGAAAGGAATTCGATGTGAGAGCTGCATTTGTACTTAGGTTCAGGGATGACAAAGTTTATGAGATCTCCGAATATTATGATCGGGCAACTATAATCAAGCAGTTGACGGGATGATAAAGCGCTCGTTCTGAGAGTATTGATAAAACAGAATTGGTCACGGTCAATTTCTGATAAGTGTGGATTTACAGGATAGCCTTTTTGTTTTAATAAGTGATTTAATGTTTCTACTTTTTACCTTCACTAACATCTAAACACAAATTCATGTTTTCACATTAAAAAGAAATTTCGGTAAAAATAGTATAATTTCAGGAAATATTATCATTAATATCAGTCCGAACATTTGAAGGGCGACAAAAGGTAGAATCACAGAAAATTTAAGAACTGATATTTACGACATTGTTAGAGATCAAAACCTGAACACTCTTGCCCAAATCTGCACAAGTCCGGCAAATCAAGAAAACTGCAACATTGTTCTGGCATTGCTCGTGTTTGATAATCAGGAATATTGCACGTTGATAGACACATTCTTGTCGGTGGTATTGATACCATATGTTACTACCCGCAACCAAATTTTTTCCTTTACTTAACTCTCGAAAAGCGAATTCTAATCACCCACAGACTTAGCAGCCGTAACCATTTTGGTCAGCTTGGCCAAAGCCAGTTCTTTGTTGAGAAAACCCAGACCACAGTCCGGGGCGGTGATTATTCGGAAAACCCTTGTGAGCGGCTGCAGTTTTTCAAAGGATGCTCAGGTCACACCAAGAGGCTTTAAGAGACGTATTGCTATCTCATTTTCAATCCATTTCTTGTTATTTTTTTTCTTTCCTTTTTGAAAAATATCGCAGATTGCATCAGCGTGATAACTGGCGGTACTGTAACCCTTGGCTGTAGCTTGTGCAATCACGTCCCAATTGAGAGTCTGCGTAAATTCTTTAAAAGCATCTATAATTTCTGGGAATAATTCCTTGGTTAGGCTCTCGATAAAAGCAACATAAAACGCCAGGGAAGTGGTTTTGCGATGCTGTATAATGTATCGAAGTAGTCCGTAATCGCTGGTATCCGCAAGGAGGTCTTTAACGGTTCGGGCAAGGAATTCAATTGGCGTTTGCGGGAACATGGCAATAACTTTTCGCCATATGTTGCGGTCAAAACCGGTATCAAGAAGCTCGCCCAACTCATGGTAAATGTACGTTTCGGTTTCAGACGCAACGATCCTTGCAAGGTGGTTGTGTAAATCCTCGGGGCGTTGCTTTCTCAGGCCGAAATGTTCCAGAGCAAACGTTAGAGCGCGGCGTCCTGATTTTTTTATATAAAATATCTGGTCCCACAAAAAAAGTTTGGCTGATTCCTGCCGAATCAAAATACTGTTGTCCTGGGAGAGTGCCGGTAAGGTCATTAAATCCCGAGCGAGTTCACGGCCGAAAATATATACCGGGTATCCGTTGGGTTCCAGCAGATCATTAATGCCACCAGTATCGAACGGATCGTATTTATTACCCAGGATCGTTAGGTTCTTGAAATCCTTTTCCGTCAGTTCGTCCCACTGTTGCTCTTTATCCCCGATCCAGTCAAGAATCTCGGCAGAATCCTTTTCAATCCATGGGTCAAGCTCTTTTTCCCACTTGTACAGATCCCGCAGGCGCAGGGCTAAGCCGCAGATGGAAAATAAGCCGGCGTGCTGCGAATCGGCAATATCACAATTCTCAAGAACCTGAGCTGTTATATCTTCTACGGAAGATCACAGGAATATTTTAAAATCTCCTCGAATTTCCTGTTCAATTTCTGGATTTATCTTGGGAACCAAGGGCTTGTCGAGGATGGCGCGGGTAATGGCCTGAGCACGGTCGCGCGCCGAAAGACTGCCTTTCTGAATCCATTCCTCGCGGCCGCCCTTGTCGCTAACCCCATTGCCCTGAAAATACTCACGGCGCAAGTACCGCATTGTATGTGGGGAGAGCAGGTAGTTGCCACCCGGGCCCACTTCACGGATATCCTCGAAGGCCAAGTGGTCCTCGCCGGTGGAGATGCCCTCCAGGATTTTGCAGGCTTGCCCAATAATCTCGTCATCGAGCACATACAATTCGTAAGCGATACATTGCATGGACTCCAACATGCCCGCGGCATGGTGGATGTAATTGTTCCCACCCATCACCGCCAAGCTGGTGGTGAAAGCCTTTTCCCATCCGGCCTGCACGTCTGGTATCTTGGAGTCCGAAAGGCCGGAACTGGCGTAATTGGGCACGTCGATCCTTTGGCTCAGCTGATGCATGGCTGCTTGCATCATACCACACTCAACCCCACCACCTTGGTACCCCATACTACGCATTTCCGCCATGGCCGGCAATCCGCCGTAAAGCACAGGAGCACCCGGCCGGGTAAGTTGGTGTACTGTAATCCCGGCCAATTCCTCAGCGTGAATTTGCAATAACGTACCGGCCATGGTCATGGGTGATGTGGAGCCGCTCATGGGTGCACTGGTTACCGTGGTGGGTAACTCCAATTCCGCTGCGGTGCATACGTTCAGGGTAGACTGGGTGCAAAACTTCAGAGGGCTGATTATCATGCAGGAGCTTGTGGAGAAGATGGGTTTTGCTCTGAGGGCTTCCTCCCCACCTGCGATTCTGGCCACCATCTGGAAAGTCTCCCGCAGACCCAGATCGAAATTGCATCCGAACATGACATGCTTGTTTGTGCCCAGCATAGCCGCGAAGACTATGTTAGGATCATAATATTCAATGGGTACGTCGTTGGGCACACAGCAGTTCTGAAAAAAATGGATATGTTTCAATTCCTCTACAATGCGGGCCACATTATGGATGTCCTTAACCACGGTCTGGCGTACCTCGTCGGTTTCAAGATCTAGGATAGACACAGTCGTGCCACCGGTACCGGCGTAAACCCGGTCCTTGCCCAGGTGTATATCGTTCTTTCCGTCCCTGCTATACAGGGTAAACTCGCCCGGGGCTAGGGCCACCATCTCTTCGATCAACTGACGCGGGAAGAATATTCGCTTGGCCGAACGGTCCGCCTTGCAACCGGCGTGCTCTACCAGTTCGAGTAAATCATCCTGACCGCTCTCGTAAGTCATACCAATCTCTTCCAACAGACGCAAGGCTTCGCCGTGAATCAACCCAACCTGTTCGGAGTTGAGTGGTTTATAGATGCCTCCTGTCAAGCCGCCACTGCTCATTTCATCTCCTTTATGTATCCGGGAACGATCAATTCCGATGAATTGCGATTAAAAATAAACCTCACTTTAGTCGAATGCCATCCTGAATCCGGTTGTCATCATGGAAAGGTCTATTAAAATGTCAAAATAACAAAAAAGTAAAGACCTGAAAATGAAATATCTGAGTTGGAAGGATATTTCTTTGATTTCCGAGGAATGATTTTGGCATTGCTCGCAACCCAAAAATCAAAAATTAGAGCACTTATAGACAAAGTCCTGCGATGACAGAAAATGAATAAACAGGGCAAAACCCCTATTTCTGGGTTCTAAAACCGTTCTGGGAATCTATGTTTTGATGCACATTGGAATCGCTATTCCTTGGAAATTGACGACCCGGAATAATGCATGTTTTAGACACCATTCCTGTCGTTGGTATCAAGAATAAATGTTCTATTTGTTCATCTAAATTGGTTCCATTATCCCGTGTTTTGTAGGAGAACAAATGCTGAGATATCTTTTGGATATGTCAGGTTGTCTGGAAGGATGAAAAAACTGAGGTATGTATGGGGTATCTCAGGTTTTATGAGGGGTGCTTTTTATGAAAACGAAGCCAGTTCTTTTTCATATTTCTCCACCCATCCATCCGCACCGCATTCTTTGAAGATATCGGTTGACTTGTTCAATTTTTCCTTTGCTTTCGGTAGATCGCCTTTTCGTTTTAATAAATCTGCATACAGGGTATAATCTCGGGCTAAATACCACATCATGCCATATTTTTGATTCGTTTCAATGGCTCTTTTAATCCAACCTTCGGCTTCGGAGATGTGCTGATCATCAATATTTAATAGTATTTTTCCGATAATATTTAGCGCGAACCCTTTAACCCACTTGATTTTGATATCCTCATACCATTTAAATATCTCACTTAAGTTTATATCTTTCTCATTGTTCATAATCCAGCCAGATAATGGAGTTTCTATTAGCGCGAGGGCGCTATCCCAACCCTAACCACATTGGAGCAGACCGCCTGGAGCCCGCTCCGCCCTGATCCAGGTGGAGAAGTACCAACAACATAGAGACCTACATAGTAGGTCTTGACGCTTCCGCCGGAAGAATCCTGGGGTACAGCGACGTGTGTGGACAATAATGTCCTGGTGCCGTCGCTTATTACCCCATCCCCCGCGATGTCTGGTCTATCGACAACGGTGTTGGAAACCGCGGACACGAAATCCCCAGGCCTCGCGGTATGGGCCGCATCGCGGCACTCAGGATACCCACCGGGCTTAACAACAAGAACATACGCGTATTCGTCACGGGTTCCCGGTATGATACCATGAATCGATAGCGGACCTTTTCTAATGAGCACGTAGAAACCTGGGTACCCGAAAAGGACATCTCCATCCCCAACCAGTGATCCCCCCCGTATACGTGGATCGTCCGGCCCGGATCGTGGGACTGCGCCACTGGCCCGGATCCACACACGGCCTGCGAGGACGTGTTCAACCTCAGGGCGCGGCGGTGACTCTGGCAAGCCTTCGCCAGACATGAGGGAACCTGCAGAACGCAACCGCATCGTCACCACGTTGCTTCCCAGACCATATATGTAGTCGCCGTCGCGGCCATAGTCGCCGGTTCGTCGCATTCCACAGGCCACGATAGAGTAGGTTTGTCCCACCTCATACCGGCTCAGGTCGTACATGCCGTCCGGGCTAAGGTTGATACTTGCAAACCTTCCGCCATGATCACCCCGCCCAGGTAGACCCAAATCCCCACTGTCCCACCCCTCTATGAGCGAACGGCCCGCACTTTCGCTGGTGCCTGACGCCGGGCACGTGGGATCCCTAGGTGCTATCGTGCCGCGTTTGATTCGCAAGTAGACCCGCCCCACATAGCTTGCCCGATTCAAGTCCCAATATATTCTGGCTGTTCCGTCCACCGGAACATCGGCCGAGAAGGGCGACCCGTTTATAGTCAATGCCATATGCATATCAATAAATTGTCTTTGCCCAGGCTGTGTCTTTGGCGCCTTGAGTTCGGGTTTAAAATCCTTACCCGCCGCCACCTCGATCCGTTTGCAATGGGTGTTGTTGTTCTCTATGGATTCTTTGACCTTGTTGGCCGGATCGATACGGGCGCACAGATAATACTTGCCCGCCGGCATGTCCGCGGGGAGCTTGGCCCTTGCAAAATAATCTTTGCGCCCATTCGGGGCCAAGGGCGTGGTCAAACGGATGATCTCCAACACTTGACCGTCCGCCTTCATCATTAGCCCCGTTCTTTGTGTGATGCCTCTGTACTTGGACAAGACCAGCTCAAGCGTAAAACCCTTCGCCTGGGCCTTGCCCTGGTTCTTCGCCTCCATACGCAGCTTGGGGATCGCCTCGCCGACCGTGGCCTTTTTCGGACTCTTAAGTTTTACCGTCAGGTCCGCCTTGCCGGGTAATGGCGTCGGACCTGGCTCTACCGGCAACTGAGGCTTTTTCTTACACACGACCAGGGCCTTTTGATTGCTCTTGCCACCGGCGGTTTTTACGCTCAACGTGTAGCGCTTGCCCGGCATAAACTTACCGCTCAGCACGATGCGGATGTCCGTGGGTGCCCAGCGCCGGGCCTTCAGTGGCGATTCCTTGCCGTCGTGGCGTAGCCGTACCGAGCCTTGTTTGCCGAAGTCCCGGCCCAGGATCCGGATCTCGTCTTTTGCGGTCACACATTTCCCCTTGATGGCCAGACGCTTGATCACCGGCTTCTTCACGATCGGCTTGATCTCCGGCTTCTTCACGATCGGCGTGCTCTTTGGTTTCTTCACGATCGGCGTGCTCTTTGGTTTTTTACAGTATTTGTCGTACTGCTTCTTGAACTGTAACTGCTCCGAAGGTTTCTTGTTCGGATATTCCTTGCAGAACTTCTCGATCTGGGCCGGGGTCGGATCTAGAACGTGATTAGGATGGTGAAAGGCCCGTACGCTCCCTGAAACCACCAGAAAAGAAAAGATACCGATCGTCAAAAGGCTCAAGTTTTTATTCTTCATAACAACCCTCACTCGATGTTAATCGCAACGGAATCCAAAGGACAACGCCGCGCCGAACAACCAATAACCAATCACTAATCTCTAATCTTATTGTTCCCTAATCCTTCGCCACAGCGTATCGCATAATAATATTAAATTATGGATATCCCAGCTCTCATTCTCATCCCGCCAATGGAAAGCCAATTCAATGTACTTTCCATTTACGGAATACGCGTGATGCATACTTGTCCGCTGATGGGGCGAATACTAGGCCCACCTGGATCATCGGAAGAAGGGACAAAATGACTCCTCGGCATAACCGCTAGATTCAATGTGTTGACACCGGCGATGCATCGATCTAGCATAGGCCAAAACGAACGTATTGGAACATCAATTCGATAATGTCCCCAAGGCGTGCACGGCGCAAAATCCGGACAATCATCCTCTTGTGCATCGAAGTTCATACGAACCGCTTTGTCGGTCGTGGTTTCAATTTCGACATCACCACCAAAAACGACCCGGAGATGATCACCGTCACGGATTAATATATAATCTGGTAAAGAACTGCCATAAAGTGCTCCGCTGGTGATATTCCTAATTTCACCCCTTCCAGCAACTCTTACATCACGTTCGACATCCTCTCCCTCCCGACCCCAACTAACTAATCTCCCGCTACTGCCAACTACTCCCAATTCAGCTCGAAGCGTCAATAACTCCCCAGGCGAACGGGGGTCACCGTCATAAAGGACGAACATTTCGCTCAAACCGGAGACCGTAATCCGAATGCGTACCGGTTCTACTCGAAGATCACGGACAGTAGAATTATTATCCGATCTTTGATCTGCGCGACCGATGGGAGTTACTCGAACCTCAACCCGATGGAGTCGGCCATCGGCCGGTAAAGAATGGTTATAATCAAGTACGTGCTTTCGGCCGCTGGGAGGTAAATAGCTCTGTCGTGCCGGCCCTGGAATACGCCGACCGTCAACGAAAATAATGTATTCGAATGGGTAAATTTTTTCCATATCCGATGCCAGCCCGGCATCTCGCCTACCCCGCACAAACATTTCATACCATTGCCTGAAAGGACGTGTTCGATTGGCGTCTTTGAACCGTATTAATATGCGACCCATTTCTGAGGGATCCTCACTCATCTGAATTTCTGAAACAATCAGATCAGGCAAGAACCCAAAAAACCCATACTGCATCGTCACCACATTGCTTTCATGGACGTATTCGCGGCCACCACCTGCTAGTGCCCTCATGCCGCATGCTTGGAAAGAATAGGTACGCCCCGGCCGAAAGCCTCGGTCCGGACTCAAACTGATCGACACTCTCCTGCTGGGATCCGGGTAATTGCGCCGGTCCGGAAATGCCTTCCAACCCGTATCCAGGCGTTCCAACTCCTCGCGCCCAGCCCAACCCCGCTGCCCCGTCGGACATGGGCCGCTAAACGCCCCCTCCTCGATTCGCAGATATACCCAGGTCACCTCGCTGTCCGCCGGAAAGTTCCAGGCCACCTCCGCCGTACCCCTTGCCGGTACACTCGCCGGCAGTATGGAGTCGTTGATAGTCAATCCCATATCCATATCAATAAATTGTCTTTGCCTAGGCTGTATATTCGGCGCCTTGAGTTCGGGTTTAAAATCCTTACCCGCCGCCACCTCGATCCGTTTGCAATGGGTGTTGTTGTTCTCTATGGATTCTTTGACCTTGTTGGCCGGATCGATACGGGCGCACAGATAATACTTGCCCGCCGGCATGTCCGCGGGGAGTTTGGCCTTCGGGAAATAGTCCTTGCGACCATTCGGGGCCAAGGGCGTGCCCAAACGGATGGTCTCCAACACTTGACCGTCCGCCTTCATCATTAGCCCCGTTCTTTTTGTGATGCGCCTGTACTTGGACAAGACCAGCTCAAGCGTAAAACCCTTCGCCTGGGCCTTGCCCTGGTTCTTCGCCTCCATACGCAGCTTGGGGATCGCCTCGCCGGCCGTGGCCTTTTCCGGACTCTTAAGTTTTACCGTCAGGTCCGCCTTGCCGGGTAATGGCGTCGGACCTGGCTCTACCGGCAACTGAGGCTTTTTCTTACACACGAACAGGGCCTTTTGATTGCTCTTGCCACCGGCGGTTTTTACGCTCAACGTGTAGCGCTTGCCCGGCTTAAACTTACCGCTCAACACGATGCGGATGTCCGTGGGCGCCCAGCGCCGGGCCTTCAGTGGCGATTCCTTGCCGTCGTGGCGTAGCCGTACCGAGCCTTGTTTGCCGAAGTCCCGGCCCAGGATCCGGATCTCGTCTTTTGCGGTCACACATTTCCCCTTGATGG
>Ga0255053_10000302_pt1 | contig 27040 bp, 29 predicted proteins | sample JV7_2_22_MG_FD_188635 | JGI IMG/M metagenome (GOLD analysis project Ga0255053, IMG submission 188635) | Seawater microbial communities from Jervis Inlet, British Columbia, Canada - JV7_2_22 | ecosystem: Environmental > Aquatic > Marine > Inlet | place: Canada: British Columbia | collected... | reverse complement strand
ACTCTGACCCCAGTTTCAGTTTTCACACTAGTTGTTGCCGAAACCCATCCGGAATACCACACCGACTGTACGTGGCTTGGTGGTGCGGAAGCCCAAGCGGGCGCGGCCACCGCGTTCGCGATCGAACGACAGGTTAGCGTTCTCGTCGCCCACGTTGTGGACGTAGAGCGTTGCCGACCAGGCGTCCTTCGCGATACCGGCACTCAGGTTCACGATCGTGTACGGATCGAGCAACAGGTCAACCTCCGTTACCTCGTCGCCAACTGCGCCGGCGAACGGCAAGCCTGACGAGAACGTACCGGCACCCGGCACCTGGTCGCTCGGCTGCGTTATGCGATCACCGACGTGATGCACCGTGGCGGACAGGAAGCCATCCATGGTTCCGACGGGGAAGTTGTAGCTGCCCGTTGCGGCAACCTGGAACTCCGGAACCGATGCGAGACGATTACCTTCCTGTACGCCGCCGAGGATGGCATCGTTTGCATCGATTACGGTCGAGTCGAACTCCGATTCCAGGATACTGCCTGCGATCGAAAAATCAAAAGCCTCGGACGGACTCGCGCCGAGCTCGAATTCTACGCCTGCGGTATGTGCGCTCGGCACGTTAAACGAGATACGCGACGAACAGGAGCCGGCATCGAGCGTAACCTGTAAGTCTTCGATATCCGAGTAGAATGCGGCGGCATTGAATGTCACGCCGTTGTCCCATGTCGACTTGATTCCTGCCTCGTAGTTCCACATGGTCTCATCTTCGTAGGACTGGAAGCTTCCGAAGATAAGCAAATCCTCAGGCGTACACAGACCCGTGTTGAGTGGATCGTTCACGCCACCGAGCCGGAATCCCTGCGATACCTGGCCATTCAGCGTGACGTTATCGCTGACGTCCCAGCTTGCAAGTACGCGAGGTGTGAAGCCATCGGACGTCGTCGTGTCCACTACTCCGCTATCGCCAGCCGCGAACAAGCCGCCGGTCGTAATCGTTCGTGTCTCTTCGAAATCGTACCAACGGCCGCCGAACGTCAGAGCAAACGCGTCCGTGAAATCGTACGAGACCTCACCAAATACGGCCAGCTGCTCGATGTCATACGGCAGATCCGAGTTGAATGGTGAGTCCAGGTTCGAAAATCCATTCGCCACGGCCGCCGACGTGCCAGCGCCCAGGACAGCGTCTGTCGCAACTTCGTAACCCGGTGTCGGCAGGCGCTGAGCGTACTCGCGTGTTACGTCAGACACGAATATGCCCCCGAGCCACTGGAAGGCACCGGCAGTATTCGAGTTGATACGCGCCTCGAACGTTGTCTGCTCCAGCTCCGTCGTGTCGCGGAGGTTCGATGGCAGAAGAACATCGGCCTCAGGGTAGCCGAGGTCTACCGAGACACTGCCGGTCAGCGCACTGGCGTCGCGGCTGACCAGGAGGCTGCGGTCTATGTAACTGCCGACAAACGTCAGGTCGAAGCTTGAGAAACCAGCTTCAATGACCAGGTCGGCCAGCATGGTCTCGTCGCTGAACTCCTCGTCCAGCAGCAGGTGCTGCTGGCGCTCGCCAAGTTGAATCGGCGGGCGCGTCGTCGTGTGTGGCTGCGCAAACAGGTTGAACTGCTCCTGACGGTTAAAACCGTCCGTGGTCAGCTCCTGGTACACGATGCGCGGCGTGATTGTCAGATTCTCGCTCGGCATAAAAGACAGCGCGGCACGCATGCCCGTACGATTGCCGCCGTTCACGTCTTCCTTGAATTGCCCGGTGGATTCCACGCGTGCATCGATGAAGCCCGCATATTCTGTCGTGTAACCAACCAGCCGAAGTGCTGTCGAGCCTTCTACAAGCGGGATATTGACCATGCCCTTGACGCCGTAGCCCGCCTCACCGTCGGTCACCGTGTTGACGTCGAGTTCGACATTCGCATCGAAGGCATTGGGGTCCGGCTCATTCGTAATGTACCGAATCGTGCCGCCCACCGAACCGGAGCCAAACAGCGTGCCCTGCGGCCCGCGCAAGGTCTCGACGCGATTCAGATCGAAAAGATCGATGTCCGGCGTGAACAGGGACAGCGAGATCACCGACTCGTCCAGGTAGATGCCGACCTGCTCCTTCACGCCTGGCTGATCGCGGACGATCTGGCCGGCCGATACGCCGCGAATCGCGACCTGGCTCTGGCCCGGCCCGAGATTCTGCACGGTCAGACCCGCAATATTGCGCGACAATTCCTCGATATCGGTCGCGCCTGCGCGCTGGATATCTCTCTGCGTCTGCACGTTGATCGAGAATGGAACGTCCTGAATCGTCGACTCGCGTTTGGTCGCCGTGACGGTTATTTCCTCTATATCCGCTTGCGCCAGCGCGGGTCCCCCGGCGCCAAGCGCCAGTATGGCTGCCGATAATGCCAGCCACTGCGTTGTTTTTACGTCACTAATCATGATGAACCTCCCTAGGGCGATAAGTGTTGGTGCGTGTGTAGATCGCCATTATGTATACCAACTTGAAGCATGATACTGTTGTTTTTTTGCGAATTGAAGAACAATAACTCCGTGCGAACGAACACGGCCATCTCAATCGCCTCGATCCTGCTTGTATCACTGGTAACCAGTCAGCGTGTCCAGGCCGAAGATGCTCGGGACTTGCACCCCTGGTTGACGTCAAAATATGGTTTCGATATCGGCGTGTTCTTCCCGGACCGCAGTAACAAACTGCGCGCAAGCGGTAGTTTCGAATTCGATCCCCAACCAACTCCTTTTGTGGATTTCGGCTCTGAGCTACACCTGAGCCAGAGCGATTCGACGTTCGCGGGGGAGTTTCTTTGGCGGTATGGCAAGCGCTGGTCGCTGCTCATGCAGTACTTCGATTCAACGGGCGACAATACGGCAATTCTCGAAGAGGACGTGGAGTGGGAGGGCCTCACGTTCCTCGCGGGCACGCGGGCGTCCGCCGGCTCCGGATTCGAATTGACGCGGTTCGTCTGGGCATACAATCTGAGCAAGAAACCAAATACAGACTATGGGATCGGCGCAGGCTTCCATTGGCTGCACGTCGACGCGTTCATCGAGGGCACCGTCGAAACGCCGTCCGGGCCGGCATCCGACGGTGCAAAAGCGAGCGTCGATGCGCCGTTACCGAATATCGGATTCTGGTATATGCGTTCACTGTCCCCTCGTTGGGCATTTCGAACGCGACTTGACTACTTCAATGCAGACATCCACCCCTACGACGGCACATTCGTCAATGCATCGCTCGGGCTCCATTACCGAATCTCTAAATGGTTCGGAATTGGCGCCAACTATAACTATATCGAACTTGACGTAGGCGTCGACGGTGACAACTGGCGCGGTGAGATCGAGACTCGATACGACGGCGTATACGTCTATTTTGGCGCCTTCTGGTAATGCGCCAGAGAAAATGAGACGCAGTCCGTTGCCGGGATTATGTCGCCAAGCTATATTGCGCGCAGCAATTAGGGGTGCCGACATTGAATCTGCACGAACAATCGTCTGACAAGAGCTACACGATTGCGGTCTGCCTTTCCGCGATATTTGGCGTGATCGGTATCCAGCATTTTTACCTGGGCCGATTCGTCGAGGCCACGATCGATCTCGGTCTGTTTATCGCCACGTTTTACTTCTTCATTACGGGCCAGATTCCGCTCGCAATACTCGTTGGCGTAGTCGATGCATTGCACACCTTCATAGTGACCATCATGTTATTGACCGGCACGTTTCGGGACGGTCATGGCAGGCTCGTACTTTATCCCGGGCAAAAGCTCAAAACCGGAGACTCGATATGAACGATATGGCAGTGAGTGACAAAGGATTCGTGCCAACAATTTTGCTGTGCTTTTTCCTTGGCGCGTTCGGCATTCACAGATTCTATGTCGGCAAGGTCGGCACCGGCATCCTGATGCTGCTGACGCTGGGTGGCCTCGGTATCTGGACGCTGGTCGACTTCATCATCATCGTCACCGGCAGCTTCAGAGACGGAAGTGGTTTGCTGATCAAGGCCTCGAATTAAGCGCCGACTGAACATCTGACGGATAGGGCGACGTAGTCTCGCTACCCCATCCCTGTTCACCGGCGAACGCTGTGATCGCCGCAATGCGATCATCGATATCCGGATGCGACGACAGTATCTCCGGGACTTCATCGTCGCCGTAATACGTCTGTAACGCCTCGAATAACCGCGTCGCCCCGCCCACGTGACCGTATTGCCGTTGCAGGGCCGCGACAGCCAATTGGTCCGCCGCCTCTTCCTGCTCGCGACTGTAGGCACTCAGCATAATGTCCGAGCCAACTTCACTGGCCGCGGAAGGATCGATTCCACCGCTGCCGGACCATGAAGAGATCATGATTTGCAGCAAGATACCGCGGCTAGCGGTGGACAGGGGGTCGCGATTGGCAGCATGTGCGATCTCATGGGCCAGCACCATGGCGAGGCTGTTCTCGTCGTCGAGTTCCTGCACGAGGCCATCGAAAACAAAGATGTAACCGCCCAGGGTTGTGAAAGCATTGACCGCCAATCCTTCGATGACGAAAAATTCGAGCTGCAGATCTGCCGGTAGCTCCATTCCTGCCGCGATTTCCCGCCCCAGGCGATCGACGTACGCCTGCAGCGCCGGATCACTCTCGTCGAGCAGATGCTCGTTCACCCACTTGACGTGCGGACTGATGAATTGCCGTTCGCCTTCGTGGCTAATCAGTTTCACCCAGTACTGCGCCGTGACAATGGCAACAATAACCAAGACGACGAATACGGCGGTGCCGATCGCAACGCCGTAAGCAAAACGCTGAATGCGGGCAGACTCTTCGCCACTAACTTCGTGAACGTAGTCATTCATCGGCTGCGATGACTCCTCGAAGTACGAAATCACCGCCATCATGAGCCGCGAGCTGCAACAGTTCCAGCATCAGCGGATAGACGTCGACGGCGCTGATCTCGCCGATCTGCTGGCCGGCCTCCAGACGCGGTCCGCTCGCGAAAAATATGCCATGCATTTCCCGGTTCTCCGGGCCCCAACCATGATCACCAGGATGAAGCTCATGCCGCTTGTCGCCATTCGATAAGACTGTGTGGTGCAAATCCGGCGCCACAAAGATGTCGGGGAAGCGCGCATCGTCAGTAACCCTCCAATGTGCAGGCGTCTCGTCACGAAGATATGCCTGGCCGTGCAACCAGTTTGCATTGATCGCGTCACGGATTTCGACAGCGCGCGCCCTGTCGGGTGTCTCCTGGTAGATCGATGCGTAAGTGCCACCGTCAATGACCTCCAGACCGTCGAGGTCGATGTGATCGCTCAGAATCAGCGCTTTCTCGGGATAAGCATGACCGGCTTGACCGTGATCGGAGACGACCAGCACATGGACCTTGTCGCGAAATTCGAGATCGTCGATCGCATCGAGCAGGCGACCGATGTTGGTATCCACCAGCCCCACCGCCGCGGCCAGCTCCGCTGATCCCTGCCCGAAGTCATGCCCGGCGTTATCGACGTCCTCGAAATAGAGCGTGATCATGTGCGGGCGCCTCTCATCCGGAAGCTGCAGCCAGTCGATCACCTGCTCGACACGCGCATCTCCCGGTACTGACTTGTCAAAGGAGTGCCAGTAGGTAGGTGATACACCGCCGATGGCCGCTTCGGTGCCAACAAAGTAGTACGCCGCGCTGACCATACCTGCTTTCTCGGCCGCGACCCAGATCGGCACACCGCCGTACCAGCTGCCATTCTCGACGCTGCTGCGGTCCCAGAGGTGGTACCAGGCGTCTCGCTCTGCATTGGGAAAATCGTTGTGGACGATGCCGTGCTCGGCGGGATAAAGCCCGGTCGCGATCGAATAATGGTTCGGAAAGGTCAGCGACGGGTAGACCGGGCGCATGGCCTCGGCGCGCACGCCGTCAGCGGCCACGCGGTCCAGGGCTGGCGCGGCATAGAGCGACGGGTAGTCCCAGCGGAAACCGTCGATCGAGATCAGGATCAGGTAGGGGCTGTCGAGCCTGTCCGCAGCATTACGGCCACCGCTGCCGGGAGCTCCCGACGCCGGGCACGCACTCAGAACCACAAAAAGTGCGACAATGGAAGTCGCAAAAACACGGCTTCCGTTTGCGAAAATAGAAAGTATTCTCATCCCGTATTATTGTAGGCCGAATTGTGTCCGTCACGTTTCCAATAATCCGAGAATAACAATGCCCTCAGACGTTGCACCTATTACCGGCCCCTCCCCCGAACAATTCGCAGGTGATACGCCCGCACAGGTATCCAGGCGGCTGTTCAACGCCATGCGTCCAAAATTCTTCCCCGCGTCCGTGCTGCCAGTCCTCGCCGGATCCGCGTGGGGCTTCCTGGTCGCCGGGCAGTTCGACCTGCCGATTTTCCTCCTCGCGCTGCTGGCGACGGTGTGCGTGCATGCCGGTGCTAACGTGCTGAACGACGTCGGCGACGAGTCGGGCGGCACCGACAGGCAAAACGTGGATCGTATTTATCCGTACACCGGCGGCTCGCGATTTATCCAGACCGGCATTATGTCGGCGAGCGGCATGGCCCGGCTCGGCATCAGCCTGCTCGGGGTTGCCGCGATCGCCGGCTTGCTGCTGCTCTACAGCAAGGGCGTGATGGTCCTCTGGTTCGGGCTCGCGGGCGTGTTGCTCGCGGTACTCTATTCCGTCGGCCCGGTACGCCTTGCCTCGATCGGCCTCGGTGAAATCTCGGTGGGCGTGGCCTTCGGTTTGCCCGTTGTAGGCGCTGCCTGGCTGCAAAGTGGCGTCATCAACCTCGACGCCATCCTGTTCTCGCTGCCTGTGGCTCTCTGGGTTACGGCGATACTACTGATCAACGAAGTACCGGATATCAACGCAGACGGCGCTACCGGCAAACGAACACTGCCGGTCCGAGTCGGACTCGCGGGCACCTCGTTGGTCTACCTGGCTCTTCACCTCACGGCAGCCGCAGCCACAGTGTGGCTGACCGTCAGAGGCGGCCTGCCGCTGGTCGCACCACTTGCACCCATCGCGTTGCTGGCGCTCGCCTGGCAGGCATCGCGGTCGATTCGCCAGGGCATCGCCGATCGCCCGAGCATGACCAAGGCGATCGAGATGACACTCGGCATACAGACCATCGGTTCCATCTGGCTCGTCGGATGCGCCCTGTTTGTTTCATTCTTTAGTTCCTGAGCGGGCTCTGAATCTCACTTCACCGAAAGTAAATCGCATGCGAATAACCATCAAGAAGGGTCTGGACATCCCGATCGGGGGCCAGCCCGAACAGACCATCAGTGACGGCCCGACTCCACGCACAGTGGCGGCGGTTGCATCGGACGTCTCCGGCATCCGCCCGCGCATGGCAGTGCAGGTCGGAGACCGTGTACGCCTCGGGCAGGCCCTGTACCACGACAAGCGTAATCCGGGCGTACCGTTCACGGCACCCGGCGCCGGCGAGGTCACCGAGATCAACCGTGGCTCGAGGCGCGCTCTGCAATCGGTCGTTATTCGTCTCGACGGCGACGAGGCCGAGGAATTCAAGTCCTACCCTGCCGAGGCCTTGCCCGGACTCGACCGGCAAGAGGTACGTGACAACCTGATTGCATCCGGCCAGTGGACCATGTTCCGGACGCGGCCATTCAGCCGTATTCCGGCACTCGACGCCACGCCCGCAGCGATCTTCGTGACCGCGATGGATACCAGGCCGCTGGCCGCGAATCCTGCCGTCATCTTCGAGCAGAATCCGGAAGCGTTCAGACAAGGTCTGGATGTTTTGTCCCGCCTGACAGACGGTGCCGTCTACGTGTGCACGGCGCCCGACTCCGGCATTGACTGCCCGGACAGCGAGCCGTTTCGTCATGCCGAGTTTGCGGGCCCCCATCCGGCAGGACTGCCCGGCACACACATTCATTTCCTCGCGCCGGTCAGCCTTGCAAAGAGCGTCTGGCACCTCGGGTACCAGCATGTCATCGGGATCGGCAAGCTGTTTACGAGCGGCCGCCTGCCAACAGAGCGCGTTGTGGCGCTCGGCGGCCCCATGGCATTGCGGCCGCGCCTCTTACGCACGCGCATTGGTGCAAGTACGGCCGATCTGCTGCAGGGCGAAACGGGGCCGGGTCAGCTTCGAGTCATCAGTGGATCGGTGCTGGGCGGGCACCGGGCAGCCGGGCCGCTTTCGTACCTGGGGCGTTACCAGACCCAGGTCAACGTACTGACCGAGGGCTCCAGCCGCGAATTTCTGTCATTCATGAAGCCCGGGCTGCACAAGTACTCGGCGATCCGCACTTTTGCCGGGCACCTGTTTCACCGCGGCCCATTTCCGATGACGACGACACAGAACGGCAGCCCGCGCGCGATGGTGTCCATCGGTACCTTCGAGCGGATCATGCCGCTCGACGTGCTGGCGACACCGTTATTGAAGGCCTTGCTCGTGGAGGATACGGACCGTGCACAGCAGCTGGGCTGCCTGGAACTCGCCGAGGAAGACCTCGCTCTGTGCTCTTTCGTTTGTAACGGCAAGCATGATTATGGCGCTTATCTGCGCATGAACCTGGACGAGATCGAGGCGAACGGCTAATGAAAGGATTGCGTAACTTCCTCGACAAGCTGGAACCGCTGTTCACACGTGGTGGCCGCTTCGAAAAATTCGAGGCCATCTTCGAGATGGTCGACACACTCTTCTACTCGCCGCCCGATGTAACCCGCGGCTCACCGCACGTGCGAGACGCAATTGACCTGAAGCGCGTCATGATCGTCGTGGTGATGGCGGCCACGCCTTGTGCACTGATCGGCATGTGGAACACCGGGTTCCAGGCGAACACCGCCATGGCCGCTCTCGGTATCGAGTGGGCGCCGGGGTGGCGTGGCTCGATGCTGGCGCTGTTCGGCGCCGGCTACGACCCGGCCAGCGTTTACGACAACTTCATGCATGGTCTCCTGTACTTCCTGCCGATCTATATCGTCACGATGGCGGCCGGTGGTTTCTGGGAGGTCCTGTTCGCGAGCGTACGCAACCACGAGGTTAACGAGGGTTTCTTCGTCACATCGTTCCTCTTCACGCTGATTCTGCCGGCGGCGATACCGCTCTGGCAGGTCGCGCTGGGTATCAGCTTCGGTGTCGTCATCGGCAAGGAAGTCTTCGGCGGCACGGGCAAGAATTTCCTGAATCCCGCTCTGGTCGGACGCGCGTTCCTGTACTTCGCCTATCCGATACAGATGTCCGGTGACGCCGTGTGGACACCAGTCGACGGATTCAGCGGCGCGACGGCGCTCGGCGTCAGCGCCATCCAGGGCATGTCGGGGCTGTTGGACACTGGCCTGACTTACACGCAGGCAGTCGTCGGCCAGATGCAAGGCTCACTCGGCGAGACCTCGCTCGTGGCCTGCCTTATCGGCGCAGTCGTACTCATTTACTCGGGCATCGCGTCCTGGCGGGTCATGGTCGGCGTGTTTGCCGGACTCATCATCCCGGCCCTGCTCTTCACAAGCGGTGACAGCGCAAACCCGATGATGTCGATGCCGTGGCACTGGCACATTGCTCTCGGCGGCTTCGCATTCGGCGCGATATTCATGGCGACCGACCCCGTCAGCGCCCCCGATACGATGCTCGGGCATTGGATCTTCGGCCTGCTGGTCGGTGCGCTGACCTGGGTGATCCGTGTCATTAACCCGGCATTCCCCGAGGGCATCATGCTGGCGATCCTGTTCGGCAACATCTTCGCCCCGATTATCGACTACTTCGTCATCCGCTCGAACATCAAGCGCAGGATGAAACGCAATGTCTGACGAAAAGAAAAGCTTCTCCCGCGACAGCATCGGCAATACGTTGTTTGTCGCCATCGGCGTCAGCCTCGTTTGCTCGGTACTCGTTTCAGCCGCGGCGGTCATCCTACGCCCCGTGCAGGAGCAGAACCAGACCGAATATCGGCAACGCATCGTGCTCGAGGTAGCGGGACTGTACGAGCCCGAAGCCGACGTCACCACGCTATTCAGCGGCATCGACGCACACCTGGTTGAACTCGAGACAGGCGACTATGCCGACGGCATCGATCCGGAGACCTTCGACGCCGCGGCGGCCGCCAACGACCCGAAGCTGAGCATCGCGGTGCCCGCCGATTTCGATATCGCCAATCTACGCCGGCGCGCGATCTATGCGCCGGTTTACGTCGTCATGGACGGTGACGCCGTACAGCAGATCATCCTGCCCGTATACGGCGCGGGTTTGTGGTCGACGATGCGCGGCTATCTGGCGATCGAAGCCGACGGCAACACGGTCCGCGGATTGCGCTTCTTCGAACACGCCGAGACTCCGGGCCTCGGCGACCAGATCGACAAAGCGAACTGGCTCGAGCAATGGCCGGGACAGCTGCTCTTCGACGACACCGGTAACACGCGCATCGAAGTTGTCCGCGGCAAGGTACAGCCGGGTCCCGATGAGATTCACCAGATTGACGGCCTGGCCGGAGCGACGCTCACGGGCAATGGTGTATCGAATTTGATCCAGTACTGGATCGGGCCGCACGGCTTCGGTCCTTATCTCAACCGAATGACCAACAAGGCGAATGGCGATGGCTGAGGCACGCAAAGTCCTGATCGATCCCCTTGTCGATAACAACCCGGTGACACTGCAGGTGCTGGGCATCTGCTCGGCGCTGGCTGTTACGACGTCGTTATTGCCGGCATTGATGATGTGTATCGCGTTGACGAGCGTCGCGGCGCTATCGGGTGCTGCCATTAGCAGTATTCGTGGCCGCATTCCCAACAACATTCGCATCATCGTGCAGATCACGATAATCGCGTCCTTCGTGATCGTCGTGGACCAGATGCTGAAGGCGTACGCGTTCGAGACGTCCAAACAGCTGTCGGTCTTTGTCGGCCTGATCATCACGAACTGCATCATCCTCGGCCGCGCCGAGGCGTTCGCGATGAGCAACGGCGTCGGCATGAGTTTCCTCGACGGTATCGGCAACGGCCTCGGCTACAGTGCCGTGTTGCTTATCGTCGCCACCGTGAGGGAACTGTTTGGCGCCGGCAGTCTGATGGGCTTCGAGGTCCTGCCGCTGGCTGGCAATGGCGGCTGGTACGAGGCAAACGGCCTCATGCTGCTGCCGCCGAGCGCATTCTTCATCATCGGCCTCCTGATCTGGGTGGTGCGTGCGGCACGGCCCCAACAGGTCGAGAAGCCTGAGTACCAGATCCATGAAGTGCATCGGACTGAGGTGATCTGATGGACCAGTACATCAATCTTTTCATCAGGGCCGCGTTCGTAGAAAACCTGGCATTGACGTTTTTCCTCGGGATGTGCACGTTCCTTGCCGTGTCGAAGCGGGTCGAAACAGCGATTGGCCTTGGCGTTGCGGTGCTCGTCATCCAGGCAATCACGGTGCCCGTGAACTACCTGATTTTTACGTATCTGCTGAAAGGCGGCGCGCTGGCGTGGGCCGGTTTGCCTGAACTCGATCTGAGTTTTCTCGGGCTCGTCTCTTACATCGGCGTGATCGCGGCGCTCGTTCAGATTCTGGAAATGACGCTCGACCGGCATTTCCCGAAACTCTACAACGCGCTCGGCATCTTCCTGCCACTCATCACCGTGAACTGTGCAATTCTCGGCGGCTCGCTGTTCATGGTCGAACGGCAGTACAACTTTGCACAGAGCGTCACTTTCGGGCTCGGTAGCGGTTTCGGCTGGGCAGTCGCACTGATTGCACTGGCCGGTATTCGCGAAAAGCTCCGTTACAGTGATGTGCCCGATGGCCTGCAGGGCCTCGGCATTACGTTCATCATAGTCGGCCTGATGTCGCTCGGCTTCATGGGCCTGTCGGGGATCCAGTTATGAATACCATGGTCCTCACCGAAGTCGGCCTCGGCATGGCGCTGTTTACAGCGATCATCCTCGTACTTGTATTCGTTATCCTCGCCGCGCGATCGCGATTGGTGTCGACGGGCAACGTCTCCATCATCGTCAACGATGAGCGGGAATTGGCGATACCGGTCGGCGGCAAACTCATGCAGGGCCTCGCCGAAGAAGGAATTCTCATCGCCTCGGCCTGCGGCGGCGGCGGTACCTGCGGGCAATGCAAGGTACAGGTCATGTCGGGCGGCGGTGCGATCCTGCCGACCGAGACGTCGTCCATCAACAAGCGCGAGGCCGAGGATCACTACCGCCTGTCTTGCCAGGTCGCGGTGAAGCAGGACATGAAAGTCCGGGTGCCGGACGAGGTCTTCGGCGTCAAGAAATACGAATGTGAGGTGGTCTCGAATACCAACGTGGCGAGCTTCATCAAGGAACTCGTCGTGAAATTGCCCCCGGGTGAGGAGATGGACTTTCGCGCCGGCGGTTATATCCAGATCGAGTGCCCGAAGCACGATCTCTCATTCAAAGATTTCGATATCGACGAGGAGTTCCGCGACGAGTGGGATCGCTTCAACATGTGGCGCTACGAATCGCACGTCAAGCACGAGACGATGCGGGCCTACTCGATGGCGAGCTTTCCTCTCGAGAAGGATGTCGTGAAGTTGAACGTGCGTATAGCGACACCACCTCCCGGCGCCTCCGACAAGATCCCGCCGGGCATCGTGTCTTCGTATATCTTCAACCTGAAGCCAGGGGACAAGACGATCGTTTCCGGACCGTTTGGCGAGTTCTTTGCGAAAGAGACCGACAACGAGATGGTATTCATCGGTGGTGGCGCGGGCATGGCGCCCATGCGATCGCACATCTTCGATCAGCTGAAGCGCATGCACTCCAAACGCAAGATGTCGTTCTGGTACGGCGCGCGCAGCCTGAGAGAGTCTTTTTACGTCGAAGAGTTTGACGAGCTGGCAGCGGCCAACGACAACTTCGAATGGACTTTGGCACTATCCGAGCCATTGCCCGAGGATGACTGGACTGGCTCCGTCGGCTTCATCCACAAGGTGCTGCTCGACGAGTACCTGGCGGACCATCCCGCGCCGGAAGACTGCGAGTACTACATGTGCGGCCCGCCCATGATGAATTCGGCTGTGATTTCGATGCTTCAGGATCTGGGCGTTGCGGACGACCACATCATGCTGGACGACTTCGGCGGGTGACGGACGTGGGCAGGCATCAGCGTTGGGTATTGGCAGCTACGCTGTCGCTTGCGCTGAGTGCCTGTGGAGATTCGTCCGTCGATCGTCCGGTTCAGGAGCTCGTCGGATCGACGATGGGCACGACGTTCAGCGTCAAGGTGATTGCACCCCCGGCGGACCTGGATCTGGCTTCTTTGCAGCAGGACATTCAGGAGACGCTCGACGCTATCAACCAGACGATGTCTACCTTCCTCGACGACTCGGAGTTGTCGCAGTTCAATACGAGCGACAGCACGGACTGGATAGAGGTCTCTGCGGAGCTTTGTCACGCGGTCGAAGCCGCCCAGGTCGTCAGTCAGTTCACGGATGGCGCCTTCGATGTGACGGTTGGACCGTTGGTCAACTTGTGGGGCTTCGGGCCTTCAGAGTCAATTTCCACACCGCCAAGTGAAGAACAGGTTGCCACGACGTTAGGCGACACAGGGCATGCGAAACTGCACACAGATTGTGGTAAGCCCGCATTGCGCAAGGACGCGTCCGGCCTCAATATCGATTTATCGGCTTTTGCAAAAGGCCACGCCGTGGATCGCGTTGCGGACCTGCTTGACGGGAGGGCCCTGCTTGACTACCTGGTGGAAATCGGCGGCGAGCTGCGTATGCGTGGTCTGAACGGAAAAAGTGAAAGGTGGGCCATCGCAATCGAGACGCCGGACCGCAGCTCGCGATCGGTACAGATCGTGATACACCTGACGGATACGGGGATGGCGACGTCGGGAGACTATCGCAACTATTTCGAGCACGACGGCAGTCACTTCTCGCACACTATCGATCCACGCACGGGCCGGCCGGTAACCCATAGCGGCGCATCGGTTACGGTCGTCGCTGATACCGCGGCCTTCGCGGATGCGGCGGCAACGGCACTACTGGTCATGGGACCCGAAGCAGGACTTGCTCTCGCTGAACAGGAAAGTATTGCCGCCTATTTCCTGCTACGGCTCGGCAGTAAATTCGAGGAACGCATGTCGTCGCTGTTTGCGGCAGAGGTACTGGGACGATGAGCCTGTTGATCACCTTATTGATGAGCTTTGCCATCATCGCGCTCGCCGTCACCGGCATGGCGATAGGTGTTATTGCCGGGCGTAGTCCTATCAAGGGCAGCTGCGGTGGCCTCAACGGCAAAGGTTGTGAGTTGTGCAGCGGCAACGGCAATTGCCGGCGTAAGGCAGAGAATTAGAGGGAAGGGCCATGCCAATCAAACCAGTTCAGGTCAAAGACTACATGTCGGGCAAGCTCGTGACGTTCGCACCCGACACCGATGTGCTCGACGCGATTCACGAACTCGTGAACCATCGCATCGCTGGTGCCCCGGTCGTCGACAGCCATGGCACGCTCGTCGGTATGTTGTCCGAATTCGACTGCCTCGGCGTCATCCTGAAGGCCGCCTATCACGAACAGCCAGGCGGCCCCATCTCGGACCTGATGACGTCCGACGTGGATACCGTCGACGCCAATATGAGCATCATCGACCTCGCCGAGTTGTTTATCGCGTCGGGCTACAGGCGTTACCCGGTGATGCAAGACAACATGCTCGTCGGGCAGATCAGTCGCAAGGACTTGCTCAGGGCGCTGAAGGAGATTTCCGCCGCGTAGGCGGCGCGAGTTGGGTGCGCTCCGCGACGCGTTTCGCGTCGCAAGATATCACTCTCGGTTTTTCGCAACATATCAGCCGTCCAATCAAGCTTGGCGGGCTGCCGGGCGAGCCAACAACCTGATATTCTCTACTTTTGGCGGGTTTTCCCGCGACTTTTACAAACTAATTATTAGTTAGATGTCACTAGACAAAATCGCAACTGCAGCGCTCATCGCCCTACTCATACTCCCGTTCGGGTATGCCTTTCTATGGCGGGAAGGCCCGTTTTTTCTTGTGCCGGCCGAGCCAACATTTCGCTCAGCATTGTTCAACTGGGCTGTCTGGATATACGCCCTGCCAACCTACGCTCTTTCAGCGTTCTTAATCGTACGATCGCAAATTTTCTCAGTCCGTGCCAAGACGCTCTGGCTAATATTCACATTCATTATTTTCCCAGTAGCAATCTGGATAATGCTCGGACGCATGCATTGGAATCGACGCAGCCAAGTTCCGCGAGACCTGGAGGATCAGCGCCGAATTCTTCGGGAAAATGTAGCTCGCATTAAGGCTGGCAAGAAATGACATCTAACAAGTCGCTGCACTTGCACCCGAGTCGCATGCTGTCACGCCCCTTGCATTCGCAAAGGCCGCGCCAGATACTCGGTGCAAGTGAGCATAGACGTTAGGCCGCAATTCTGGCCATTTTCTCCGATTGACATACTATTTTAGTTATATATACTATTTAGTATATGTGGCAGATTTTCGAGCACCGCAATGTTTTGCGCCGGATTCGGAAGACGCCCAGAGATATTCTCAAGCGGTATGAGAAGTGGAAGGACATCGTCCAACTCTCCGGTCCCGCCGGGCTACGGCTGATTCGGGGATTTAACGATGAACCGCTCCGTGGCGAGTGGAAAGGCCACCGCTCCTCTCGGCTGGGAGACCAGTATCGAGTTATCTATCGCGTCGAGAAAGAGCAACTGTTTGTGTTGGTCGTTGACCTGACGGCTCATGACTATCGGAGGAAGTAGCGATGAAGGACTTTAGACCTGCGAAGCGCCATATTGAGGTCTCGATTGGTGAGTCCGTTCGCATTCTTAGGGAGTTACAGGAACTGAGCCAAAATGAATTGGCTGAAATTAGTGGTATCCCTCAGTCGACCATTTCAGCAATTGAAAATGACCGTGTTCGTCTCGGTGTGGAGAGAGCGAAGACCCTCGCCCGGGCCCTGAAGTGTCACCCTGCCGTGCTGTTGTTTCCTGGCTGGGACGTCGCTATAGAATCTGCGGCCTAACACTGCGCTGCACTTGCATCCGAGTCGTATCTGTCACGGTTCTTGCATTTCCTCTTCCACCCTTGCAATGGCAAGACCCGCGCCAGATACTCGGCGCAAGTAAGCATAGACGTTAGATGGCTTTGGACGCCCTCGCAAATCTGTGATTTATAGCCAGTTTCGGCCCTTGTCTGGCCCCCTAAAAAAGCTGTAAAATACGCTCAATCCTCCCGTGAAGCATGACTTCGCGGCGCCTGTAGGCTCCGGTCTACGGGCATTTTCATTTCTGGGGCGAGCAATTCGAGTCATTGCGTACATAGACGGATTCAACCTTTATCACGCCGTCAAAGACACAGGTGCCCGGCACCATCAGTGGCTTGACTTATGGTCGCTATGCGAAGTGTTCGCCCCCAAGTCCCATTTTGAGCTCAAAGAGGTCTGCTATTTCAGTGCCTACGCGACCTGGCTCCCCGACGCCTACAAACGTCATCGCGAGTATGTAAAGGCCCTGAAATCTTGCGGCGTGACACCCATACTCGCCCAGTTCAAAGAGAAGAGTCGCGGTTGTACGAAATGTGGTTCTCGATGGATCGCGCACGAAGAAAAAGAAACTGATGTGAGTATTGCTGTCCGAATGCTCGACGATGCCTATAGAGACCGATTTGATCGGGCGCTGCTGGTATCCGGGGATTCTGATCTATCGCCTCCCATTCGAATGGTCATTGACCGCTTTCCTAAGAAACAAGTTCGAGTACTCACACCAATCGGCCGAAATCACAGCTGGGCCTTGGTCAATGCGGCTGGAGGTCTCAAGTGCGCAAAGAAGATCGGCCGTACTCATCTAGACATGTCCCTGCTACCGAAGCAAGTTGTAGACAGTAATGGCGAGATTGTTGCGACGCGGCCAAAGTTATACGATCCCCCAGCCTAGAAGCCATCATACAAGGCGCTACGCTTGCACCCGAGTCGTAACCTGGATGCCAAACCGCGAATCACCAATAAGCCTAAGCGGCAGACAGAATAACGGGAGACAGAGCAATGATCGATCATCTGAGCACTTACGCTACCAACTTCGATCTGACCAAAACCTTCTACACTGCGGTACTCACCGAACTCGGATATTCAATTCAGGCTGAATTTGTTCTTGATGCAGACCCGGACCTACCAGGACGTCGTGCCTGCGCGTTCGGACCACCTGGACGGCCGGTCTTTTGGATAGCCGAGACCCGCGAAACGTACACTCCACGTCATGTTGCCTTCACCGCCGAGGATCGAGAGCGCGTTGCGGCTTTCCACGCTGCAGGCCTCCTGGCCGGTGGCGAGGATTTCGGCGCACCCGGACCACGTCCTGTTTACCATGAGAATTACTTCGGCGCATTCCTGACAGATCCGGATGGCAACAACGTTGAAGCCGTATGCCATCATGCGCCGCAATAGCGCCAGACTTTCTACCGTGTGAACCGGGCCTGCCGTACTGTCTAATGGTTCTATACTCTTGAATACGTGGCGCCAACCTGGTGATGAATGATCATGCGTACTGTCCTGACAATGACTTTTTTGTGCCTTTTCGGACCGCTTGCTGCAAGCGCAGGTAAAACGTCCACAGATACTTCAGATGTAATCCTCGCCACGTACAACGACTGGGTTGAAGCAACAGACGCGAAGGACATCGCCCAGTGGTCGACATTCCTTGCGCCGGGAGCAGTGTTTTTTCCGCCAAGTGTTCCGGCGCTTGATTCAGAAGAGGCCATTGTTAGTTATTACACCGAATCATTTAGAGATCCGAATTTCACCCTGGACTGCACGCAGACCTTCGTTGAAGTAGCCGAATCGAACGACCTGGCGTGGACTCGCGGCACCTGCAACGCGACATTTTCTTCACCGGACGGAAGCGTAGGTCGAGGCTCAAGCAAATGGGCGAAGGTCTGGATTCGTTTGAAAAGCGGCGAGTGGAAGTGTCGACTCAATACCTGGAACATGAACCAATGATAAGCTCATCAGAATCTGTTGCGACACCGTCTACGTCGTTCTGGGTAGTTTCCGTTGCATTGCTGCTATGGGGACTTGGCGGTGCTTCGATTTATGTCGCTTACTTTGTCGAAACGCCGCAAGAATTTGCGCTAACAGCCGAGACCGCTGCAAACAGACAAGCATACGCAGACTATATTTCGAACATCCCCGCGTGGGCGATCACGGTTGGCATTATCGCTGCTGCGACCCGTCTGTTCGGCGCGATTGCTCTGCTGTCGCGACGGGACTGGGCGCTACCGCTGTACAGCATCTCAGCCGTATTCTTCATCGCCGCTTTGTATCGGGCATTTGTTCTCGCCAACGTTGCGAGCGTAATGAGCGCATCCCATATTGCCGTTGAGTTCGTGTTTCTTACTCTCAGCATATTTGCCGTATGGTTTGCTCGTGATCAAAAAACCAAAGGTATTCTTAGATAATGTCTACGGGACAATGCCTTTGCGGCCAGATTCGCTTTGAATTTGATACTGAACCGACTGACGTCAGCATCTGTCACTGCTCCCTCTGCCGTCGTATGACAGGCACGGCCTTCGGTGTATACGTCAAAGTGCCGGCTGGAAACCTGACATTTGTATCAGGCGCAGAGCAAATCGCTGCTTATGACGTAACCGACAAGCTGAGCATGTGCTCCTGTCGAGGCTGTGGTAGTTACCTCTACGCAATGCACTCGGACTATTCAGAATTTGCCTACGTCTGTCTTGGAGCCGTGGATGATCATGGCGATATTCATCCCGGCTACCACGAGTTCGTTGGCTCGAAAGCCAGTTGGTTCGAGATTCACGACTCGCTACCTCAGTTCGAGGGCTGGTCTCCCGACGATTAGAAACGAAGGATCGGGTAAACCAGCCAGCGGTGGCGTCCCCTGCCAGCGCATGGAGCGGGCGGCTCAGGTGAGCCGCGTCTCACTCGGTTCAGGGTCCGTCGTCGCCTCTTCCCACGGCGGGAGGATCTTCAGGAGCAGCGCCAGGATCAGGAAGGGGAGGATCAGGAGCCCGATGGCGACCAGCAGCCCCTCCTGCCCTCCGAGCTCCAGCTTGTACGCGGTCAGTCCCCGAAGGCTCTTGGAGAACAGCTGTCCGCCGATCACCACGTTCCAGCGCGTGCTGAAGATGCCGACCTGCACGAGCAGCGCCGCGATGAAGTAGACCATCCGCTTCAGCTCGTCCGGCAACCGGGAGAAGCGCGCCGATGCCAGGAGCACCAGCGGCACGATCGTGCCGAGCAGAATCTGGACGATGGTCAGGCTGAGGAAGAGCTTGCTGAAGATGAGCCGCTCCAGGATCTCGATGGATTCTTCGGACTCGTAGAGCCGGTGGATGAAGTCCAGAGCCTCGAGGGAGAGATCGATGATCAGCGCATAAAGCAGGAAGGAGGCCAGCGTGTTCAGGCAGCGCATATCCAGCTCTTTGCGCCTCAGCAGGCTCGTAACGTAGTAGATCAGCAGCACCAGTGAGATCCCGGAGACGATGGCCGAGAACAGGAACACGATAGGCATAAGGACGCTGCTCCACCACGGGTTGGCCTTCACCGAACCGAAGATGAAGCCGACGTAGCCGTGGAGCAGGAACGCGGACGGTATGCCGATGATCGTGATGACATGGACGGCCTTCCGGTCGAAGGCGACCGCAGCCGATGAGACATCCCGGGACCCCAGCGAGATGAGCCAGTGCACGAGCTTCATTACGCCCGTCTCGCTCTGTCTCCACCTCACGAGGTCGGCCCGGTACTCGAACCAGAGCTCCAGGAGCAGCACCACCATCAGGTACCAGAGGTACACGAAGCCGAACATCGCCATGGCGGAGGACGGGTTCGGGGTGAGGAAAATCTCGAAGGCGCGCTCGGGGTGTCCCAGGTGCGCCTGAAGCGGCATGGGTGCCACGATCAGAAAGGCGAGCGCCGTGAGCAGCGCGAGGCGATAGGTGGGCTGGATCGCCTTGACGTTGAACACCCTCTCCAGCGAGGCCAGGATGAATGCTCCCGCCACCAGGCCCGTGAGGTAGGGATAGATCACGATCAGGATGCTCCAGTGGAGCTCGACCTCATTCGGATAGATGAAGCCCGAAACCTGGCTGAGAGCGGATTCCAGCCGCGCGAGTTCTTCGGACGCCATTTAGCGTACCTCTCCATCGAGAGCGGTGTAAAAAACCTTGGGCTCCGTGTTCATGTGCGGCTTCAGGACCTCAAGGTGGCTCATCCGCATCATTCGATTGAGTGGCGTACTTCTGTCCCCGATCTCTCCGAAGACCCGCGCCTGGGTCGGGCATACCTCGACGCAGGCGGGCAGCAGGCCCTTTGTGATTCGGTGATAGCAGAACGTGCACTTGTCGGCGGTGTGCGTGCGCGGATCCAGGAAGCGAGCACCATAGGGACACGCCTGAATGCAGTAGCGGCAGCCGATGCAGTAGTCGCTGTCCACCAGCACGACCCCGTCCTGGCTCTTGAAAGTGGCTCCCACGGGACAGACCTGGACGCAGGGTGGATTATCGCAGTGGTTGCATAGCTTGGGTACGAAGAAGGTCCTCAGGATCTCCTTGTCCGTCGCGACCTCGGGAAAGCCGTGGATGCCGCCCTCGGGGCTGTCCACCTGCACCTCTCCGTCGGTGTAGACGATGTAGCGCTCCACCCAGGTTCTGAAGTAGAAGGGCTCATCCGGCACGTCGTTCTCCGACTTGCAGGCCTGCACACACTTGCCGCAACCGATACAATTCTCGACCCGAATCCCCATCGCGTAGTAGTGCTCCGTCGGATCATACTCATCCTCATCGGCGCCCGCGGCCGCGAGTAACTTCACTGGGCCAACCACTCCGAGGAGAAGTGTTGCGCCGGGAAACTTCAACAGCTCGGCCAGGAACTCTCTTCTCTCGTAGGTCTTCGGCATCTATCGGGCCTCCGGTGAGTGTTGATAGTGGCACTGCCAGCAAACGAGGGTTCCGCCATGCGTGACCAGGTCGATGCGTGGAATCTCGTATACGGTGAAATCGACTCCGCGCAGCGCTTCCGGAGGTGTGGCGTCCGTGGCATGGCAGGTGCCGCAGAACTCGCGCGCGAAGGGCTTCTTCGGCAGGTGCGCATGCGGGCGTTCCTTGTGTTCCGGGGGCACTTCGTGGCAGACCTCGCAGTCGAGCGGTGCGTGATGGGAGACGGCCTTGGTCCGGGCGATGGAGGTGTGGCATGCCGAGCACTCCTGCGGATGCTCAGGCGGCGTCGGGTCGTGTGGGTCGTGGCAGCTGGTGCAGGGCCGAACGGGGTTGTGGCGCTCCTCGAGGATCTGTGGGAAGCCGGTCGGTCGAGACACCAGGTAGCTGTGGCAAGCGAGGCAGGGTTCCCTCCCAACCGGGACCTCAGGGAGATGTTCGATGAAATCTTCCGTGTGGTCGCTGGCCGGCCCGTGGCACGCTTCGCAACTCACGTTTCTGTGGTAGGACTTGTTCTTCACCTCCACCTTGTCCGAGTGACACGTCGCACAGGCCTGCCAGCCTGCGTAACGAGGCTCCAGCGCCGCATTGGCTGTCACCGCGTCGGCCCGGTAGTGACCCAGCTCCCCGAAGGATTCGGGAATGAACTTTTGCCTCAGCAGGAACACGCTCACGCCGATAGCCACGAAGATGACGCCGAGCTGGATGACCTGGGTCGGAAACTTCCGGCGGCTCGAGGCCGCGCGCCATGCTCGAATCCGTATTCGCAAAGCTCTGATCCGTGTAAGCAGCGTTGTAATCATCGAGGCCCATGTTGGCTTCGGAATCGGCTATTCAATTCCGAGTGAACTTGAAAAGAGCATCAATCTGGAAATTTGTACCGCAATCGAGCATATATCGGAATTTCTTATTGAAGGAATACGTGTATATACGGAGCGTTACCTAACGCGTAAGGCGCCATTCAAATGCACCGGGAAAACCTGGAGGAGTTCATCACAAGGCACCGGATCTACGTCTCAGACGTTGTATCGGTGCGCCCAAACAGTTTCGTAACCAGCAACAACGCACTACCAACGAATGCGAGCGCAACAAACAGCGTCGCCGGTTGCCCGTTCGGAAAATCTTCGAGGAACAGCTTTATTCCCACCAGGATGAGAACCGGGTAGGCCAGCCAGCGTGCCTCCGGCCATCGTCTGTGGCGACTTGATAGCGCCAGTGTCACCGATGACGCGGACAGGACGGCCGTGCGCAATGCTGCCAGTACAGCGAGATTTGGCTCCGGTCCGGCCGCACCAGCGAGAATCGGCGCCAAAATCAAAACCATGAGTCCGCCTACCTCCCAGACCGATAGCGCCAGCACGATCAGTTGCGGTAAGCCGGCCAGCACGCCCCAGCGTTCGGAATGTTGTGCCACCGGGAGAAAGAGACAAGCGACGGTCGTCAGGGCGATTCCCAGGTGCCAGGGAACCAGTGCAGGCCAGGCTGCCGAGGCGTCGCCCGCCAGGGCCTGCAGTCCTGTCGCCAGAATTCCGGAGGTTACGCCGGCGGCGAGTAGCAGGAACGTGCACTGCAGACTCACAGTGACCCGGCCGGTTCGACCGCTCGACCATGCCATCGTCAGCGCCATCAGCGCCCACAAACCCGCAGCTGCATTCGACGGCAGTATCAGTGCGCTGCCGATCAACACGAGAAAGAGCCCGAGAGTGGAATAGTAGTAGTAATTTCGGCCGCGGACCTTGCGCGTTACCGGCGAGAACGCCAGGAGATAGGAACAAGTGCCGAGTAAGAAACTCAGCACGCCGAATTGCAGGAGGCCGGAATGTCCTGCTCGCGCTGCAAAACTGACCGTACCAAATGCGATGACGGTAATAAATAACGTCTGAATCGTTTCGAAAATGCCGACTTCGTGCCCCCGGACGTGGGTATGCAAAACGAAGCTCAGCAGGTACGACAGCAGCAAAGCAATGCCCAACAGAGAGGCTGTCTCGGGCTCAACAGACCATTGATCACTCGTGCTGAGGGCGACCAAAGCCAATACGCCGGCATTGGCCCCGATCGCACCAATCCATTGTGGCCCACCCCACTGCCGCCAATACGCAATCCACAGTGATCCCAGTCCGAGCATGATTAGAAAGGCCGCAACGACTACGGCGCTGTGGGACACAATCACCACTGCGAGCGCGGTGACGACGCCGCCGCCAGTTACGAGCCAACCGAGGCTTCGCAAGTTTCGCGTCGCCGCCACAGCGAGCGCCAGCAGGCAATATATGGTGAGGGCACTAACGCTTTGTGCGCCAGACAGCAGCTGGAATCGATTCGTTGCTTCGACGAGTAACGGCATTGCCAGTACGATGGACGTGCCCCCATAGACCGCGGCGCTCATTCGCTGGCTCTCGATGTGGCCTTTTCGATAAGCCATAAATAACCAGAAGAGCGCGTAACTCGCGCCCATTAAGATGCCGAGGCCGGTTGGAACAAACTGGAAGTCGGTGACCGCGCGCAGCAGGTAGGCGCCACCGAATATGAGCAAGACACGGCCAATATGCGTCGACGCGCTCGCGACGAACCCATCGCCGAGCGTCGGTCCGGGAGCTACCTGATCCGTTGTCCCCTCTACCGACGGCGAACTTTCGAGAGCACTAAGCCGCTGTTCGACGATAGCCAGCCGGGACTCGAGTTCGGAAATCCGATCTTGCATGGCGGCGCCTTTGTAAGGGTCTACAGGCTGCTTATTTTTTTGTCCTCCGAATGTAATGGATACGGAGCATCGTGCGACTGCACAATACGTAGAACCCGTAGAAACTGTTGTCACCGCTGCACGCGACCGGGATAGAAATTCGAATATCTCGCAACCGCCGGGGTGCGAGCGTTGATCGGTTTTTGGGCGAGTAGACCAGGCTAGTCGGTAAACGCCGAGGCAAGCGCTTTTCGACGCAGGTAGGCATACACCTCGAGTAGCGGCAATTCCTTGGGACAAATGTCGTGGCAGGCCATCATGCCGATGCAGCCGAAGACTCCGTCCTGGTTCGACACCACGTCGAACCACTCTGAATTATCGCGCTCGTCACGCGGGTCCATTGCGAACCGCGCGATGCGATTAAGCCCGGCCGGTCCGAGGAAATCGTCATTGACGTTTGCGACGCCGCAGGATGCAACGCAACAACCGCATTCGATGCAACGATCGCTCTCGTAAATCGCATCAGCCGTGTCATCATCCATGCGCTCTTCCTGCGCATCCGGATCGAATGCTTCCTTCGCATGTATCCAACCTTCGGTTTTCTCGACCATCTCCCGAAACCAGGTGCCGGTATCGACCGAAAGATCACCAACGAGCTTGAAGACCGGTAACGGATGCAGGGTGATCACGTCGGGCAGATCGCTCGTCAGAGTTCGACAACCCAGTGCCGGGCGGCCGTTGACCATCATGCCGCAGGAACCGCAGATCGCCGAACGACAGGCGAAATCGTATTGCAGGCTCGGGTCCTGCTTCTCGCGAATCTCGTTAAGTGCAATGAACAGCGACATGTAGGGCGTTTCGTCGAGTTCATAGCTTTGCATATGCGGCGTGGAATTCGGATCTTCCGGGTTAAGGCGGAAAATCTCGAAGCGTAGTCGCCTGCCTGCCGTGGTAACTCCGCTGCTCATACTGATTGCTCCCATGCACGCCACTTGATCCGGCTTCCCATCGGCTCCATTGTGCCGAGCTTGCCGTGTTGTTCCTGTTGGTCGTCAACATCGGCATTGTAGTCGTCAACGGGCGTCGTCAGCTCGATGCGCTCGTCACTACCGTAACCGCGATGTCCCGGCGGCAGATCAATGAGTCCGACAGGCTCGTAGCTGAATTCGGGCTCTGCGGCATCTGCCTGCCACCGAACCAGCGTGCGGTTCAGCCACTCCGCATCATTACGCAACGGGTAATCTGTGCGGAAGTGTGCGCCGCGGCTTTCTGTTCTCGCTAACGCGCCCTCGGCCGTGACCAGCGCCAGTCGCAGCATGCTCTTCAGCCGTAGGGCAAAAGTGAGTTCCGGATTCATGCCCGGCACCTTCGAACGCAGCACGGCCTTGTCACAATCTTCATGCAAGGTACGTAGATCATTCACGCCCTGCTCGAGCTCCTCACCGGTCCTGAAGATACCGACGTTGCGGATCATCGTTTCACCCATGGCGTCACGTAACTCGTAGACGCCCGGACCATCACCCGATCGACCGAGCCACTCTTCGGCGCACGATTCCGCGTGACGCGTAGCCTCAAAGGCCAGGCTCGTGTTCGTATCGAGCGGCATTCCTGCTGCAAATTTCGCGACACTACGGCCAACGAGTCGCCCCGCGACGATAGTCTCGGCAAGGCTGTTACCGCCGAGACGATTGAAGCCGTGCATATCCCAGCAGGCCGCTTCGCCAGCAGCGAACAGACCTTCCATGTTGTAGGCCTGGCCATCCTTGTTGACGCGTACGCCGCCCATCGAATAATGCTGGGTCGGCCGGACGGGTATGAGGTCGTGCGCCGGATGCAGTCCGACGAAGTCGCGGCAGATGTCGAACACTTCACGCAACTTCGTCGTCACGTGTTTTTCACCGAGGTGGCGGATATCGAGCCACAAATGCGGGCCGTATGGTGTCTCCACGCCCTTGCCATCACGCATGCGCTGCGCCATATGCCGGGACACCACGTCGCGACTCGCGAGCTCCTGCTTCTCCGGTTCGGCTTCGACCATGAATCGATGCAGATCCTTGTCGAGCAGATACCCGCCATCGCCGCGACAACCTTCGGTCACGAGGATGCCGCTTGGCGACAGCGCGGTCGGATGAAACTGCACGGCCTCCATGTTGCCGAGTGGCACAACGCCGGTATTGAGCGCTATCGCCGCACCCATGCCCTCGTTGATTGTCGCGTTGGTCGTGTACTGACCGTAGACTCGCCCGTAGCCACCTGTCGCGATGACGGTAGCTTTGGCAATTATCGGGAAATGCTCACCGGTACGCAGGCAGCGTGCGACCGCGCCCCAGCACCGGCTGCCGTCATGAATAAGCTCGACAGCTTCTGCCCGATCGCGGACTGTTATGCCGAGGCGAACGACCTCCTGGTCAACAGCATAGAGCACGGCATGCCCGGTGCCGGCCGCTGCATAACAGGCGCGCCATTTTGCGGTGCCGCCGAAGTCGCGGGCCATGATGAGGCCCTCGTTTTCCGGCCGCTCTTCAATTTCGACCCGCTCGCCCTTGATGAAGTAGCTGTTCTTGCCACCACGAACACGACTCCAGGGGACGCCGAAATGCGCCAGCTCGCGCACAGCGATGGGCGCCTCCTCTGCAAATATCCTGGCCACTTCCTGGTCCGCACCCCAGTCGGAGCCGCGCACCGTATCCAGAAAATGCAGTGTCGGGTTGTCGCCCTCCGCCTTGACGCAGTTGCCCAGTGACGCCTGCATGCCGCCCTGCGCTGCACAACTGTGGCTGCGCCGTGGCGGTACCAGTGAAAGAATCAGTACATCGTGACCTGCCGCAGCTGCTTCGATTGCGCAGCGTTCGCCAGCAAGTCCACCGCCGATGACCAGCACGTCGGTACTGACGAGCTTGCCAGTCATGATCCCGACTCCTGCAATAGAAATTCGAGCGGTGGTGGCGCCACGTCGGCCAGCACGAGCAGCACGACCACGCCGAGGCCGAGGAAGAACCACAACAGGAACTGCTCGATTCGATGCACGCTCTTGCGACTTAGCCACAAGCCGGCACCCCATTTGGTTGCCAGCCGATACAAGCCGATGCCGGCGTGGAATTCGACGCAGATAAGCAGGATCGAATAGGGCAACCACAGGCCGCCGCGAACCCTCTCAATGCTCGTGAGTGCCTCGATACCCACGCGATCACCAAACAATGGCGTTAGCGTATCCATGCCCAGCAGAATGACGTGGAAGCTGCCGAGCACGAGGATGATCATGCCGGTGCGGACCTGCCAGATCCAAAGTAGCGACTCCGTATGTGGATGGAACGGCGAGAATTCACTGGCGGTTGCAATCTTCTCGCGACCCGACCTGCTCAGGCCCTTGCCGAGTTCGAGCATCTTGCGACGCTCACGCAACTGTGCCGGTATCTTGCGACTCGCCAGTACGGCATGCACGAGGAACAGCGCGAATATCGCAAACACTGTCGGCTGCGCAATGTAGTAGTCCTCGAGCATGGTCGAGGACTAC
>Ga0255053_10000295_pt1 | contig 27269 bp, 29 predicted proteins | sample JV7_2_22_MG_FD_188635 | JGI IMG/M metagenome (GOLD analysis project Ga0255053, IMG submission 188635) | Seawater microbial communities from Jervis Inlet, British Columbia, Canada - JV7_2_22 | ecosystem: Environmental > Aquatic > Marine > Inlet | place: Canada: British Columbia | collected... | reverse complement strand
GGGACCGAAGACGCCCAAAAGCTTCTGGACTTTCTCAAGTCTGAGTACGGCTGGGAACTGCGCGAGGACTCGGGTCTCGGGCTGAAGCCGATTTCGGTGACCGGGTCGAAGCGACTGGTCCGGGCGGCCATCAAGTATGCCCTCGCCAACAATCGCGACTCGGTGACTCTCGTCCACAAGGGCAACATCATGAAGTTCACAGAGGGTGCCTTCCGTAGCTGGGGATATGACCTGGTGAAAGAAGAGTTCTCTGACGAGGCGGTCTCCTGGGAGGACTCCGGTGGCGACCCCGGCGACAAGCTTCTCGTTCAGGACGTCATCGCCGACGCCATGCTCCAACAGATTCTCACCCGTCCGGCGAACTACGACGTAATCGCCACCACCAACCTCAACGGCGACTACTTGTCAGACGCCCTGGCGGCACAGGTGGGAGGGATCGGCATCGCTCCCGGTGGGAACATCAACTACGACACCGGTGTAGCCATCTTCGAAGCGACCCACGGAACGGCGCCCAAGTACACCGGCCAGGACAAGGTGAACCCCGGTTCAGTGATCCTTTCGGGGGAGATGATGTTTCGCTACATGGGCTGGGACGAAGCCGCCGATCTGATCGTGAAGGGCATCGAGGGTGCGATTGCCGCCAGAACGGTGACATACGACTTTGCCCGTCTCACCGACGATGCCACCGAGGTCAAGACCTCGGAGTTCGGCGACGCCGTTATCGAACATATGTGACGGAGCCCTGCGGGCTCCGGTTGTCAGTTCTCAGTAGTCGGTTTTCGGTTAGGCCATAGGGCGAAATGTGCCGAGGATGACTGGGCCTACTGCCGGGCCACAATCCTCGCGAGGAGCCGCAGGATCTCGATGTAGAGCCAGATGATGGTGACCATGAGGCCGAACGCGGCGAACCATGCGAAGTTCTTCGGCGCTCCCTGCGAGATCCCGTATTCGATGACTTGAAAGTCGAGGAGCAGTAGAAAGTCTCGTATTGCTTCGACAGAGCCCCCAAGAAAGCGCCCTGTGTGACGGCGTATACGACGCCGGTGAAAGGCGCAAGTTTGGGGATGGCCACGGTCGCGATGACGAGGATGATGAGTCCGATTGCGACGGCCCACCACCAGCGCCAGATGGTGTCGGCGTTGTTCCAGCCGAAAACGGCGCCTGCGCCCACCAGCAGGAGCAGGAAGAAAGTGGCTCCGATCACCAACCCGACCGTCATCCGATCGCCGATGTTGGGCGCTCGGTCCATCGCACCGGCCTGAAGGGCAGCGTCGGCGGTGGCTGCGTTTCCGAACTCCTTTTCTAATACAGGGTTGGCTATGGCGGGGCAGTGTAAGTGAGAGACATTGCAGGCCCTAAACTTGGTTTCAGTTCCCTCGCGGAGTCTGGTGACCACACTCGAAATCACGCGCGCAACCGATGTCCTCCCTGAGGAGGAGATCGTCGCGCTTCAGCCGATTATCGATGACATCAGCCGTTTGAAGAAAGAACGCAACGCAGTCATCGCCGCTCACAACTACATGACGCCGGATATCTATCACCTGGCAGCCGACTTCACCGGAGACTCACTCGCTCTCGCAAACATCGCTCTCGAGACCGACGCCGACGTCATTGTCCTTGCCGGTGTCCACTTCATGGCCGAGACCGCGAAACTGATAAATCCCTCCAAGATGGTTCTCATTCCTGATCTGGAGGCTGGCTGCTCACTTGCGGACGGGATTACCGGAGCAGACGTGCGACGCCTGAAGGAGGAGCACCCCGGAGTCCCGGTCGTCACCTACGTCAATACCTCAGCAGAGGTCAAGGCCGAATCGGACATCACATGCACTTCGGGCAACGCTGTAGCCGTGGTCGAGTCACTGGGTACGGATCGCGTCATCTTCACGCCCGACCAATACCTGGGGAAGTGGGTCGCCACGCAGACCGATGTCGAAGTGATCCTGTGGGAGGGCTCATGCATGGTGCACGAGCGCTTTACCGGTAAGGAGATCTCCGACTACAAGGCCGACATGGCCGGGATCTCGGTCATTGCACATCCGGAGTGCCCTCCTGACGTCCTCGCCGAGGCGGACTATGTCGGTTCTACCCACGGCATGATCCAGTGGTTAGGGCTCAACCAGCCGGCCCAGGTCATGATGATCACCGAGTGCTCGATGGCGGACAACGTCGCCGAACAGGCTCCAAACACCGAGTTCGTCAGGCCGTGCAACCTCTGCCCCCATATGAAGCGGATTACGTTGGAGAACATCCGCACGTCGTTGGCCACTCTCACCCACCAGATCGAGATCGATCCTCACATCGCGGACCGGGCCCGACTTGCCGTTGCCAAGATGCTCGAGGTCGGTCGTCAGGACTGAGGCACTCTGATGCCAAAAACCACCCATCTTGACGCGCCACTCGTTGTTGGTGCCGGTGTGGCGGGTCTCACTGTCGCCCTCGGTCTAGAGCGGGCATACCTTGTGACCGCTCCGGAGATGGGCTCCACCTGGTGGGCGCAGGGCGGCATCGCGGCCGCCGTCGCATCGGACGATTCCCCGGCACGGCACGCAGACGACACCCGCAGCGTCTCGGGAGGTCTGGCCGTCGCCGACGCCGTTGAGATCCTCACAAATGGCGGCGCGGCCGCAATCGAAAGTCTCATCGCGATTGGGGCGGAATTCGACCGCAACGACGACGGAGAGCTGCAGCTTGGACGCGAGGGCGGCCATCGCAGGCGCCGGGTTGTTCATGCCGACGGGGATGCCACAGGTGCGGAGGTAATGCGAGCACTCACTGCCGCGGCCGAGGCTTCCGAAAGCGTCATGACAATCGAGAGGCGTGTCGTTGACCTCGTCATGATCGACGGCCGGGTAGCCGGTGTCGTGACGGCCGATGGCAAGAAACGCCAGGTGATCCTGGCACCGGCGGTGGTTCTGGCAACCGGAGGCGCCGGACGTCTCTATGCACGCACCACCAACCCGATCGGTGTAACCGGGGATGGTGTGGCCATGGCCGCGAGAGTCGGGTCCCGCCTCGCCGATCTGGAGTTTGTCCAGTTTCATCCGACAGCGCTTGATGCCGGCAAGGACCCAATGCCGCTCCTCACCGAGGCCCTGCGTGGTGAAGGAGCGACTCTTGTCGACGCCCACGGCCGCCGCTTCATGGACCAATACCATTCGATGGCCGAGCTGGCACCTCGTGATGTGGTGGCGCGGGCCATCTTCTGGCAGTACGACAAGGGGTCCAGCGCCTATCTGGATGCGCGGTCGATCGTGAACTTCGCCGAACGGTTCCCGACGGTGACCGCACACGCCAACTCTGTCGGCCTCGAACCGACCGAGCACCTTCTGCCTGTGTCACCTGCCGCTCATTACTACATGGGTGGGATCGACGCCGATCCGAGCGGGAGAACATCGGTCGCTGGTCTGTGGGCGGTCGGTGAGTGCAGCTCGACCGGTGTCCATGGCGCCAACCGTCTTGCGTCGAACTCGCTGCTCGAAGGTCTCGTGTTTGGCGCCAGGGTTGCGGTCGACGTCGGCAGGAACCTGTTTGAGCCTGACGGTGCTCCGTTCGCGCCCAAAGAGTCGCTCGATCTGCCGCTGGTCGGCGGGCCGGTGCTGGAGGACCTTCGCCAGGTCATGTGGGACCGGGTCGGACTGGTCCGAACCGGGGACGGTCTCTGGGAAGCGCGTAACCAGATACTCGACATGGATTCGGTCCTTCGTCGCACGCTTGCCGGTCGGGTCGCCGCCGACCTGAGCCTGATGGTGGTTCTCGCCGCTCTCCGTCGCAGTGAGTCGCGGGGCAGTCACTACCGGGCCGACTATCCCGAGACTGACCCGATGCAGGAGCACCGCACACTCATTGATCCAACCAGGGTCGATCTGGTTCGGGTGTAGTGATGGACCGGGGTGATTACGAGGTCGTTGTGGCCCGAGCGCTCGTCGAGGATCTCGGCGAAGCGGGCGACGTCACTTCCAAGGCCACCGTGTCTGAGGAAGCCATGGCCATTGGCGAGATCTCGACGCGGAGCGATGGAATGATCGCAGGCCTCGACGTCGCCCGCTACGTGTTTGAGGTAGTCGACTCAGAAATCGACTTTGAACCGCGGGTGAAGGATGGCGACGTGGTTCGGGAGGGTGCGACGGTCGCCGAGGTTTCGGGACCGGCCAGGTCGATCCTGGCTGCGGAGCGAACCGCACTGAATTTGCTGGGTCGAATGTCCGGAGTAGCAACGACTACGGCTCGTCTTGTCGCAGAGGTCGAGGGGACGGGGGCGGCGATATCCGATACCCGCAAGACCATGCCCGGTCTCCGCTCCATCGACAAGTATGCAGTGACGGTTGGTGGTGGCGTGAACCATCGCTTCGGCCTCTACGACGCGGTCCTGATCAAGGACAACCATCTGGTCGCCGGCCACGGCTTGGCGGCTGCAGTGGAGGCCGCCCGGGCAGAGGTCGGACCGGCGATGGTGGTCGAAGTCGAGGTCGAGACGCTGGAGCAACTCGCCGAGGTGCTCGAGACCGGCGCCGATCGTGTCCTGCTCGACAACATGGGCTTGGAGATGTTGCGGACCGCGATTGAGCGAGTCGGGTCACGTCTGACCACCGAGGCCTCCGGTGGCGTGACCCTCGAAACGGTGCGGGCGATCGCCGAGACCGGGGTCGACATTATCTCCGTTGGGTGGATCACCCACTCCGCTCCGCAACTTGACATCGGTCTCGATTTCCGTTCCGAGGGGGGTTCGTCCTAGGTTCGGTCAGATGAGCGACCAACCAGCACGTGTTGCCGTGACCGGGGCGGCCGGTCAGATCGGCTACAGCCTCCTTTTTCGAATCGCATCCGGGCAGATGCTCGGACCTGACCAGCCCGTGATCCTCCAAATGCTCGAGATCACCCCGGCTATGGCGGCGTTGGAGGGTGTCGCCATGGAGTTGGATGATTGTGCGTTCCCGTTGCTGGCGGGCATGGTTCCGACCGACGATCCGGAGACAGCCTTCGCCGATGCGGACGTGGCTTTGCTTGTCGGTGCGATGCCTCGTAAGCAAGGAATGGAACGTTCGGATCTGCTTGCGGCCAACGGTGCGATCTTCACCGGACAGGGCAAGGCGATCGCTTCGGCTGCGAAGTCGGATGCGAAGATCCTCGTGGTCGGCAATCCGGCGAACACCAACGCCCTCATTGCCATGAACAACGCCGGGGGCATGGACACGGCCAACTTCACCGCGATGACCCGCCTCGATCACAATCGGGCTACCAGCCAATTGGCGGCGCGCACCGGTCGTCCGGTTAGCGCTATCAAGAAGATGACGATCTGGGGAAACCACTCCACGACCCAGTACCCGGACCTCTTCCACTGTGAGGTCGACGGTCAGTCCGCCTACGAGTTGGTCAATGACCACGAGTGGGTCGACGGCGAGTTCATTCCGACAGTTGCCAAGAGGGGAGCGGCGGTGATTGCAGCGCGGGGCGCCTCCTCTGCGGCTTCGGCGGCCAACGCTGCAATAAGCCACGTCCACGACTGGGTCGATGGAACGCCCGAGGGGGACTGGGTTTCGATGGGTGTCCGCTCGGATGGGTCCTACGGGGTGCCTGAGGGCTTGATGTCCTCGTTCCCTTGTGTATGCCGCGACGGAAAGTGGGAGATCGTCCAGGGTCTGGAGATCGACGACTACTCCCGGGAGAAGATCGACGCCTCGGTTGCCGAGCTGATCTCCGAACGCGACGCGGTTACCGGCCTGGGACTGATCTAGAACGTAATTGGGACCGAAACCCGTCGAATACGACGCGTTTCGGTCCCAATTAGGGTCCTAGTTGATCGGCTGGCCCTCTTCTGAGAACTCCTGGATCGGTCGGACTTCGACACGACCATGCCAGGCGCCGGGGATCTGCTGAGCCCATTTCAGTGCCTCGTCCAGATCGCCTACGTCGAGCAGGTAGAAGCCCCCAAGAACCTCCTTGGTCTCGGCGAATGGCCCGTCGGTGAACACGGCGTCGCCACCTCTGCCGCCTTCCACCTTGATGGTGGTCGCGGTGTTGGTGTCGTGGAGTGCCTCGCCACCTGCGAGGACCCCTGCCGCTCCGGCCTCATTGCCGAAGGTCACGTACTCGGACATGATCTGACCCATGACCTCGTCGGGGACCTCGGCTCCTTCGGTCTCGGCCGGTGAGTAGATGAGTGCTGCGTACTTTGGCATCGTTCTTCCCTTCTATCTGGGACGCCTTACAGGCTTATGACGAAGATACCCGCACAGAATCGACAGGTGGTTACGAGATAACCTTGGGTTCGAGGTGCATGACCACTTTCTCTTCCCACTGGACGGTGCCCTGCCACCAAAGGAAGCCGGTCTTCCACTCGTGATCGAGTACCACCTTGACGCCGAGCCAATCGCGGACCGGCCCGGCGTTGTCTCGTGAGGATTCAGGCCAGGTCAGCTGGATCGGGTACCAACCACCGGAGCACTTCAGGGTAAGAGGGTCGTCGGTACCGGCAGCCGGCCGATAGATCTGGCGGAAGCCACTGACAGTGCCATCCACGTCGGACTCGTATATCCACAACTCCTTCACATCGTTATCACCGATCGCCGCCAGCGCGCCAGCGCTGGCTTCGATGATGCCGCAGTCAGCGCCAGAGCGGTCGCCCAAAGCTGCGCCGACACGGGCACCCTCCCTCACGGATTGGGAGACACTGAGACGATCTCGGAAGCCCATCCCCCACTCGAAAGTGCCGATTGCGATCATCAACACCAGCGAGAAGATGAAGGCAAACTCGACCAATGCGGCTCCCCGCTCGGACCTGATGGATCTCATGGCACCAGCCTCACCGGATTACCGATCACGCGAGCGCGCCACACGGTCCGTTCGTTCGGGTCGCTCAGGTTCATGTTCATCTTCCAGAAGCAATCCGAGCCATTGCACGTGTAGGTGTCCGCGATTTCGATGGTGGCGGTGATCCATTGGTTGTTGAAGCGTCGCTTGTCCGGAAGAGAAGTGTCGGTCGTCTGCCAGGAACACGCACCATTGCCAGACTCCACGATCGTGCCGTTGTAGTCCCTTGACTCCCAACCGCACGTCGGGACGTTGCCGTACGGGTCGCGGACGCTCATCCATGAGTCGGCCTGCGCGTCGCCCGGGTCGAAGAACTGGAGTTCGAGTTTTGACCCGGCGTGGATCGGGTCGACTTCGACCAGGTGGAGATCGGTCGACCCACCAAGCTGATTGTTCCAGATCGACATGTCGTTGATCCCATAGACCCGAGGTTGGGGGCCCGAACCGCTGACGGCTGCAACGGAGTAGCTGTTGGAACCCGCTCCGACGCCTTCGGTCTGCACGTGCAAAACCCAGATGCCGGGCGTCACCGCACCGCCGATCGTGCACATGGTCGCCCACTTGTTCCTGAGGGCGCCCTCCCACTGACCAGGGGTTAGGGTGTAATCACAGCCCGCGACCACAGGGTTGTCGGTTGGGTCATGTGGTGTGCTGTCCACCGCCATGAGCCGGAAGCGAGTGTTGGCCCAGGGATCGTTGTTTCCCGGTTGGAAGGTGCTGTCTCCGGTTTCGACATTGATGTTTCGATCGTAGAACCCAGCGTCGTAGAGCCGAACTTGGAGGTTCGACACGCCCGGCGACACCTCGACTGCGTAGTAATAGCCGTTGTAGGAGCCACCTCGGGCGTACTCGCTGTTGGTGCTCGAGCAGTTCGCAGCATTGCCGGTGGGCTCCAGACACCGAGTCGAGTACGGGTCACCGTTCTCCTTCTTGGTGTAGGGAGCCGACACCGCCGCCCAGAAGCCACCGGGTTCCGGAGTGCAGTAGGTGCCGGTGGGATCCTGGCCGAAGCATCGATTGGGACTTCCCATCGGAACGGGCTTGACGTACTCGGCAGTGGCATCCCTCGATATGTCGAAGCTGTCGAATCCAAGCACGGCGAGGAAGAAAGATGGAATGGTCGTAGACAGCTCCACGTCGAGCTGACTCTCACCGATGGGAGTCGCTGTCAGAGCGTCGACGCACCCTGTGTTGCCCGGGTCGCAGATGTCGTAGCCGTTGGAGCGTGCGGAGTCACGGGCATCTGAGTCGGCCGAGCTGGGGAAGCCGGGGAGATGGACCACGCCGGCCATCGCCGCGGCGTCTGCCGCACGCTGAGTCCGCGACGCATTGAGGTACATCCATCCGAGGTCCACGGCGAATCCGGCTGTCCCGAGAAGGAAGACGATGGTTATGGAGAACCAAATGAGCGCCATACCATCCTCTCTGCGCCATGCATGCTTGAGGAGCTTCATCAGTCGAATCCCTCGGGTTCCATGCGACTGATCGTCGCCTCGTCTATGTCGATGCTTCCCGCGAAGGGCGGTAGTCCGGTGATGTAGTCGTGGGTACTGATGATCCTCACGCCGATGATGTCCAGAGTGCTGCTCGAGCCAAACAACACCTCGCGGCTGGTAGACGGCCAGTTTTCGACGATGGTCCAGTCGTTGGCACAGTCGTAGGGGTCGGAGCCGACGAGGGTCCAACTGTTCGTCTTCGCAACAATCCGGTTGCCGGTCGACGGATCGGCAGCGTAGATCTGGAGCTTCTGAAAGTCGCCCAGACTTGCTGGGCCCAGGATGTCGACTACTGACTGGACGATTGCACAGTCGGCGTCGGCCGCGTTGCCGGCGAGAGCGCCGACACGGGCCCCCTCACGTGAGGCGTAGGACACGGTCAGGTAGTCCTTAAAGACGAGACCCAACTCCAAGGTGCCGATCATGACCAGGAGCATGATCGGCATGATCAGAGATGCCTCGACAAGGGTTGCCCCGCGCTCTCGATCGCGTTTACGCATACCGAGTTCCTATCGACTAGAAAGGCGCGATTCTGTTGTCTGTGCGGGGACTATTGGAGACAGTCAGAGAATGACTAGTCAGCAAGTTTGCCTGTCCCTTAGTTGATCACTTCGGGCTCGAGCCGGACGATGGCGTCTTCGTGCCAGGTAACCGTGCCATTCCACCAGAGGAATCCGGTCTTCCAGGTGTGGTCGAGTTCGACCCGTACCCCGAGCCAGTCCCTATTCGTTCCGGTGGTGACCCTGTTTCCGGGTGGCGTATTAGGTGGCCAGCTGAGCTGGATTGGATACCATCCGCCGCCACAAAGCAGGCCGACATCACTCGGCTGCGATGGCCGGTAGATCTGGGAGACGGTGCTGTCGAAGAGTCCGGTGTCATCAGATTTGTAGATATACAGCTGTTTGACTTGATTGCCTTGTACGGCATTGAGGGCTCCCGCGGCCGCCTCGATTATGCGACAGTCTGCGTCGGCATTGTCCCCGGCAGCGGCACCGACACGGGCTCCTTCTCGCACCGAGGAAGCCAGATTGATCCGATCCGCAAATCCGGTGCCCCACTCGAAGGTGCCGATCACCAGCGTCACAATGAGTATGAAGGCCAATGCGAGTTCGATCGCGGCGGTTCCTCGATCCCTCATGGAATCAGCCTCACCGGGTTACCGATTACACGCACTCGCCACGTTGTTCGCTCGGTCGGGTTGCTCAGGTTCAGGTCCATCTTCCAGAAACACTGCCGATCTGCCGGCAATGCGGTGTTGCACATGGTCGCCGGATCGTCGGGGAGGTCGATAATGGCAGTGATCCATTGCTCGTTGAAGACGCGAAGAGGTCCGCCGGTTTCAGGGTCAGTCTGGCTCGCGTTAGTGGTTTGCCAGGTGCAGGGTCCGGAGCCCGACGAGATTTGAGAAGTCCCGTTGTGGTTGTGCACCGTCCAGGAGCAGTTCGGCACGGTCCCAAACGGAGTGAGGACCGAATACCAGGAGTTGTTATCGGCATCTCCCGGGTCATAGAACTGGAGCTCAAGTTTCTTGCCGGCATGTAAGGGTTCGATCTCCGCGAGGAAGAGCTCAGACCCCTGGGTGAAGTCGTTAGACCAGATCGACATGTCGTTGATGCCGTACACCCTTGGGTTGCCGGATCCGCCGGTGGCTGTAGCTGCAATCGAGAAGTTGTTGCTTCCCGCGCCCGAGTTGTAGCTCTCGATGTGAAGCACATAGATGCCGGGGGTCGGGCTACCGATTGTGCAGAGGGTCTGCCAATTCCACCGGTACGTGTTGTTCGTGTCCGGAGCCAAGTTCCAGACACATCCCGTAGAAGGGTTGTCGGTCGGGTCTAGTGGTGTCGTGTCGACCGCCTTCAGGTCGAAGGTCGTTGCGATGCCCGGACCGCCACCCCCACCGCTGTATCGAATGTCGCCGGTCTGGTCGCCAGAGCCAGACCGTCCGTTGTAGCGGGCGTCGAATACGTGTACCTGGAGATTGGTCTGGCCGGGTTCGACCTCGATTCCGTAGTAGTAGCCAGGGTACGAGCCAGCTCTGGCATAGTCACCGTTGCCTGCAGAGCAGCTCGATGGTCCGGAGTTGGTGTAGCACGTCGTGGAGTAGGGATCTCCGTCTTGTTTGCGTGTGTACCTGCCCGAGACCGCGGCCCAGAAGTCCTCGGTGGAGGAGGAGCAATAGACCCCAGTCGGGTCGAATCCGAAGCAATTGTCGGGGCTGCCTAGAGGGACCGGCTTGACGTACTGGGCAGTGGCCTCCCGGGTGATGTTGAACTGAGTAAACCCGAGGACCTTGATGAAGAAGGGCTCGACAGATGTCTGAAGCTCGGCGTGCAATTGGTTGTCGTCGATGGGAGTGACTGTCAACGTATCGACTCCACCTGGATCGTATCCATTGGCCCGGGCAGCCCTTTCGGCGTCGAGGGTGGCTAGAGCAGGGAACCCGGGGAGACTGACGACTCCGGCCATAGCTGCAGCGTCGACAGCCTTCTGGGCACGCGCAGCGTTCAGGTAGAGCCAACCGAGATCGGTTCCGAAACCGGTCATACCGATGAGGACGACCATGATCATCGCTAACCAAACGAACGTGAAGCCGTCGTCGCGTTTCCACCACTTTCTCATTCGAATGCCTCAGGCTCTAGTCGTTGGATCGCCGTCTCGGCCAGATTGATTGAGCCATTGAACGGACCGACACCGGTTATGTAGTCGTGGGTTGCGTTGATAGTCACGCCGAGGATGTCAAGTGTGCTGGTTGGGCCGACCACAACGACACGAGTGGTGCTCGGCCAGTTGTAGGGGAATGGTGTCCAGTCGAGGCAGTCGGTCGGATCGCTCCCCGTGTAGGTCCAGTCGTTTGTCAATCCCTGGTTTCCCGTGACCGGGTCCGCCCTGAAGATCTCGATACTGGTGATGGTGCCCTCAATAACAAGATTCGCTCCCAGGTCTGAGATGACCCCTTGAATAATGTTGCAGTCGGCGTCGACGTCGTTGCCTGTAAGGGAACCGATTCGGGCCCCCTCACGAGCGGCAAAGGAAACCGTTAGGAAGTCCTTGAAGACAAGCCCCAACTCCAATAGACCGACGACAGTCAGAATGAGCACGGGGAGGATGATCGCCGCCTCGACGATAGTTGCGCCCCGTTCGTGTCGATTTTCTCTCGTCATGTGCCCTCGCGCGACTCCTACGCCGTGACCTGAGCACGGCTTCCCGGATTCGGCATTATCCCCCTCACTCTCCGCGTTTGCGAGAGAAAATTACTGATTCCGCACAAGTTGTCTAGTCACCTCGGGAGATACGTTCCTAGTCTCGAACCCTGACCAGTTGTGACCTAGTATTCGACGTCAAGCTCAGAAACGGCGGCGCCCCACTGTTGGATTGCTGACTGGTGCATCATCAGCTTGGCGAGATTCCCCGAGACCTTCAGCTTTCCGGTCATGAACGCCGTCTGGGTGTTCAATTCGCCCTTTGAGATAGCGGTGGCGGTTTCATAGGACTGATTCACAGTGACGTCTGCCGAATCGAGTTCCCCGAGCGCCACCACGGAGTTGCCGCCCGTGCTGTGGAGGTAGTAGTCGACGCTTCCTTCCGGTGCTTCGCTGGTGGAGAACTGAATGCCGAGTTCGGCGGCGCCAATGGCGTTCTTGAATCCCTGGTGCTCATTGAGGGCGGCAGTGACGTCCTGGACCCATTCTTCACTGAGGAATTTGGACATTTCTGGTCGCTCCTTTCATGTTCGCTGAGTTACGAATCGTAGTGGCTCTTACTCTTTGTCTTGACCTGCGACTCAGAGCATCTTGGCGATGGAGGTCTCTGCGCCCCGCGACAATCTGGTCAACGGTTCGCGGGGGTAACCGGACTCGAGCCCAACCGCCCGTGCCGCCGCCTTCACGCCTGGAACGCCATGGGCCTCGACTTCGGAACTGAGGCTGCTGAGCCGTTTCTGAAGCTTTCGAGCCTTCGACGGATCGTCCTTGGCGGCTGCCACCAGTTGAAGCAGCAACCCGGGCGCGTAGTTGCCGCTACCGGTGATGGCGCCGAAGCAACCAACTGCCATTGCTCCCGTAACGGCGCGTGACGATCCCGCGTAAAGAACGAAGCTGGTTGGCGTGGCGTCGATGATCGATTGAAGCCGCACGACGTCGCCGCTGGAGTCCTTCATCCCGACGATGTTGTTGTGACGTGAGAGTCGCCAGACGAGTTCGATCGGGAGGCTGTATCCGGTCACCGGCGGCACCGAGTACAAGAACAACGGGAGAGTCGATTCGTCGGCGAGTGTGCGGTAGAACCGGACCACCGCTTCGTCGCGGCCCCGGGCGAGACTGGTTGGAGTCAGTGCGAGAATGCTATCTGCTCCACCGTCAGTGGCTTCTCTCACCTGGCGTAGCGCTGCTCGTGTCGACTCGGCGGCAACACCGACCATGAAATGCGATTTGCGCCTTCGCCCGGCCTTGACCAGTTTCTCTCGCTCACCAGGCTCGAGGTAGGGGCCTTCGCCGTTTGAGCCGCCGATCACATACCCCTTCATCCCCGCATCAGCCAGGACCCGCATATTCGTGACGTGAGCCTTTGTATCAATCTCGCCGCCCCTCGTGAAAGGTGTGATCAGGGCGGGCATACAGTCGGGCGCCGGGATCATCAACGCAGGTTAGAGAAGTGTGGACTAGGGCGAAGGCACCAGGTGGATCGGGTTTCCAACTATGTAGGCCCGCCACGTAGTGGTGTCGTTGACGCCCGAGGGGTAGGAGTAATTCATCTTCCACCAGCAGGTACCACAGGAATAGGTCGCCGGAAGATCTACCTCGAACTTCAGCCAGCGCCCGTTGTACTCGCCCGGGGTCACAGATTCCTGGCAGTTCGCACCCGTAGATATCGTTTGTTGGATGGTCCAAGGGACCGTGGGATTATTTCGCGAGTAGATGCGGCACGGTCCGCCGTTGAACACGGCTCCGGAAGGGTCGACTACTTGGAGGACGCCGGTCTGCGAAGACTCGCCCGGGTCGTACAACTCCACGACGAATGTTTTGGTCGCATAGAAGTCGGGGACCTCGGCTAGATAGAACGCAGTGGTCGATCCGCCGGCATTGTTGTAGATAGAGAAGTCACCCAAAGCGAAGAGACTGGAGCCGGATGTAGAACGGATCGAGTAGCGGTTGAGTCCCGCTCGATCCGCTGTGGAACCGGGATCGACGTGCCGAACTTCGACGACGTATGTGCCCAGGCTTGGGCTGTTCACGGTGAAACATCCCGACGGAGAGTTGAACGAGTATGGATCCGACTCCGGGACCTGCGCTTGCGGTGGGATCGTCACAGAGCACAACAATGGGTTGTCGGATACATCGAGCGGGGTCGGGTCAGGCCCATACAGAGCGAGGTACATCGTTGGACCACAGTCCGCGCTGTTGTTCCCCCATGCCTCACAGCCTCGGTCCCCGGTGCGGATGTAGTCACTAGTCGGATTACCGCCGGAGGTGTTGAAGAATGCGATGTCGTTGAACTCCACTGTGAAACTGCCAAGCCCGTTTGCGTTCACGCCGTAGAGGTATCCGGAGTCACGAGCCAGCGGATTCTGAGAGCATGAAGGGTTGTCGTTCGCACTGGCGCACCAGGACGAATAGGCATCGCCCATGATTGTGCTTGTCCACTTGCCGTGGATGTTTGCCCAATAGTTCGCCTGGCCGCTACAGCCTGGTTCTTCGGGGTCGCATTCGTTGCCGAATTGGGAGTCAGGACTGCCCAACTTCAGTGGCGGAATGTACTCCGCGATGGCGTCTCGGGTGATTGCAAGGTCATCGAACCCAAACAGCTTGATGAAGAACGTGTCGACGGTGTCCCGTACAGTCACCTGGAGTTGGTTGATTTTGTTCGGGACCGCTGCCGGGGTCACTTCGGCGAAATCGACTCCGTCCTCGTATCCGTTGCGTTGCGTCGTGGCATACGCGGTGGCCTCTGCAGTTGAATAGTCGCCCGGCATCCAGATAACACCTGCCAATGCTCCGGCGTCAGCTGCCCTCTGGATACGACTTGCATTCAAGTAGAACCAAGCGAGGTCGGTCCCAAACGCTGCCATCCCGATAAGAGTGGTCATAGAAACAGCCAGAATCGCCATGGCTGCGCCTTTCTCGGCCGCTCGACCCCTGAACATCTCGATAAGACGTCTCAAATCAGCCCCTCGTGTCTGGCTCTATTTGCATGACGGCTGTCTCGTCCCATGCCACAGTCGGAAATGGGAAGAGCCCGGTGACGCCGTCGTGATTGAAGATGACAGTTACGCCGATGTTGTCCAGACCGGGTGTAGCCCGATCGCGTCCTGACGGTGCCCACGGGCAACCATTTACGCAATTGAGACCATTGGCGCTGTTTGAACAATTGAGACCTGCTATGCCCGGTTGATAGACGTTCACTCCGCCGAAAGGATCGATCTCGCCTCCGTTGGCGTCTGACTTGAAAATTCGGACCTCCGTCAGAGACCCGAACTGGAGGTTGCACGCTGCCTGCTCAACGGCCTCAGCGATCAGGTCGTCGGCATCGACGGAACCGATGTCGTAGTCCGCCGCCGACGCCCCTGTTCGTGCGCCTTCCCTGGCCGCGTTGGTCACGGTCAGGAAGTCGACACCTAGAAACCCGATCTCCGAAAGTCCGATCGCGAGGAGGATGATCACCGGCAGCAATACGCCAGCTTCGACCAGCGACGCTCCCCGATCATTGCGATTTCTCATGGGTCAAACACCTGGGGCTCGATCTGGTAGTCGGTGGCTGTGGTGAAATCCGACGTGCCGAAGAAGAGATTGGTGAGCCACACATGGGTGAACTGGACCTCGACTCCGATCCGGTCTGTAAAAGGTGCACTGATGTCCCGTGACACGGGATTCCACGACGGCACCACATATGAGTTTGGTCGGAACGGGTCTGGACATGGAGTCCAGTCACAGCATCCGGGGATGTCGGTGCACCCCGATCCTGGCGTATACGTATAGGTGGTCGAGGAACCACCGTTTGGATTGAAGACTCTGGCCCTGGTCCCGACGCCAATCGCTGCAAGGTCCAGTGTTCCTTCTACACCCCGCAGGATGAGCATGTCCGCAGATGGATCGTTGCCGAATGTCGCTCCTGCCCCTGCACCTTCACGAGCTGCGTGGCCGACCGAGAGCCAGTCTTTGAAGGCAAATCCAAACTCTACGACAGCGAAGATGGCGAGGAAGAGCAGGGGGTAAACGAGCGCGGCCTCAACGAGGGTTGCGCCACTTTCACCCCTCTTATGCTTATTCACGCTCTTGTTCATCGGGATCCTCGCTGATCTGCCGTCCACCAGTCCTGCGTCCTGTGTGATGCTGTGCACGGAGAGCGTTCGTCCTGGACCATAAGGCTAAGGGCGTCGATCCCGCAATACAAGCCCTGGATTCGCTGGTTTTCGCGAGATTGCCCCTCCGGATAGTAGCCCGACGGTAGCTGTCCCTTCTCTCAGGGTACCGCCACTCTACGTGGTCAAGATAGACCTCGGTGCTGCTGGCCGTAGTCGCACCGAGAGATCCCGGTGGTGTCGGGAGTAATGGTCTTCGTGTTGAAGGTGAGGTCATGGGTACACCATTCTCATTTGGAGAGGTTGAAGACGACTGTTCCCTCTCGCGCCGGGAAGTCTTCGCGGATGTCCGGATGGAGCATGTCAAGGGTGAGTATGTAGGACGTCAGGGCCACGATGCTCTTGTTTCCGTTGGCAGGAAAGCCACACGAATTCGCGGTTGAATCGATCGGATTGGGGCATGGTCCGGAGCTTGGCTCGCCTGGGCTGTGTGCGACGTCGCAGGTGTTGGCGTTGCACTTGAGGTAGAAGGTCGAAAGATAGACCGGTCGAAACTCGATGACGTCGTAGGTGCCGGTTCCATTTGAAGGATCTGAAGCGAGGATGGGCACTGCGGCGAACCTTGTGGCTGTCATCAAATCAAACGTGAAGAGAGAGGTTGTCGACAGGTGGCCCCGGTTCCTCCAGCCCTGCAAACAGAATTCCATTTCCTGGTGTGTGTCAATCGGGTCGAGAGGGTTACACGCATCGAGCGGGACAGTCTCGTCGGCGTCCGCTGCGTTGATGTAGTGCCACAAGGGAGTGTCGTCGACAAACTCGGGGAAGGAGTTGAGAACTTCGACGCAGACCAAGGAATCCACGCCCGCGGAAAGATTCTCGCTGGCATCTCCGTCCTTGCACATCAGACGGCCTTCCAGAGCCGGCGTGGACACCCCGGTGAAGAGTCCGTCCTCTAGACCTCCTGCCGAGTTTCCGGTTTGGACATGGAGGCGATCCACCGGATTGGCGATGATGGCGCAGTTCGTGAAATCATCAACGTTCCCAGGTGCGAATGAGCTCTTATTTATCAGATGATCGGAGCCGACGACGAGATTGACTCCCACCTTGGTGGATGTCTGGCTGTTGCCACAGATCTCTGGCGTCTTGAGTGTCTTGTTGCCGTAGAGGGCTACGTCGAGTTTGCCGAAGTTTCCCTGAGCCGGTCCGTTGCAGGGATAGATGTCCAGGTTGGCCGTGGAGTTGGCCATGAGACATGCGAGGTTGGAGCCGGCACCGGATGGGCCCAGAGCGAAGGGAAGGACGCTGGCAGATTGGTCAATGTCGAGGGTGGCTTCGGCGAAGGCGGCGACATGGACGGTGCTGATCCCGATAACGCGGGCGAAGGAGGTGTCGACATCGGTGCCAGGTAGGGCGACCCGTGCGCTTTGGAAATTGGTCGTAAAGGAGATGCAATCGCTCAAGGACGAGGCGATCGTGTACTCAGCTGGTTTGTTGGTGTCGACACAGGTGTCCCAGTCTCCTACCAGCGCATAGCGGCCAGGAAGAGTGCCCTCGACCACATCTATGGCCTCCTCGGCTCCGCGGCAAGCTGCCCGCGTTGTTCCGGTCAGAGCCGTGCACTGGACGGTCGGTGTGCCTGTCTTGGCGAATTGGACTGCGGCGAGGGAGCCACCGTCGGCAGCGGCTTGCTGCTGGCGGCGGTCGTTGAACAGGATGCCACCATCGATCGCCAGTCCGGTGAACCCCATCAGGACCAGCAACGATATTGCCACCAGCAGGGCCGACGCACCGGAATCCTGCTCGGTCGCCTTCTCATGGACAGGAAGGATCAGCACGCCTGCTCCATATCTCAAGGGCAATTCTGGGTTCCGTCTGACCAGTCGGGGGGCTGCTCGATTCGGATCTCGACGGTGGATTCGAGATTGGAAACGCCGCCAAAAGCCCAGTCCACAAGTCCGACAAGGGTGTCTAGCGGTGTGGAAACCGTGACAGTGACACTCTCAGCGACTGCCGGTGTTCCGTCACTAGCCCAAGTGATGGTCGTGGCCGTATTCGGCCCCACAAGGTCCATGCGACTGCAGATCTCGGCAGCCAGATCCACGTTTCCCGTGTCGGGAGTGTTTACGGCCGTAATCCGCGCGCCCTCCCTTGCCCCGTGTTTCACGTCGAGGTTGCTGGCAAACACCCATGCGAACTCGACGACCCCAAATAGCAGCAGAATGAGGAAAGGTGCGACCAGCGCGAACTCGACCATGTTGGCCCCCTTGTCCCCGGTCTCTGAGTGCGGTGTATCCACTTGCTGTACTCCACGAGATCGACGTCATTGACAGGGCATTCAGATAGGCCGATATATCGAGGCCAAAACCGAGCGCTTCGTCAGGATTAGATAATCGACAAAAACCAGAGTGAAGTTGAGGCTTTTCTCGGTGATTGGGGAGGGTCGGTGGCTAGTCAGCCCTGCTGGCTGACAAGGCGTCGGTTCTTGAACTTCGCCTTTATGAAGTCGCTATTCATCATTGCGATGAAGTCGATCGAAATCTGCTTGGGACAGGCCTTTTCGCATTCGGCATGGTTGGTGCACGACCCGAATTGCGTCTCCATCGTGTCGACCATTCGCTCGGCCCGTGACCACCGTTCTGCCTGTCCCTGGGGGAGCAGATTGAGATGAGCCATCTTGGCGGCGGTGAAAAGGCTGGCCGCTCCGTTGGGGCACGCCGCCACGCAGGCGCCACACCCGATGCAGGCGGCCGCGTCAAACGCGGTGTCGGCCACGATCTTTGGAATCGGGATGAGGTTGGCGTCGATGGCCGAGCCGGTGTCGACGGTGATGTAGCCACCCGCCTCGATGATGCGGTCGAACGCACTGCGATCGACCACCAGGTCGCGCACCAGCGGGAACCCGGTCGCCCGCCAGGGCTCGACCGTGATCGTGGCCCCGTCTTCGAACTTGCGCATATGCAGCTGGCAGGTGGCGGTGCCCAGCTGGGGCCCATGGGCCTGGCCGTCGATCATCACACCACAGGTCCCGCAGATCCCCTCACGACAGTCGTGGTCAAAGGCGATTGGCTCTTCGCCCTGGTTGAAGAGCCGCTCATTGAGAATGTCGAGCATCTCGAGGAATGACATCTCCTCGGAGATGTCATCGACTTCATAGGTCTTGAACCCACCCGGGGAGTCGGGTCCGTCCTGACGCCAGACCTGGAGAATGACTTTCACTTGTAGCTCCGGGTCGTGAGGGCGACGTTTTCGAATTCGAGCTCCTCGTTGGTGGCCTCGGGGCTCCAGGGATCGCCGGTCCACTCCCACGCGGTCACATGAGCGAAGTCTGTGTCGTTGCGGAGGGCTTCGCCCTCCTCACTCTGATGTTCCTCGCGGAAGTGTCCACCACAGGACTCCTCACGGCGGAGAGCGTCGAGGCACATCGCCGCACAAAGCTCGAAGAAGTCGTCGACGCGACCGGCCCGCTCCAGACTCTGATTCAAGGTGTCGGCTCCGCCGAGGACGTTGAGGTCGTTCGTGTACTCCGCGTACAGGGCCGGAATATCCGAGAGAGCCTTCTGAAGACCGGCCTCGCTCCGGCTCATCCCACACTGGTCGAGCATGATCTTGCCCAACTCCTTGTGGAACCAATCGACAGAGCGTGACCCGCTGGCGGCCAGGTATCCGTTCACCCGATCATCGACGCCGGCCTCGACCTCGGTGAATACCGGATCGTCTGTTGGTACCGGACGGGTGTTGAGCATCGGTGCCAGGTAGTCGCCGATCGTGTAGGGGAGCACGAAATAGCCGTCGGCGAGTCCTTGCATCAGGGCCGAAGCGCCAAGTCGATTTGCGCCGTGGTCTGAGAAATTCGCCTCGCCGATCGCATAGAGGCCGGGGATAGTCGTCATCAGGTTGTAGTCGACCCACAGGCCGCCCATCGTGTAGTGCGGCGCCGGGTAGATCCGCATCGGAACCTTGTAAGGGTCCTCGTCGGTTATCCGGTCGTACATCTCGAAGAGGTTGCCGTATCGCTCCTCGATGGTTGCCTGCCCGAGACGCTCGATCGCATCCTTGAAATCGAGATATACGCCGTTTTCCAGGGGGCCGACACCCTTGCCGGCATCGACCATCCGTTTTGAGGCCCGGGAGGCGACATCACGAGGAACCAGATTCCCGAAGGCCGGGTACATTCTCTCCAGGTAGTAGTCGCGGTCTGTCTCCGGAATCTCATCGGCCGCCCTGGTTTCGTCGGCATTCTTGGAGACCCAGATTCGGCCGTCGTTTCTCAGCGACTCCGACATCAGCGTCAGCTTCGACTGGAACTCGTCGGATGCCGGGATGCAGGTCGGGTGAATCTGGGTGAAGCAAGGGTTGGCGAAAGCGGCGCCGCGTCGATGGGCTCTCCAAATCGCCGTTGCGTTGGAGGCCATTGCGTTTGTGGAGAGGTAATACGCGTTGGAGTAGCCGCCGGTGGCAAGGACGACTGCGTGTGCAGAGTGACTCGACACCTCACCGGTGACCAGGTCGCGGACGACGATCCCACTGGCGACTCCGTCCTTGACGACCACGTCGAGCATCTCGGATCTCGCGTGGAGCGTCACCTTGCCGAGGTCGACCTGTCGCATAAGCGCCTGGTAGGCGCCGAGCAGGAGTTGTTGGCCGGTGGTGCCTCTGGCATAAAACGTTCGCGACACCTGGGCCCCGCCAAAGGAACGATTGTCGAGGAGCCCGCCGTACTCGCGGGCGAACGGGACACCCTGTGCGGTTGCCTGGTCGATGATGTCCAGGGAGACGTCGGCGAGTCGGTAGACGTTGGCCTCCCGGCTCCTGTAGTCACCGCCTTTGACCGTGTCGTAGAAAAGCCGGTAGATCGAGTCCCCATCGCCGTGATAGTTCTTGGCGGCGTTGATTCCGCCCTGGGCAGCAATTGAGTGGGCCCGCCTTGGGGAGTCGTGGAAGGTGAATACCTCTACCTCATACCCGAGTTCGCCAAGCGTTGCCGCAGCAGACGCGCCGGCCAGGCCACTGCCCACGATGATGATTTTGAACCGTCGCTTGTTGGCCGGGTTGACCAGTCGCATCGAGAACTTGTGGTTGTCCCACTTGTCCTCGATGGGCCCGGGCGGAACCTTGCTTTCCAGTTGGAGTGTCACCCGATCACGCTCCCACGAATCCGAAGAGAACCGCCAGCGGCATGATCGCGTTGCCCACGCCCACCAGGACTGCCAGGCCAATCGCGAACCCACGCCGCCACGCATTGAATTTGGGGTTGTTGAGCCCGAGGCTCTGGAACATCGACCAGGCGCCGTGATAGAGATGAACCGCAAGGATTCCCATTGAGATCACGTAGAAAATCGTCACCGGTGCCCGGCTGAAGGTGGCAACAAAGTTGGCGTAGACCTCGCCCCGTGCCCACACGTCGGGGGCCATCGGCTCGAGGCCCCAGGTCAGGTCGGCGAGGTGGAAGAGGAGAAAGAAAATGAAGATGGTGCCTCCCCATCTCATCGTGCGACTCGCGTAGCCGGCGGCAACGTAGTGACGCGGGCCCTGATAGTCGTCGACCCGGGCGCGGTGATTGATGATCGTCAGCGCATAGGCGGCGTGGATGTGGAGTAGGAAGGCAATGATCAGCCCGGTGCGCATTAGCCAGAGCAAGACCTGCGGGGGGAGTATTGGGACCAGCAGTTCTCTCAAAGCCTCTGAGTAGACGTCGATGTCGGGAACGCCGGCAACGTCGGGCAGGAAGATCTTCCAGTTCCCGATCATGTGGGCCAGAACGAAAATGATGATGCCCAGACCGGTGAGGGCCATGATCCACTTCTTGCCTACCGCCGACCGATAGAAACTGATTGGCCAGGGGGCCTTCTTCTTCTCAAGGGTGGCTGCCACTGCTCCTCATTATGGCACTGCGCGCGCATGGCAAAACGACGAGTGACGTCGCGCCGCGCGCTCGGCCGATCTGGCCTTGACGGCGCGCGCGCCCTTCCTTAATGTCAAACATGTAATTACACGCGTGTGAGGAGATCTGAATGCAGAGCAAGCTCGTCGAAGCGTTGGCCGTGGGTGAGCTGTCCTGGCAGGACTATGCGAACTGTCGTGGCGCAGACGCTGACTTGTTCTTCCCTGAGCGTGGCGCCTCCACCCGCAAGGCCAAAGCCATTTGCGGAGCCTGTGAGGTCAAGAACCAATGTCTCGACTACGCCGTGGATATGGGTGAGAAGTTCGGGATCTGGGGTGGTCTGAGCGAACGGGAGCGACGTCGGGTCCGTCGTGAACGTGCCGCACGCCCACGCAAGGCCGGTTGACCGGTCCTAGAGATAGAGACCCGAAGAGTCGTTTTCGGGCTCGGAGCCGGGCGCTCCTAGTGCCCTCCGTTGCATGTCGGCTAGCTGACTCTGTGCAGTCATCTGCTGGGTCCACAGCGACGCCTGGATCCCGTGGAACAGTCCTTCCAGCCAGCCAATCAGCTGGGCCTGTGCGACCCGAAGCTCCGCCTCGCTGACGTCGGTCTTGTTGAGCGGAATCATTATTTCGTCGAACTCGTCTTGAAGCTCGTCGGACAGGACGTCGCGCAGTTCAGCGACCGACTTGGCGTGGACCTCCGCCAGACGTGCTCGCCCTGCTTCATCGAGAGGGGCCTGGCGGACCTCGTCGAGCATGGCCCTGGTCATCGAAGCGATCCGGATCAGCTTGGTCGGTTGGGAGACGGGTGGCTCGTCGGCTATCTCATTCGAGTCTTCGGCTGGCTCAACCGCGTCGGGTGTCAGTGTTTCTTCCATCATCACCAGCCTAGAACGCCCCCGTGGTTGGAGGAATCCCCCGACGATGCCAGCCTTGACTCATGAAGTCGGTCCTCTGGTTCACCGCGGCCTACACGGTCGGGTTGTTTGCCTACGGGGTGGCCGTCGACAGTCCGTTTACCTACGTCTACACCGGGATCAACGTTCTGGTCATTGCTGTGTTCCTCGCAATCGACCGATGGGCCGAGTTCGAGGTCTGGGTTTGGTGGGGGATCTCCCTCGTTGGTTTGGGAAACATGCTGGGCGGTGTCCTGCTGGTGAATGGAGAACCGCTCTACATAGCGGCTGTGCTTGGAGACATGAGATACGACAAGGTGTTCCACGCAGTCGCCGGAATGGTCTTCTTCTTCGTGGCCTGGGATGCGATGAAGAAATTCGCCGGGGAGAACCCGCACCGGGGCGGCCTCCTCATGTTCACGTTCCTGGTGGTGATGGGAGGCGGGGCTGTCGTCGAGATAGCCGAACTGATCGGATCGAGTGTTTTCGGCACGAACGTCGGGGACTACGGGAACAACGCTTTGGACCTGGTGGCCAATGCGGTCGGCGGACTGGTCGGTCTTGTGATCGTCCTCTGGCTGGAACGAGACCGCGCCAGGGATTAGATGTCTTGGTCGGTTTGATTGGTCCCGACGTTGGTGACGTCGGTGCCACAGACCTGACAATTCTCGCGTCCGGCGGGAACGATCGACTCACAGGACGGGCAGGTCTTCGCCGACTCGCGAACCGTTCTGTCCTGGATCTCGTCGGAAATATCCAGCTCCTGGATCTTTTCGATCAGATCATCGCTGGTGAGGCCCTGCTCTTCCATGATGGCCCAGATCGCCCTGACGATGTAGAGGAGTTTGTCGAACCGCTCGTCGACGTCCTCCACCCGGTCGAGAAGGCGGTTGCCCTCGACGAACGCATTGGTCTCGCCCCAGACGGCGACACGGCCTGCAGACCGCGGGTCGGGTCCGTACCCGATTATGAAGTCGAGCATGCCGCGTTTATCGGCAGAACCCGTCGGGCACTAAAGCGGACAACACTCTTGGTCGTGTGCAGGGGTGCGCGCTGAGCGCGCACCCCTGCACACGAAAGAAAGAATCAGACCCCTTATCCGGACACGTTGGATGTCGTAGGATCACGTTGAGTAACAATGAGGACGACCAGATGACAGAGGATTACCCCCCAATCCTCGATGCGGCCCAAGTAGCGGAGTTGCTGGGTATGAACGTTCAGATGGTGAGACGGTATGCCCGGGAAGGACGTCTTCCGGCGTACAAGCTTCCCGGTGGCCGGACCTTCAAGTTCTTCAGAGACGAGATATACGACTTTGTTCGCTCGCACCCGGTAGCCGCGGAGAGCGATCGCGTCACTGGTGACGGATAGGGCGAACAACAGCGACAAGTCGTTCGATAGGCACAACGACTCGCCGGCCCTCGTCAACGACCTCGAGGTGGTCGATGGCGACGATGGGGATCGAGCCGATGTAAGGCCGGCCATCGTCAGTGATCACTCGGACGGTTTCGTTACCCGCCGACGTTTCGGCGAGCCGCGCTATGAGGGTCTTCGAACCACCGGACTGCTCATGACCACCGGCCGAACTCTCCTCGATCGTCCATACAGCTGCGTCGAGTCTGATGTCAATATGGGCGTCACTTGTTTCGAGGGTGGCGTAGTCGCTGCCGGCGAAGATCAGCTGACCGGAGAAGGATTGTCCGCTCAGCTCGGCGCGCACCCTGTCGCCGCGGTGGACTACATCCCTCGCCAGATCCCCAAAGTTCTGCTGACGGCGCCGCAGGATCTCGCTCAGTCTCTCGTCCTCGGCGGCCTCCTCCTGCCACTCACGACCGGCAGACTGACGCAGCTCAGAACTCAGATAATCTTCGAATTCGCGGTCTTCTGGCATTTGATTTCGCGCTCTCGACATCGGGCGTTAGGTACAAGATAGGTTGCCTGATGTGAGTTCGAGTCCCTCCACACTCACGAGGGAAGCGGGCACCTCGGCGTCGTCTGCCAGGTCGGTTAGACGACGCCCATCTATCTCCCACATTCTCATCGGTCTTGCCGCGCTTCTTGCGTTTGCTCTCAACTTCCTGGCCCTCCAGGAACGTGACGCAACACGCCTTGTTGCGGTGTCGGCTGCACCGATCGCGGCCGGATCGGTCGTCACAGAGTCGGACATTCGGTGGGTTCCCATCCCGGAGAGCTTCGAAGGCAGCTCAGACCTGATCTTCGAGGAAGACGCACACGAGGTCGGTGGTTGGGTGGCCGGTCGCTCGCTGGCCGCGGGAGCGGTGATCGACAGATCCTCGTTGCTGGCCCCCGGCTCGAGTGAGGGGCTACGGACCATGAGTGTCCCGATCGGTGCCGAGCATGCTGCCGGCGCAACTCTGATGGTCGGCGACCGTGTCGACGTCATCTCGATGGTCGACGGTGAGCCCCGGTACGTAGCCGTCGATCTCGAGGTTGTTGGACACGCCGACATCAACCAGGGAGCGCTGTCGGGCGGTTCGGCTTATCACGTTCTTCTTGCCGTCGAGGCGTCAGATGCTCTGGCGCTGGCCAAGGCGATCGACGATGGGGCGCTGGAGATCATCAGGTCAACGGGGGCAGCTGTTCTCGAGGTGGACGAATAGTGGGGCCGCAAATTGCTCTTGCCGCTTCGGCGCGTGATTGGCCCGACAGTCTCCATCGATTCCTGATGGATCACGGCGGAGGACGGGTTCGATCCCGCGTGATGGGCCCCGAGCAGGCGATCGCGGACGACTTCGACGTCATCCTCATCGATGACATCTGCTCCTTTCTTACTCCACGACTAATCGCCCGCCTTCGGGAGAGTGGAAAAGAGGTGATCGGTGTCTTCAGTCCCGAGGATGGTCCTGATGCCAAACGACGATTGCTCGAGTGCGGAATCACTGACGTCATCGAGTCAGACGCGCCTCCCGAGGAGTTCCTGACCCTCACCTCCGCAACATTGGCGCACCGGTCCCAAGCACCGACGTCTGATTCAAGAAGCGTCGAAGCATGCGTGATCGGAGTCACCGGGATCGCCGGGAGTGGTGTCACCGAGGTGGCCATCGGCCTGGCCAGGGATCTGGCATGGAGAGAGCCTTCGGTTCTCGTCGATCTCAATCTCGATCAACCCGCAATTGCACAGCGTCTCGATCTGCCTCTTCACCCGAATCTCCTCACGGCTGTTGACCTGGCACACCACGACCAGGCCCGGCTGGGGGAGGCAGTCCAGCAGAAAGAGGAACTGAACGTGCTGGTTGGACTTCCTCCTTCGAGGGCCGGATCCGGATCTTTCCCGAATCGCGACGTCCTTGCGCTGGTGCAGGACCTCAGTACAGGCCCGTTTTCCAGTGTTGTTGCCGATCTCGGATCGGACCATCTCTCTCTGCCGACAAAGGTTCTCGACGTTGTCATCGTGGTGGGCCTGGCCTCGCCAGTTGGTCTCACACGGCTGATCCGCCTCGTCGACTCGACTCCCCCTCCTGACCGTGCAGAAGTCCTTGCCGTGGTCAATCGTGCGCCGGGTGGCTCGCGGCGTGCCGATGAGATGAGAGTTGAATTGGCAAGCGCACTGGGCGCCAGGCCGATGATGATGCTCCGTGAAGACCGGCGGGTCAGAAGCGCGTCGTGGGACGGCGGCTTCGTCGACCGGGGCCACTTCGAGAAGTCGATCTCCCGTCTGGGCCGGCTCATCCAAAAGATCGTCCTGACATGACTGTCGACGCATACGACGAAATACGCCGGCAGGCCCTCGACCGGATTGACACGGCAGGCATTGACCCGAACGCGGATCCTGACGAGCTGAAGAATCTGCTCGAGGAGACTGTTGAGGACTATCAGCGTCGTGCCCAGCTAGGTCAAGGCCGATCGCTGGCGAACACCCGCGACACCCTCGAACGCCTCTATCGGTCGGTAGCCGCGCTCGGCCCCCTCGGTGATCTCCTAGAGCGGGATGACATCGAGGAGATCTTCATTGAAGGCGACCGGGTCGCGTACCTCGAGGCGGGCGGTTGGCTCAGAGGCCTGGAAACGCCCACGACCGAAGAAGAGAACCGTCTCGTGGTTGAGCGCCTTGTTGCCGGGACGGATCGGCGCCTCGATCGGTCGAGTCCAATATCACAAGCCCGGGTTCTCGACGGCTCGGCACGTCTAACCGCTGTCATCCCCCCGGTAGCCGACCGTCTGTCGGCCACGATCAGACGCTACGCCCTGAGAAAAGAAACGCTGAGCTCGCTGGTAGACCTTGGGTCCTTGCCGAAGGCTGCGGCTACCTTCTTGGCCCTGGCGATGCGCACGTCGGCCTCGGTGATTGTCAGCGGTCCCCCGGGGGCAGGGAAGACGTCTTTCTTGTCGGCTTTGATCGCGGCGGTTCCGTCCGAGCATTGCGTTCGGTGTTGCGAGGAGGTCCGGGAGATTCACGTACCTCTCGTCCACGGCTCGTACTACGAGGCGCGCCCACCATCTCTCGACGGAGGTGGCGAGATCAGTCTTCGGGATCTGGTCAAGGTCACCCTTGCCATGCGACCGGACCTCATTGTTGTTGGGGAAGTTCGCGGCGCCGAGGCGTTCGAGTTGACACGTGCGGTCAACGCGGGATGTGGCCTGGCCTGCACGATCCATGCCAACTCGGCGGCTGATGCTCTGCATGCTCTTGTCAACGCGGCATTGATGGCCGGAGTGAACGTGCCGGAGCGAGTAGTTCGGAAAGTGTTCGCATCTTCGATCGATCTCGTTGTTCACCTGGAGCGAGATGTCGACCCCGACCACGGCCGGATCCGACGTGAGACCTTCGAGATTCGTGCCCTTGTCCCATCTCTTCACGATGATTTCTCTACTGAGCCACTGTTCGAGCGGACACGGGTCGGCGCTCCCATGGGGTGGGCCGGTGCCCGGCCT
>Ga0255053_10000292_pt1 | contig 27321 bp, 34 predicted proteins | sample JV7_2_22_MG_FD_188635 | JGI IMG/M metagenome (GOLD analysis project Ga0255053, IMG submission 188635) | Seawater microbial communities from Jervis Inlet, British Columbia, Canada - JV7_2_22 | ecosystem: Environmental > Aquatic > Marine > Inlet | place: Canada: British Columbia | collected... | reverse complement strand
GGCAGCAAAAACGGGGTTTATGTCAACTCGAGCCGCGTGACCGAGTATTTCCTTGCGAGCGGAGACATCGTGACAATCGGCACGGCCGAGTTTCGTTATGAGGAGCGAGCCAAGCGAGACACCTGACCTGGTGCGTCAGTCTGCAATCTGATCTGTGAGGACAGTCACGGACATTTGCCTGTTCCGGGCGTAGGCTGAGATTCGAATCCAGGGATCAGGAAACACATCAATGCTGAGTAGCGCGGCGCCGAAGCCGGTAACTCTGACCGAAACACAGCAGGTCACCCGCAAAACCGGGTCGTTGGTGTCACGCAAGATCTGGCTGCCGAAAGTTTTCTACGACGCACTACCCTACTTCTACCTGACTGCCGGGTTCGCTGCGTTTTTCGCCACCCTGTATATCAGCGAATGGTTCTGGGTGCTCCCACATTATCTGTTGTTCTCTGCGGCCTGCCTGCATCTTGGCGTGCTTGTCCTGCGGCGTCGTAAGAAGTCATAGCATCCGGTCGTCGCCGTCAAGCGCTGATCCGAAAAATCACATTTCCACACTACCTTCCAGGGTTGACCTGCAACTGGTGCTGGGCAACGATGAGCGCTTAGGCGAACGGAAGAAGCAATTGAACGGCAAGCGAGAATCGACCATCAAGGTGATTCGCAAAGAGGCGGGACTCTTCATCGGGCTCCTGTTTGTCGGCCTCGTATTGTTGCCGATCGCTGTCTACAGCGTCGGCCAGAATATATTCGGCGACTATGGCGGTCATGGATACGGCCAGTTTTTTGCCACGTTAAGCGGCAGAATCCGCGACGGCGACGCAGTCGCCTGGTTTCTGGTACTTTCCCCGTACCTCGGCTGGCAGACTTTGCGCCTGATGGCATTGGGTTGGCGACTGACGGCGAGACCAAATACGCCGCGGTCCTGAACCCGCAACGATCGAGCAGATTGTGACCCGGTTCACATTTACTCGTCGATGAATCGGTTATTAAGAGCGGATGCGGGCGACTTATGTCAATAAGTCGCATTCCACCTTGCCGCGAAGCCTATATTTGTGCGACGGGGCATCATTGGCAATCTAGAATCGGGACGGAAATAAACTCAATGCTCAGGCGCTTGATCAACTGGTTCAAAGGCGACTCTGCACCAACACGGAACACGGTGACACAGCACGGTCGCCGCGCAATCGCGCACGCCGCGGTGAAATCGGCTTCTGAACATCCTGAACAATGGAACCCAGGGGCCACATCCGTACACGTCAATCCCCAGTTCGATGGCCATGTCGAAAGTCGCGGTCCGGGCAAGAATGTACTGGTTAGAAACAAATACGTTCGTGAGGACACCGGTACCCACGAAACGCTGAAGATCATCGACGACACGGTCATCGAGTCCGACGACGAAGACGGAATTGATCCCTACAACTCAGGCGAATTCGACCGCTCGAAGAACTGGAACCAGCGCTTCCGCAAATGAACAGGCAATCAGTGCGATTGCATTACCCGATCCTTTTTTGACCAGCCATGCTCGCATGGTAGTCTGCGCTGCCTTGGCACATTTGGAGTTCAGCGATGGGTCTGCGGGTTACCTTCGACCTTGACGACGATGACCTGAAACATTTCCGGCTGATCATGCAGGAAACCAGGTCGGCTGCCGCCCGTATCGCACCTGAGGACATCGTCGCGGCCGCTGAGGAGCTGCTCACCGCCGTTGGCCCGGCCGGTGCGCCGGCCTTTATCATGGAGCGTCTGCAAAAACTCCGGATGTTGATCGACATGCTGTCAGACATCGATTGGCGCCTGCCACACCGGGACGCAAGCCGGGTTCTGAATGCCCTCGCCTATTTCGCGGAGCCCGAGGACCTGATCCCGGATCACATACCCGGACTCGGCTTTCTGGACGACGCAATCATGATCGAACTGATCGTTCGCGAATTGAAACACGAAATAGAGGCCTACCAGGACTTTTGTGACTATCGCAAAGGCATGCGCGCAGAGCATGGTCGATCGGTCCAGGTGAGCCGTGAGCAATGGCTCGAAAACCGCCGCAACGAACTCCAATCACGCATGCGGCGGCGCAAACGCAGCAGCCACACAAGCGTGCGGCCGGTGAATTTGTTCAAATGACGACCGTCAGGGCCAGTAGTACCAGGCAGTCCCGGCCAGGCCCAGCCACATTAGTCCCTGTGCCCAGAACCGTGCCCAATGCCGGATAATCAGGGAATAGAAACTCCCGGCCGATATGGTGGTCATACCGAGGAAGATCATCGTACTGATCAGCAAGGGCCGGAATTCATGCTGTAAGCGCGGGTGCTCGTCAGCCAACACCAGGAACACGACGAGCACCAGCATCAGGCTGACCGAAATGGACAGGCAGGAACCCAGCAGAATGCCGGAAATCATCGTCAAAGGACGCATGCAGGAGTTTCCGCAGCGGTATACATAACGCTCTGTGCGTGATTTTATGCAAAATATGCCCTTGATCGCAGGGCCTCGGGCATCTAGCCTAGCCTACAGCGCTGCTGTGAAACAATGTCAATGGAACCATGGAGATAGTTTTGAGTAGATACGAAACCCGCCGCCGCCTGATAGCCGGCACCTTGCTGAGCATTTTGGCTCTGTCGGTACAGGCAACTACAAACGACGTGGCGGAAACGCTGCAACCAGATCCGCGCCATGAGAGTGTCGGCGAGCTGGTCACCGAATTTATTCAAAGATCCCATTATCTGCACATCTCGGTAGACGACGAGCTCTCGTCTCGTGTCATGGATCGCTACATCGAGGCCCTCGACGGTAATCGGATGTATTTGCTCGGGAGCGATGTCGAGTTTTTCGAGAATTACCGCTACCAACTTGACGATATCGTCAGGAGCAAGCCACTCGATCCGATATACGAGATGTTCAGTATCTATCAGACACGTGTCCGGGAGCGTCTCGAATTTGCACTCACACAGCTCGACATCGAGCCGGATTTCACGGTTGTGGAGGACTACCAGTTCGACCGCTCCGAGGATGAGTGGGCTGTGACCACGGCGGATCTGGACGACATATGGCGCAAGCGCGTCAAGAACGACGTGTTGCGGTTGACGCTCGCCGAAAAGACATGGGAAGAGTCGCAGGAGCTGCTGAGGAAACGTTACAAGCGCTATCTGAAACGTATTGACCAGGTTAACGGTGACGACGTTTTCGAGACCTTCATGAACGCGTTCGCGCACACTCTTGACCCTCACTCGAGCTATCTGTCGCCTCGCAACTCCGAGGAATACCGAATTCAGATGAGTCTTTCCTATTTCGGGATCGGCGCATCATTGCAGCTTGAAGAAGACTACGTACAGATCGTCACGATTATTCCCGGCGGGCCCGCTGCGATTGACGGCAAATTGAAACCCAATGACCGAATTACCGGCGTTGCGCAGGGACCTGAAGGCGACATGGTAGATGTCGTCGGCTGGCGGCTCGACGACGTGGTCGATCTCATTCGCGGCCCCGCGGACACGATCGTCAAACTGCAGATCATTCCGGCAGGTGCCCTCCCCGGCAGTAGCGAAAAAACCATCGCACTGACCCGTGACCAGGTAAAACTGGAAGAGCAGGCCGCCAAAAGCGACGTAATAACCATACCCCGTGACGGCCGCGAATGGCATATCGGGGTTATCGAGGTACCGAGTTTCTATCGCGACTACCGCGCACTCAGTAACGGTGACAAGAATTACACGAGCACGACGAAAGACGTCAAAAGACTGATCCTCGAGCTCGAGGAACAGGGTATTGATGGTCTTGTACTCGACTTGCGCGGTAATGGCGGTGGCCACCTGACCGAAGCGACAGCGCTGTCCGGCCTTTTCATCGACAACGGGCCCGTCGTGCAGCTGCGTAACTCCAGCGGCCGTATTAGTCGTCTCGACGACCCGGATCCGGTTGCACGAGTGGCCTACAACGGGCCCCTCGCGGTGCTCGTCGATCGCTTTAGCGCTTCAGCGTCCGAGATTTTCGCCGCAGCCATCCAAGATTACGCCAGAGGCGTCATTGTCGGCCAGCAGACCTTCGGTAAAGGCACCGTACAGAATCTATATTCGCTCGATCAGTACCTGAAGCCTGAAGATGGTCCGGGGTACGGCCAGTTGACGTTGACGATCGGTAAGTACTACCGCGTTACCGGGGAGAGCACTCAGCACCGTGGTGTCGACCCGGATGTCGTCCTGCCGTCGCTGATCGACACCGAGGAATTCGGCGAAAGCGTCCGGGATAGCGCATTGCCATGGGATACGATTCAGACGACGCGTTTTCGTGCCGGAGATCCTTTGGACAGCACGATCGAGTCCTTGACCGCCAGTCAGCTGGAGCGCGCCAAAAGCGATCCGAATTTCCAATACCTGATCGATCGCAGCCGGGAGGCCGAAGAGGTCCGCGCACGCACGACCGTGTCGCTCAACTACGAGGCTCGACTCGAGGAACGTGAGGAACAAATGGCGCGAGAACTCGCACGCGAAAACGAGCGCCGTATGGCGCTGAATCTCGAGCCCATTGAAAGCCTCGAGGATCTCGCCGACGAGGACTTGCCGGACGTACTGCTCGACCAGGCGGCCGGTATCGCGACCGACCTCGCGGAACTGCGTCAAGTGGAGGCAACACCCGCCCAGACGGCCCAGATCAAGCCGTGAGAACCGCGGCTTGCGCCGCCGATGCACGGTGTTATACTCGACTATAACACTTGGCGGGCAACTCCCCGGAGGTGACCTTGGCATCACGGCTGACACTACGCAGCACTGACATAATCAGTGGCCTGAGCGCGCTGGCGCTTCTGGCCATCGGTGGTGCCTGGACGAACACCGCTTTTGCCTCTACTGGCGCTGATGCGCGCTGCGACCAGTCGGTCGACTTACCGCGACTGCTCGACATTCCCGCTGAAAAACTCACCATCGAGGTCGTCGATCACGGTACCTCAAGGGCGGTAGCCGTCGGTGAACTATCGGTCGATGATCTGATTGTCGGGGACGATGCTGCCAATCCACTCGACATCAGGCCGCGCGTCGACGTCTTGCTGCGCAAGATTTTCGATGAACCCCAGTTGGGCACGCTGCAGGCCCCACAAGCCGAAGACGTCGATGCACGACATGTACCGCTAGCTGTCGACAAAACCGAGAATGGTGAGGAAGCCGCTGCAACGGTCGATAGTGGCGACGGCAGCGACAGAGCAACGGCCCTGCCCGGGGTCAGCGACGATGATTTGATGCGCTTCAAACAACAGATGTACCGCACGGACATCTGACCGCGCCACACTGCCGCATCTAGCGGCTCAGCACTTTCGACAAATCCCAGTAATTCTCGCCAAGGAGATTGGCGTCTTTTTCCCTGACGACACCGTTCGCGTCTATCGCGAACACGGTCGCTACGGTGCCGGCGAGGGGCACGACATCGTCGTCAGTCTTGAACACCGCGTGCTCGGCAATCAGCCCGGAGCGACGTTGTAGCACGTCAGCGAAGTCCGCGACCTTGTCCATCGAGTCGACGCGGCTCAGGATGAGTTCCAGTAGAACGTCACATTCATGCTTGTTGCCATAGTTGATCGCCCCAACGCTCTTGTCGCCCGACTCTTTGACCAGGGAAACGAGCGTGTCATCACGAAAGTGCAGATAGAGCTGTTGGGCGAACGAAATAATCATGAAATTGAGCGATCGTTTCGCCGCGATGCCGAGACCTTCAGTATCTGGCGATGGGCGATTCTGGATCCCATCCAGTTCCTTTAGCAACTCCTGCTCTTCCTGCTGTGCGGCCGCGACTCGCGCCGACAGATCGTCGAGATCACCCGACGCGCCACGGCCCTTGAAGACTTTAGCGATACCGCTCATCCCATCCAGCTTGTGGCGCTCGGACTGCAACTGATCCTCAAGCATTTGCACTTGCATTCGGTGCTCGCCGATCTGCTGCTGAACCGCCGCAGCTTCTTCGTCGCGCTCCTCATGCCATGTCGATAGCTGACCGTCCTGCTGACGGCGTTCTCGCTGCTGCTTCAATTGCTCCGCGAATTTCGCCAACTTGCGCTGGCAGCGTCTGTTGAGTGTCCGCAACTGATAGAAAACGACAACCGTGTGCACCCATTCCGGGTCCACCAGCAGGCTCTCGAGGTGCTCCAGCTTTTGTGTTATTCGCGCTGTCGCTCCCTGCTGCTCTTTGATGCGCTTTTGCAGGCGAAACTGTTCTTTTCGAAGCTCTGCGTAACCCTTTTTTAGCTCCGCACGATTCTTGAAGAGCTCGACGAGTTTTTCGTTTTCGTCGCCCTTCTCGTTCGTAGTTCCGAAAATTGCCGTACGGCTGGTCACATCGCGCCTCTTTACATAACTCAAGCCGCTGGCAGGCCACCGCGGCAGAGGTGAGGCCGCATGATGACAATTGTGGGGTCGGCAAACTTGGACATAATCGACAGTTTCGACAACTGTCCGCGCAGGGTTTCAGCGCTCGAGAATCAGGTGCCCCTGGTCTGTGAGGTACTCGAGCCATTTGTTAAGTACAACGTTGCGCATCCAGCGTGCATCGATTTCGCGACGATTGGCGCGAAACAAGCGTCGTACCTCGGCGTGCCGGTGGTTGCCACCCAGACTCATCGCTTCGGCCAGCCGCCCGTCGAGGTACGCCCGTACCTGCATGTCAGGATCGGCCTGGCGGCCCTCATCAGTGTCGAAATGATAGGTCAGCGACATTGTAATCGTGTAACGACATCGTTCAAGCACGTCAACGAACAGCTCGCAATCTCCCGCGACCCTGGAACGGAAGCAACCGTCGAGACGGGCGAATTCTGGAATCACATGCAACAGTCGGAGGTAGTTGCTCTCGTACAAAGCCATCAGACCAACGAAGCTTCGTGGTCTGACTATCGTCTCCGGCACCAATCTCGAGTCGAGCAACATGCAGCCAATATAGCACAGCGATTTACCGCTTAAAGGCAAGCAAATATCGTTCCAAGACGGCCGTCACAAAGTTGAAAATCAGGCTCGAACTCGACGCTCGACACCGGTACTATCGAGTATCCTGCTCGCGATTTCCTCAATCGAGAATTCCGTCGTATCCACGTTCGGAATACCATAGCGTTTGAACAGCTTTTCCGATTCACGAAGCTCGAATCGCACTTGCTGCGCGCTCGAGTACCTGCCGAGTGGACGGCGTTCCTTGCGAATATGTCGCAATCGTTGCGGAGCGATCGTGAGCCCGAAGAGTTTGTGTTTTTGCTCCACGAGTATGTCGGGCAGCTTGCCGCTTTCGAATTCCTCGTCCGCCAACGGGAAGTTTGCTGCATACACGCCGTACTGCAGCGCAAGGTACAGACAGGTGGGCGTTTTTCCCGAGCGTGATACTCCGACGAGTATGACGTCCGCCATTTCGTAGTTGCGACTGATTCCGCCATCATCGTTTGCAAGAGCGAAGTTTGTCGCTTCGATTCGCCTCATATACGCCTCGATATCGCTCATGCCGTGAGCGCGGCCTGGCTCATGCGTGGACTCTTGCTGAAGCTCGAGTTCGAGCGGCTCCAGAAGCACGTCGAAAATATCCAGATACAAGCCGTGCGCCTGGCGAACGATATCGCGCAGGTTGTCCTGCACCAGTGTCGAGAACACGATAGGTCGATTCGTGTCCGACTCGGCGGCCTCATTGATGCGTGTCACGGCCTCCTGCGCCTTGTCATCGGAATCTATAAATGGCAAAGTCACTTGGCGAAATTCCCGACCGTTGAACTGAGTGAGAAGACTGTGGCCCAGCGTTTCGGCGGTCACGCCAGTCTGGTCCGAAAGAAAGAAAACAGTGCGTTCAGCCATAATCACCAACCCTGTCGTCGCGCAGCAGTCGCTGTCGCTGCGCCGTCCAATATCTGCGTTCGATTGTCCATTTCCTGCACGGGAACACAAGGGAGCATAGTTTGGAGCCATACGTCATCGAGCTCGCCGAGCTTGGAATGAGTGATGTAGAAATCGTCGGCGGTAAGAACGCCTCTCTGGGCGAGATGATCAACAATCTGAATGGCCTCGGTGTGTCAGTACCCGGAGGCTTTGCAACGACGGCTGCCGCCTATCGCGATTTTCTCGCGGCCAACGGGCTCGACAGCCGGATCGGCGAGGTGCTGGGTGACCTGGATGTCGACAATATTGACGCGTTGACCACGACCGGTCGGCAGATTCGGGAGTGGATACTGGAATCCGCCCTGCCCGAGCGACTCATGGACGATATTCGCAGTGCCTGGGACGAAATGACGGGCGGCCAGGACATCGCCGTTGCGGTACGTTCGTCGGCGACAGCAGAGGACCTGCCTGACGCCTCATTTGCCGGGCAACAGGAGACATTCCTGAATGTCAAAGGTATCGATCATCTGGTCGATGCCCTGCACCAGGTATTCGCCTCACTGTTCAATGATCGCGCGATTGCGTACCGGGTACACCAGGGGTTCGACCACAGCCTCGTGGCATTGTCCGTCGGCGTGCAGACCATGGTACGAAGCGACGTCGGCTCGTCGGGCGTTGTTTTCACGCTCGATACCGAGTCCGGTTTCCGCGACGCGGTCTTCATTACCGCATCCTATGGCCTTGGAGAAACCATCGTGCAGGGCGCGGTCAATCCTGACGAATTTTACGTCTACAAGCCGGCACTGCGGGACGGCAAATTTCCGATACTGCGCAAGAACCTCGGTGGCAAGGCCATCAAGATGATTTACAGCGATGACCCTCGCCCCGGCAAGACCGTTGAAACCGTCGACGTCGACGAGTCGGACGCACATGCGTTCTCGCTGAGCGACGAGGAGATCATTGAACTCGCAAAGATGGCGGTGACGATCGAAGATCATTACCAGCGCCCCATGGATATCGAGTGGGGCAAAGACGGCATCGACGGCAAAATCTATATCCTGCAGGCGCGCCCGGAGACGGTACAAAGTCGCAGCGGCCGCACTATTCAGCGCTTCCGGCTCAAGGATCGTTCCAACGTGGTCACTAAGGGCCGCAGCATCGGTCAGAAAATCGGTAGCGGCACCGCAAAGATCATCCGCGACGTCAGCGAGATGAACCGGGTACAAAACGGCGACGTACTGGTTTCCGACATGACGGACCCGGACTGGGAACCCGTGATGAAACGCGCCGCGGCCATCGTCACCAATCGTGGCGGTCGTACCTGCCACGCAGCGATCATTGCACGGGAACTGGGAATTCCGGCCGTGGTCGGTTGCGGCGATGCCACCGAGTCCATCGTGGACGGTACACCAGTGACTGTGAGCTGCGCAGAGGGTGACGAGGGCTTCGTCTACGAAGGACGACTCGAATTCGAAAAAACGAAGATCGAACTCGATTCACTGCCCGAGATTCCCGTCAAGATCATGATGAACGTGGGCAACCCGGACCGGGCATTCGATTTCGCGAATATTCCGCATAGCGGCGTCGGTCTCGCGCGACTCGAATTCATCATCAATCGGATGATTGGCGTTCACCCGCAAGCATTGCTCGAATACGAATCGCTCGACGAGGCAACACGAATCGCCATAGACGAGCAGAAGGCGGGCTACGGGGATCCGGTACAGTTTTTCATCGACCGCCTCGCCGAGGGCGTCGCAACGATTGCCGCAGCATTCGCGCCCGAACCGGTCATTGTGCGCATGTCAGACTTCAAATCCAACGAGTACGCCAACCTCATTGGCGGCGACCGCTATGAGCCCGAGGAAGAGAATCCGATGCTCGGCTTCCGCGGTGCTGCGCGCTATGTTTCCGAGAGCTTTCGCCCATGTTTCGAACTCGAATGTGCCGCGATCCTCAAGGTTCGCAACGACATGGGACTACGCAACGTCCAGGTCATGATTCCGTTCGTACGAACAGTACAGGAGGCGAAAGATGTCATTGACCTGATGGCAGAAAACAGCCTCGAGCGCGGCAAGGACGATCTCAAGGTCATCATGATGTCGGAACTGCCAACCAACGCAATCCTCGCGGATCAGTATCTCGAGCATTTTGACGGCATGTCCATCGGCTCCAACGACATGACGCAGCTGGTACTCGGGCTGGATCGTGATTCGGCGCTGATTGCCGAACTTTTCGACGAACGCGACGACGCCGTCAAAGCGATGCTTGCAATGACGATTTCGGCATGCAAGGCGCGCGGCAAATATGTGGGTATCTGTGGCCAGGGGCCTTCCGACCATCCGGACCTGGCGTTATGGCTGCTGGATCAGGGAATCGAAAGCATGTCCCTGAATCCGGACAGCGTAATCGAAACCTGGCTGTTTCTGGCTGGCGAGTCCGTTTGAACGGCAGCCAGTCGTCAGAAACGATCGTATCGCGAGCGGCGTTGCCAGCGCATGCGTGGCAACCACAGGCCCAGTATCATGCCCACGACCAGAACCAGCGCCCCCGACATGAACCAGTATCGAGTCGTCTTGCTCGATAATTCGCGGTTTTCCTGTTCAAGCGTTGCCACGCGGATTTCCTCGCCAGCGAGTTGTTCACGCAGATTCTTGTTTTGATCGTTGACTGCCAGCACGTTGGCTGCAGTCCGCTTGATTTCGGCAAGCTCCCTCTCGACGGCGCTTTTTTCATTCTCGAGCGTCTGGATACGTCGTGTCGCGCTATCCTGTTCGCTGCGAATTGCATTCAGCTGAGTGTTCAGCGAACTGCCGCGTGTCGCCTCGTCGGTGAGTTGGCTCGTCAATGTGGCCAACTGCTCGCGCGCTGCGGGTTCGTCCATCAAATAGCGAGTAAGGACCCAGCCTTCCGTACCAGCCACGGTCCGTACGCGCGTATATCCCGATTCAGCGTCCGTTTCGAGAGTTTCCAACTCGGTACCACTACCGAGCATCAGCTGAATGGCGTTGCTCGTCGACGGCCCGCTGCGTAAGGTGATCTCGAACCGGTCACTGACCCAGGCGGATTCGGCGCTGGCGACACTGCCTGCGAGTAATGCGATAAACGCCCACGCGGCGACAATTTTTCGTACGATTTTCATTGCGCAACTATAAGACATGGTATTAGTTCGTTCCAGTTAAAAATCAAACAAATCAGTCGCTTATCGGCGACAGCTGGGCGATGTTCTGCTCCCAGTTACGGCCATCGAAGGGCTCGCTCGTAATCGACGCAACCGTTCCCGGACGCAGGCAATTGATGTTGACACTGATTCCGTCCGGGTGCGAGCGCGGCACATAGTACGACTTGACGCCACAGGAGCGACAAAAGTAGTGCCTGGCGACACCGGTATTGAAAGTATATGTCTCGATGTCATCTGCGCCCTGCAACAGACGAAAATCGTTTTGACTGACGATCAGATGCAGGAAGCCCGTCATGCTGCAAATGCTGCAATTGCACCGGGTAGCGACAATGTCAGCCGGTGCGTCGACCTCGAATACCACCCGACCGCAGTGACAGCCGCCTTTGTGCGTTGTCATTGGCACTCGTCAGCCCCCATTTTTCTCCACACCGCGGCCAGGTTGTTCGTTGGCATCGCGAAAATTTTCAGCAGCAACATACCGCCGCGCCGAGCCATGGCGTCAAGTTCCTCCAGATCCCGTATACCCATCGCCGCATTGCGCGCGCGCAGCGATTCGTCGAAAGCGGCGTTGCTGGCAGTGCTAAACATACCGTCGCGACAGAACGGACCATAAAGGAAAAACAACCCTTGCTCGTGCAATGCGGCAGCGGTGAATTCGAACATCCTGCAGACAGCCGCATAGCTCATGATATGCGCAGTATTCACCGAAAAAACCGCGTCATAAGACCCAGGCATATCCGTTGCTGTCAGTACGTCGAGCGCGATGGGTTCGAGGACATTCGGCAAACCAGCCTCGGCGATCCACTGGTTGATGCCATCATGGCTTTGTTGCAGGTCGCTCGTTTGCCAAGTCAGGTGATCGAGTTCCGCCGCAAACGCGACAGCATGCTGGCCCGTCCCGGAACCGATTTCCAGTACCGAAACGGCCGCTCGAAATTCATGTTTCAAGACACTCAGGATAGGCGCGGCATTGCGAGCCGACGCAGACGCATACGGCTTACTGCCCATTCCGACCTATGGTGCCAGCACAGCCGCGTCGAGCAGATGCTGCCGGTACCAGGCGAGCTCGGCGATCGAATCGCGAATATCGGCAAGCGCTCGGTGTGTCGACTCCTTGGTGAAGCCGGCTGCGACTGCAGGCGCCCATTGCTGAGCCAGGATTTTCAGTGTGCTCACGTCCAGATTCCTGTAATGGAAGAAGCGCTCCAGATCAGGCATCTGACGTGCAAGAAATCTCCTGTCCTGACAAATGCTGTTGCCACACATAGGCGACGCACCGTCGTCGACCCAGTCCGCGAGAAATTCGAGGGTTGCCACCGCTGCCCGTTGCAGCGTTACATCGCTTGCGAGAACGCGTGCAGTGAGGCCCGTTTCACCGTGCTGCCTGGTGTTCCATTCGTCCATCGCCTCCATCGTCCCGCTCGACTGTGCGATCGCAAGCGCGGGTCCCTCCGCCAGCTCGTTCAGATGCTTGTCGGTAACGATCGTTGCGATCTCGATGATTGTATCGGATGCGGTATTGAGGCCCGTCATTTCCAAATCGATCCAGATCAGATTGCTGGTAGGATCGTTCATGGGTGCCAGCTCAGTCATGTCTTGTACGTCGTCCCGTGCGTTCCAGGAGCTAGTGTACATTGACTGCCAGTGCATGGCGCATCGCGTCGCGGCATACTCAACACGAATCGAACATTTGATACCGCCTATGTCTGCAGATCACGCTCTGGTCATCGCGACCTTCAGTCGCCGCATGCGACTCCGCCTTGCCAATGGTGACGAAATCGATGCTCGCATCAAGGGCAAGCGGTTGCGCCCGGTCTGTGGTGACCGCGTTGAAGTCGAGCCAATCCCTAATGAGTCGGACTGGCTGATCACAAGTGTCATCGATCGTCACAACGAACTGAGCCGACCGAATCTGCGCGGCAAAGTGGAAGTACTTGCCGCCAACATCGACAAACTTCTGGTCATGGCTGCCGGGTCGCCGCAGCCAGAGTGGTCAATCGTCGACCGCTATCTGTGTGCCGCTGAGGTCATGGGTGTCGACGCTGCCGTGGTCTATAACAAGTCGGATCTACCGCACACGCAACTGATCGACGACGTCCTCGCCGACTACGAACGCATCGGTTACCCCACCGTTCGTTGCAGCGCCCGCAGCGGAGACAATCTCGACCAGGTAGCCGCGTTGTTGCGCGAGGGACTGGCAATCATCGTCGGTCAGTCGGGCGTGGGGAAATCCAGCTTGATCAATCGACTCCTGGGAGACGAGCAGCTGCGTACCGCGACGATATCCGACAAAACCGGCGAAGGTCGTCACACGACAGTAAATTCAGCCATGCTGCAGATGCCCGCCGGTGGTGCCGTCATTGACTCGCCGGGCGTGCGCGATTACGCGCCGGCATTACAGCCCGAAGAAGTCGTCGGCGGCTACCGGGAAATCGCAACCGCGGGCCAGCATTGCCGTTTCGCCAATTGCCGCCATCTCAGGGAACCGGGCTGCGCGGTGAAACAGGCGGTCGAAGACGGTACGATCAGTAAACGCCGCTATGACAGCTATCGCCACTTGCTCGCGTTAACCGGAAAACTCACGGCCGGACAGTATTAAAGGCCGCTTCTAGCCTGGCGGCCAGCTCATCGATCTGCCACCGAGCATATGCAGGTGGATATGAAACACGGTCTGGCCGGCCGCGGCATTGCAATTCATAACGACGCGATAACCGTCATCCGCGAGACCTTCGTCGGCTGCAATTTGTTTGGCCACAAAAAACAGGTCGCCGATGAGATGCTCGTCGCCTGCGGTGAGCCCGTTGATCGTTGCGACGTGTCGCTTTGGAATGACCAACACATGCGTCGGCGCTTTCGGATTGATGTCGCGAAACGCCACCGATGAGTCCGATTCGAAAACGATATCCGCTGCGATGTCACCCGCGACGATTTTGCAGAAAAGACAATCTTTTTCGCTCATGGTACTCCCCTACTCGACGATCCGGCGGCCATAAAATGCATGCGACAGCGTGCCGCCGTCAACGTATTCGAGTTCACCACCCAACGGCACGCCGTGCGCGATCCGGCTTGCCTGAACATTGTTCTTTTCCGCCATACCGGCGAGATAGTGAGCCGTCGCATCCCCTTCCACGGTGGGATTCGTCGCGATAATCAGTTCGTCAATTGCGCCATTTGCCAGTCGCTCTTCGAGAATCGACAGTCCTAGTTCCTGCGGACCGATGCCGTCCAAAGGCGACAAATGGCCCATCAAGACAAAATAGAGGCCACGAAAACCCGTCGCGTCTTCGACAGCCATCACGTCGGCTGGCGACTCAACGACGCACAGTTGTGACTCGTCACGCCCGCTAGCAGAGCAAATTGTGCATAGTTCGTGCTCGCTCAGCATGCGGCAGCGGCTGCAATGGCCGATACCCTGAACCGCTTCCGACAACGCTTGCGAGAGATTCGAAGCGCCTTCGCGATCCCGCTCCAGCAGGTGAAACGCCATGCGCTGTGCGGATTTCTTGCCAATACCCGGCATACAGCGCAGGGCATCGATCAGGTGCACGAGTAATGGTGAGTAGGACATGTACGATTCAGAAAGGCAGATTCATGCCTGGCGGCAGACTCATACCCGCGGTCATACCGGAAAATTTTTCCTGCACCGTCTGTTCCACTTTATTGACGGCGTCATTGAATGCGGCGACGACGAGATCCTCGAGCATCTCCTTATCGTCTCCGATCAGAGTGTCATCGATCTCGAGTGCCTGAAGTCGATGCTGACACGTCATTGTTACCTTGACCATGCCGCCACCAGACTCTCCGGTCACGGTCAGGGACGCCATTTCTTCCTGGGCCTTTTTCATATTGGCCTGCATCTGCTGAGCCTGTTTCATCAACTGGCCGATGCCACCTTTCATCGCTTGCTCCCTGCTAATCCGACTGCGACGGGTTGATCAGTTCGATCGAGTCGGTTTTGAGTTCTGCGCCGAACATATTCTTGAGCGTCTGGACGTTGGGGTCTGACTCCAGGGACGCACGCGCCGCATCTATGCGTTCATCGGCGACGCGAGTTTCCTCCTGGTTCGGCGTATCTGCGACTGTCTCCGCGACGCTTACGTCGACGAGCAACAGCTCCCCGAAATGGCGAGACAACGCGTCTGCGAGCGCCTCCTTGCGCGGCCTCGTGAGCAACGATTCCGAGCGCGGATCCAGGCTGAAATAAACCGTGTTCCCGGAGCGTTTCTGCAGAGCACAGTTGCCGGCCAGCATGCGCACGGAGCCGGTGAGCTGCAGATCGCCGACGAGCTTGCTCCAGTCCGGATCCCGCCACTGTTCGCCAGCGGAGTCCGGCGCACGTGCCACCTTTACGTCGGCCTGCGGCTTGGCGGCCGGCCGTACCGCAGCCGCGCGGGGTTCCGGTCGCGCGCCAGTACCCCCGCTACCGCTGCCGGCGCTCTCGGTTGCTGGTTTGAACGCCAACATGCGCAGCAAGGTCATTTCGACGCCGCTGCGTGGATCCGGCGACAGGTGCAAATCCCGCCGGCCAATCAACGCGGTTTGATAATACAGTTGCACGTCGGGCGGCTGCAGAATCTCGGAGAGGTTTAACAGCACGTCCTCCGGCACCTCCTCTTCGGCGTCTGTCGCAGCGACCACCTGGAAAACCGCAATGCGTTGCAGCATTCTCGCCAGGTCATCGAGCAACCGGGCGTAGTCCGGAAACTGTTCATCGAGTTCGGCAATCGTATCGATAATGCCGGGCGCGTTCTCAGCGGCCAGAAGCTGCAGCAGGCGGATCACATGGTCCCGGTCAATCGTTCCAAGCATCAGCGCAACCGATGCCTCGTCGACCTTTCCACCGCAATATGCAATCGCCTGGTCGAGCAGGCTGAGTGCGTCGCGCAGACTGCCATCCGCTGCGCGGGCCAGCATACCGAGCGCCGCGGGCTCCGCTTCAATTTTCTCCGCATCGCAAATATGCGCGAGCCGGTCATGGATCAGTTTCGGCGTCAGCCGCTTCAAATTGAATTGCAGGCATCGCGACAGCACCGTCACCGGCAATTTCTGCGGATCGGTGGTGGCGAGCAGGAATTTGACGTGGGGCGGCGGCTCCTCAAGAGTCTTCAGCAGCGCATTGAACGAGCTCGTCGACAGCATATGTACCTCGTCGATGAGATACACCTTGTAGCGGCCCCGTGCGGGCGCGTACTGGACGTTATCGAGCAAATCGCGGGTGTCGTCTACCTTGGTCTTGGACGCCGCGTCGACTTCGATGAGGTCGACAAAGCGCCCTTCGTCGATCTCCCGGCAGGCGCTGCATTCCCCACAGGGTTCTGCCGACACGCCCTTTTCGCAATTCAGCGCTTTTGCAAGAATCCGGGCGATAGTCGTCTTGCCGACGCCCCGCGTACCGGCGAACAGGTAAGCATGATGCAAGCGCCCGGAATCGAGCGCATTGATCAGCGCCTTGAGCACATGCTCCTGCCCGACCGTGTCAGAAAAGTCTTTTGGCCGCCATTTCCGGGCCAAAACCAGATAGCTCATAGTGAAACCAAGAGGCTCGAAACGCCGTTCACGCAAGTCGGCCAGTGTAACTCACCGACCTGTTGTCGCAAGAGCAAAACACTGCCGCATGCGGCTGAGAAATTGAAGTGGCCCGCGCCAGCCGCTCCCCGGCACCCGGCGTCACCGTTACCGCTGCTCCCTTCCGGGCCTGACGGAGTTCACGGCTGACCGTCGCGGGGAAGCCGACGCGGACCGGCGGCGATTATCGCCGCTCGGCCGGACGGAAACAACGGAATCTCAGTCCCAGAGGTGGCGATCTTTCTCTATGACCTGGGAGGGTGTACCGACAATCAGTGGGTCGGGTCCGCGAACAACATGCCTGTCCTTGTCCGTGTATTCGAGATTCGACAGAAAGTGCTGCATGCAGTTAAGTCGCGCTCTCTTCTTGTCGTCAGACTTGATAACCGTCCACGGCGCATCAGCCGTGTCCGTATAGAAGAACATCGATTCTTTCGCTTCGGTGTACTCTGCCCACTTGTCCTGGGACAACTCGTCGATGGGGCTCAGCTTCCATTGCTTCAGCGGATCTTGCTGGCGCTGCCCGAATCTCTCCATTTGTTCTTCATGTGTCACCGAAAACCAGTATTTGAACAGCCGTATCCCCGAGCGGGCGAGCATGCGTTCGACTTCGGGTACCTGACGCATGAATTCCAGGTAATCGAGCGAGCTGCAGAAACCCATGACCCTCTCAACGCCGGCGCGGTTGTACCAGGAGCGGTCGAAGAAAACCATCTCTCCAGTGCTCGGCAAGTGCTCGATGTAGCGCTGGAAGTACCATTGCCCCTGCTCGCGTTCTGTTGGTTTTTCCAACGCGACAACCTGCGCCGCACGTGGATTCAGGTGTTCCATGAAACGTTTGATCGTGCCGCCCTTGCCCGCAGCATCCCGACCTTCGCACAGAACCACAATGCGTTGCCCGGTCTGTTTGACCCAATTCTGCACCTTCAGCAGTTCGACCTGCAGTTCTTCCTTATGGGTCTCGTACGTGCCCCGCCTGATTCTGTTTTTGTACGGATACGTGCCGGTGCGAAACAGCTCCCGAATTTTTTCGGGGCTGTGCCGGATCCTACCGAAAACGTGCGACGGATTATCCTTGCCGGCGCCATCGCCGGCCGCGCCTGCGATCGCCCGAACTTTCGGCTTTTCGTTCGCGTCGGGATCCGTATTTGACATAATCTGTTCTCCTCTTTGCGCGACTATCGTTGGCTTTTCCGTTGCCGTCGCAGGTTCTTGATATGACAGTCTGCATATGATGATGCGTCAATGCCCCTAACAGTTTAGCCCATCTGGCACCGGTTCTTAGCCCTGGCCCCTCTCAAAATCGCATTCTCGCCGGCAACCGCACAATTGCAGGGTCGCGACTCCGGCCTAGAAGGTGCTCGAGAACTTTATTAGCACGTATCCGCCATACAGAGCCAGAATCGTGACAGCCTCACTTTTCTGAATGCCGCGCTTGCGAACGAAGAATACGAGCACGATCAGGGACAGGACGAACAGGAACGGCACCTCGTAGCGCAACAGGTTCGGATCGAAACGGAGACCCGAGATTGCCGCGGCTGCGCCAACGGGAACGAGCGTGTCAAAAATATTGCTGCCGATGAGATTACCGACGGACATGCGTGCACGACGTTTGATAGCGGCACCGACAGAGATGGAAAGCTCCGGCAGGCTGGTTCCGAGACCGATGATGATGACCGCAACGAAGGCCTCGCTGATCTCGAGTTCGGCGGCGACTGCTATGGCCCCGTTTACAGTGAACTCGGCGCTCACAATGATGATGATGAGGCCGACCAGCAGATAGGCCCATGCTCTCAGCAAGCCGATCGCACCGTCCTCATCATCGTGTGAGGCTGTCTTCTTTCTGTCGCCAAACAGGGCAGCAAAATAGATGAAATATACCGTGACCAGCGCGAATCCTTCTGTCTGCGATACCCGCCCATCGAGGCCGAAGACCCCAAGTAGCACGACAGAGCCCAGAAGTACGCTTCCATGGCGGTAGATTGTGCTTTTGGGCAAGGTCAGGTAGGAAAATAGCGCGGCAACGCCAAGTACGAAGCCGATTTGACCCAGTGAGCTACCCAGGGCCGTACCGACGATCACATCCGATGTATCGCCCGCATAGAGATTTTTGAGCGCCCCGTCTACGGCAATGGCAAGTTCCGGCAGGTCGCTGCCGATAGACAGTATTGCAACTCCGACAATGAACTCGGACACGCCGAGCCGTTCCGCAAAGGCAATAGCACCGCGAATTGTGATTTCGGTACCAAACCACAGTCCGGCCAGGCCTATGAGTAGCGCAAGGTAGTCCATTACACGAACGTCAGTAAGAACATCGTTCGCTGATCATACGTCGCCATCTGCATGAAACTCAAAAGGGCCCAATGGCCCATTTTGAGTTGGCGGAGAGGGCAGTCCGCAATCTGCATTTGATCGCGAGGCGTTGGTCGTCGCGGACTGACCTTTAGTGCCGTGCATCCCGAGCGAGGGGGGATTCATTCTCCGCCTGCGGCGTCGCATGCTCACTTGCGGCTGCGCCGCTGCCTGAGTCGAACAGGGTCCTCATCCTCAACCACACTCGGCGAGAAAATAAGAAGGCCCCACTAGGGGGGCCGTCTTATTTTCTGGCGGAGAGGGGGGGATTCGAACCCCCGGTACGGTATCACCGTACACTCGCTTTCCAGGCGAGCGCCTTAAACCACTCAGCCACCTCTCCGAATTCGAAAACTAGTTTGTCGTGGATATCCTCGGCGGCAAGTCGATGCATGGCGAACCCTCCGGGCGGTCAGGCTTCGGATTCGCTTCCGGCATCGGCATTTCCCGCAGCGGTTCGAGGCTGTCCAGGTCCTCGGGAGCCTTCAATTTTTCATTGTTTACCGCTTTCTGGTAACGCCGTGGCTTGTCGCAGGTAAGATTCGCATCGGCGCCGCAAGCCGCAATTCCTGTAAAAACCATCATTGCCAACGCAACCAGGGCCACCCTGACTGAACTTCGATCCATCAAATTGCCAACTCCACATCTGCGCCGGCCATGGCCGACAGCATCTGTTCATGATACTCCGCCGCATACTCCGTCAGCGGCAGTCGAATTCCTGGCCCAATCAGCCCCATCCTGCTTACGGCCCACTTCACGGGAATCGGATTCGACTCTACGAACAGGGCCTTGTTCAACGCCTGCAAGCTATCGTCAAGCACCTTCGCCTCATCGAGCTCACCGCTGGTCGCCAAACTGCAGAGTTTTGCCATTTTCGCGGGTGCGACATTGCCGCTTACCGTCACAACGCCGTGTCCACCCTGCTGCAAGAACGGCAGTGCGGTGAAGTCATCGCCGCTGAACAGGCGGAACTCGTCGTCCACCAGTGCCTGAATGTCTCGCAGTCGCCCAATATCGCCGGTCGCTTCCTTGATGGCGAAGATATTCTCGTGACTGGCCAGCCGCGCGACCGTTTCGGGCAACAGGTCGGCCACCGTGCGCCCGGGAACGTTGTACAGAATGACCGGCTTTGAGACAGCGTCTGCGACCGCGGAAAAGTGCCGAAACAGGCCCTCTTGACCGGGCTTGTTGTAGTAAGGGACGACGACGAGGTACGCATCGATGCCGATGTCGCCGACAGCAACGGACAAATCGACCGTCCGTGCCGTGGAGTTGGAACCGGTGCCGGCAACGATCGGCAGTCGGCCGTCTGCAAGCTCCACTGCCCTGCCGACCAGTTCCAGATGCTCATGCTTGCTCAGTGTCGCAGACTCGCCCGTCGTTCCTGCAATCACCAGCCCGTCACTGCCCTCCGCAACATGAAAATCGATGAGCCGCTTGAGAGACGCATAATCGACCCGATTATCCTGGTCGAATGGCGTCACCAGCGCGACCAGACTGCCCTTGAGCACAACTTACCCTCGCCACAAATAAGGCGGCGATGTTACTGTTCACGGTCGGCGCTGGCAAGAAACGCAGCGTCAACAGCTCCGGCGGCTCGGTTGTCCATGGCGACATACGAGCGGCGGCCCTTACTAAGTTCATAGTAGTTCTAATTAAATGTCACAACTTATTGTTTTATCAGCGATTGGCTCTGACCGGGCTGGTGTCGTTCAGGACATCACCGAGGTCATCCTCAACTGTGATGGCAACATCGAAGAAAGCCGTATGACCAGCCTGGGGTCGGAATTCGCCATGCTGATGCTGGTTTCGGGCAATTGGCACACGCTAAATCGACTTGAAAAAGGCCTGCAGAAGCTCGGCGACGAAAACCTCACGTTCACCATCCGCAAGACCGGCGAGCGCCAGGTCAAGGAGGATCGTATGCCCTACGCGGTCGATGTCGTCAGCCTCGATCACCAGGGCATCGTCTTCAACCTGGCGAGTTTCTTTGCGGCTCACGATATCGAAATTGCGGATGTGGCAACGCGCAGCTATGCGGCAGCACACACCGGTGCATCGATGTTTGCCGTGCAAATGGCTGTCAATGTGCCGTCTTCCGTTCACATCGCCCAACTACGAGAAGAGTTTCTCGAATTGAGCGACAGACTGAATCTCGACGCCATTCTCGAGCCCGTCAAGAACTAGGACACCACCGCAGGGAGACACCATTGAGCGGACCTACGATGAACCGAGTCGTCGCTGATTTCACGGCTGAGTCGACTGGAGACAAGCAAATACGGTTGCGGGATTTGCGCGGTCAGAATGTCGTTATTTACTTCTACCCGAAGGACAGTACCCCGGGGTGCACCCTTGAAGGACAGGATTTTCGAGACCTGCATGCGCGCTTTAGGCGACAGAAAACGGTTGTTCTGGGCGTCTCCAAGGACAGCATCGCGTCGCATGAGAGGTTCAGGGCAAAGCAGAAATTCCCGTTCGACCTGTTGTCCGATCCGGACGAGAAACTCTGCCGGAAATTCGATGTCATTCGCGAAAAGAGCATGTACGGGCGCAAGTTCCCTGGCATCGAACGTAGCACCTTCCTGATCGATGTCGACGGCAAACTGCGTCGTGAATGGCGCAAGCTCAAGGTTAAGGGCCATGCCGCGGAGGTTCTGGACGCCGTGAAAGAGCTAAAGGCGTAAGTTCTTAGAATTCCGCGGCTTAGGACCCGTGAAAGTCCGACGCAGCGTAAAATAGCCGTCTTTGCGAGGCGCGCAGCGGGTATCATTGGGAACGGACTCCGGCGCTCCCAGTCGGATATATAAGGACATTAGAACCGGGCACAAATGTTGATGATATCGATTTCCAGAAAGGCAGCGCTAACCCTCTTGACCGCGTTGATAGTGGTTACGAGCGGTGCTGGTGCCGACGACATCAAACTCCCTGACATGGGAAGTCCGGCCGATGCCGTGTTGTCGAAGTCGGACGAAGCGCAGATCGGCCGCTCGATTATGGGGCAACTGCGCCGCACCGGCATGGTCGTCGAGGACCCGCAAGTCACGGAGTACATCAACGAGATCGGCAGTCGTATCGCGTCGCAAACCAATGATGGCAGCCAGCAATTCAGTTTTTTCGTCATCGACGACCCCAACATCAATGCGTTCGCGCTACCGGGCGGATATATCGGCGTGCATTCCGGGTTGATCGATGCGACTCGCAATGAAAATGAACTCGCCGGCGTCCTTGCACATGAGGTCGCGCATGTAACACAACGTCACATCGCGCGCGCCATTCATGCCAGCCAGCGTCAGAGTATTCTGACCACCGCGCTGATGCTCGGTGCAATTCTCGCCGGCGTCGCGACCGGCGATAGCGATGCTGCACAGGCGGGCATCGCGGTCGCCCAGGGTACCGCGGCCCAACAGCAAATCAATTTCACACGCAGCAACGAATACGAAGCAGATCGGATCGGTATTGGCGCAATGGCAGAAGCTGGTTTCGATCCTCATGGCATGGCCTCCTTCTTCGAGGTCATGTCCCGGCAGTCCCCGGCTGACCTTGACATGCGAGCACCGGAGTTCCTCCGCACGCACCCTGTCACGACCTCGCGCGTTGCGGAAGCACGCAACCGCGCCAGGGAATACCCGCGCGTGCCGACCGACAACTCTACGAATTATGGTATCGCGCGCGCCCGCATTCTGGTTGACAGCCACGATACGACGAAAGCTGCCGTGGCCTACTTCGAGTCGCGGGATTATGAGAATCAGACCGACATCGAGAAATACGGCCGCGCAGTCGCATACCAAAGAGCCGGGCGCCACCGCGATGCTAACCGGATATTCGAAGAACTACTGGAGAGAAACCAGAAAGTCATCGCCTACCATATTGGGTTCGGGCAAACGCAACTGGCGCTGGAGCAAATCGATCGTGGCGTCGCTACGTTCGACCGCGCGGTACAACTATTCCCGCGCAATGTGCCTCTGACCATCCATTACGGCGAAGGCCTGCTACAGCTCGGCGAGGCCAGCAAAGCGCACGCCCTTTTGCTGGACCTGATGAACAATGTGCCTCCTACGCCGGAACAAGTGCGCCTTATCGCCCGAGCAGCCAGCGAGGCCGGCGATACAGCGGAGGCGCTTTACTACCTGTCCGAATATCACTTGATGACCGGCAATCTCATGGGTGGAGTTAATTTTTTGCAGCGTGCTCTGGCATTGCCCGAATTGCAGGAGATTCAGCGTATTCGCTTCGAAGCACGCATCGATTTCATCCGCGAATTTATGAGCGAAGAACAGCTCAGGCAAATGCAGCGCAGCCAGCCATCCGGCGCCTCGGCCCGTAACGTAAGCTGAGACCTCGTTGCATTAGGGGGGGGGAACAATGACGAATGGCAAGCGAATCGCCGATGCTCGACTGCTGTTGCCATTGCTGCTGTGCATCTCGGGTTGCGCGAACTCAGGAGAGGCCGCCGAAGGACTTTCTGAGGAACCGGTTCGTGCGGAATACGATCCCTGGGAGCCATTGAACCGCGGCATGTACCAGGTTCACGACACTATCGATCGCTTCACTCTGAAGCCGATCGCGAAAGGCTACAGGGCCGTCCTACCGTCATTCGCACGCCGCGGCGTCACCAATTTCTCCAAAAACCTGTTCGCGCCCCGCTCTGCAATCAATAACTTCCTGCAAGGAAAGCCCGGACGAGGCTTCGACGATATCGGTCGATTCATCATTAACAGTACCGTGGGCATCGGCGGACTGATCGACGTAGCGACCGCAGAGGGTATGGATACCTACGATGAGACCTTCGGCCAAACGCTCGCCGTGTGGGGCGTGCCGGAAGGGCCATTTGTTTTCATTCCTATCCTCGGCCCCAATACGCTTCTCGATGCGGTAACGATTCCCATCGACTTGCTGAGCGATCCGCTGGCGCATTACGACAACTCGTCAGTCAGGGACAAAATTTACATATTGCGCGCCATCGATTTGAGGGCACGGCTGCTGACTGCAGAAGTCTTGTTCGAGGACTCAAAGGACCCCTACCTGACGATACGCGAGTCCTACCTTCAGAATCGGCGCTTCCAGGTGCATGATGGCGACCCACCCAGTACCGAGGAGGAAGACGAGCTATTCGACGAGTTTTTCGATGAGGAATAGGCTCGACGTCAGCCGCCGGGCGCCTCGATAAACCCGGCCCAGCGTTCGCCACGCTTCAGGAGATGGTCAACCTCCGTCGTTTTCGCGATCGCAAGAACCCGCTCGGGCATGGACTGGAAGCGAATTTCCCGAACCGTGTGATTTGCCCAGGTTATCCACTCCAGCAGCAACGCCAGACCAGCCGAATCCGCTTTGTCGACGCCTGCCAGATCAACTTCGATGCGCGTATGCTGCTCGAAGGGTTCCTCGCTGCTGAGCAGAATTCGCTCCGCCGTTTCGAAGGTCATTTCGCCTGAGAGGGAAAAACGGCCTTCGCCCAGGTCCTTGAGTTCGAAACTACTCATGCGCGCTGATACCGGCTTCTGATTCGAGGCGTTCTATAACGTTGGTCAGATTCGTCGAGCGAACCTCTGCATCAAGTTCCGTACGGTAATTACTCACGTACGAGATGCCTTCCACTTTAACGTTGAAGATCAGCCAATGATCGCCACGATTTACAAGGTCGTAGTGCACCGGCACCCTGGTACCATCATCCAGCGTCACATTCGTCTTGACCAGGGTTCGCTTGGCCGACGCGTCGCCGCGAAACGCAATAACTTCGATCCGGCTCTCGTCGAATTGCAGAAGGCCGTCAGCGTATTTCTGCAGCAACGAATTGTAGAACGCATCAATAAAACGCTCGCGTTGCTCCTCGCTCGCCGTACGCCAGTGTTTCGCCAACACCAGCTGAGCAGCGAGCTTGCGATCGAACCTTGGCAACAGAATGCCGTTGATCAGCGAGTACAAGGCATCCTTGTCATCAGCGAGCTCGTCCTTGCGACCACTGAGTTTCTCCGAGAGTTCCGCAACGGCGGTCTGGATAATCACGTCCGGAGAACCCGGATCGGCAAACACAGGCGTCGAGGCTATGAGTACGGCAACCAGCGTCACCGCACACGACCACGCAGTGCTACTCCGATTCGTCACCGGTCCCGCCTCTTACCAGGAACTTGCCGATCAGGTTCTCGAGCACGATCGCGGACTGCGTAAACATTATCTCGCTGCCCTCTTCCAGGTAGGTATCCGAGCCACCCCCCTGCAGGCCAATGTACTGACTACCCAGTAACCCGGCGGTCAGGATACTCGCGTCGGAGTCATCCGGAATCTGGCCGTAACTGCTGTCAATTTCGAATGTTACAACCGCATTCAGCGTGTAAGAGTCAAATACGATGTCCATCACCCTGCCAATGGTTACTCCGGACATCGCTACGGGCGCACGCGCTCGCAGGCTTCCGACATTTTCGAAGCGTGCCGTAACCTGATAGGTTTCGGACGCAGAAAACTCCTTGCCGCCGGTCGTTTGCGTCGTCAGGAAAAACAATGCGCCCATGCCTAGCAGCGCAAATAGCCCGGTGCCCAGTTCTACTGTGCGTGTCTGTTGCATAACGTCACCCTATAGCGCCACCGCGGTGATCATGAAATCGAAAATCAGCACCACGATCGCTGAAATAACTACCGTTCTCGTCGTTGCCCGTCCTACGCCTTCGGCCGTCGGAATCGCATTATAGCCCTCCCACACTGCCATCAGACTCGCTGCAATTCCGAAGACAAAACTTTTGACGATACCCTCATAGATATCGGCAACTTCTACTGACTGACCCATTTGCTGCCAGAACGAGCCTACATCGACGCCGAGAAGCACCACGCAGACGAGGTGCGCACCGAGCAAGCCCACCATGCTGAATACGGCGGCCAGCAGTGGCATCGAGATAATGCCCCCCAGAAATCTCGGTACGACGATACGGCGTATCGGATCGACAGCCATCATTTCCATCGCCGACAGCTGGTCCGTCGCCTTCATCAGACCGATCTCCGATGCCAGCGCCGTGCCTGCACGCCCCGCAAACAGCAATGCAGTGATTACCGGCCCGAGTTCCTTGACCAGGGCCAGTGCTGCGACGGCACCAACCGAGTCCTCGGCATTGAACTTCGCCAGGTTCGAGAAGCCCTGCAAACCAAGGACGCCGCCCACGAACAACCCACAAACCATGATGATGACCAGCGACAACGCGCCGGCATTGTATACCTGGCTGATCACCAGGCCGAAGCGCCTGACGAGAATGCCGGGGGAATACATCAGGAGGCGCAGGAAAAAAAGCTGCAACGCACCGAAGGTACGCACGAACTGGAATAACGTGATGTAGATATCCCGAAACATCCGAATTACTCCGCATCCCTGCCGAGCAATTGATCCTCGTAATCCGGCGCATCGAAGTGAAATGCAACCGGCCCGTCCGCCATGCCATGCATAAACTGCCGTACGAGTTCCGAACTGGCGCGGTTGAGTTCGTCCGGGCTGCCTGATGCGGCAACCTTGCCGTGGGAGATCAGGTAGCTGCAGTCCGCGACCGTCGAAATTTCCTGAACGTCATGACTGACGATGATGCTCGAGATGCCCAGCGCGTCATTCATGCGACGCACGAGACGAACAATCACGCCCATTGAAATCGGATCAAGACCGACAAAGGGTTCGTCATAGATAAGAATATCGGGGTCCATCACCATCGCACGCGCCAGGGCGACCCGCCGTGCCATGCCACCGGACAACTGCGTCGGCATCATGTCCGCCGCGCCGCGCAATCCGACCGCGTGCAGCTTGGTCAGTACTACGTGGCGAATCAGGCGATTCGTGAGTCGCGTATGCTCGCGCAGTGGGAATGCGACGTTCTCGAAGACCGATAAATCCGTCAGCAACGCGCCGTTCTGGAACAGCATGCCGAAACGCTGGCGCATCTCGTACAACTTGGCGTGGCTCACAGAAGCAATATTGACGCCGTCGACCAGAATAGTCCCACTGTCAGGCACCAATTGCCGCGTAATCAGGCGCAGCAGTGTGGTCTTGCCCGTGCCACTCGGACCCATAATCGCGGTGACCTGGCCGCGCTCGATCGTCAGGTTCAGTCCTTTGAAAATCGTCCGTGCGCCGATCGAGTAATTGAGGTCGTGAATTTCTATCAGGTTATCCGACACAGCATCCATGTTCTTTTTATTGTGGGCAACGGCCGTTATCGCCGGTGTCAGGAAAGCCGAGATAGCATAACAAAAAAGGTAGTCTCTCGAATCAAATAGGACTAAAATGGTCCTCTTTAGACTTTTGCGAGACATCCAGATGCTCAGAATCAGCAAGCTCACCGACTATGGCACGGTGTTGCTGGCCCACCTCGCACGTAATCCGCACGATGTTTGCAGCGCGGCAGATATCGCGGCGAGTACCGGAATCGCGTTGCCGACGGC
>Ga0255053_10000290_pt1 | contig 27381 bp, 26 predicted proteins | sample JV7_2_22_MG_FD_188635 | JGI IMG/M metagenome (GOLD analysis project Ga0255053, IMG submission 188635) | Seawater microbial communities from Jervis Inlet, British Columbia, Canada - JV7_2_22 | ecosystem: Environmental > Aquatic > Marine > Inlet | place: Canada: British Columbia | collected... | reverse complement strand
CAAACGGGCTTGTCGCGGCCGCTGGGGAGGGCTCCGGTGCCCTCCCCAGCACCTTTAAATACAGAGTAGCAGAAAACACTTCAGGTGCCGCTACTGAAACATACAAGGTCACAGAGGCCACAGAGTTTATGGGTATCGGAGTAACGGGGTTTACTCCCCTCCCTTGACGGGAGGGGCAGGGGGAGGGTGGTATGATATCCCCCTCTCCTCGGTCCTCTCCCACTAGGGGAGAGGAAGAGTTGCTGGTAGTTGACTTATAGTTTGATTGAAACCCAAGCCCTGAATTTTCTCCGTGTCCTCCGTGGTTAAAACCCAATTTCCAATCTCTATTTTCCGATATCCAGATCATCGACATACATTCTCTTCCATAAACGGATAAAGATATTCCCGAACACAACAACAGTTATAGTCTGTCCGATACCTATGGAAATAACCATTGCCCAATAGGGATGAACCGCGATCCAGTTCATTACAGAAGCCCAAAAGCCGTGTCCCTTGCCACCAGTGAAACCGAAATCGATTCCCAGAAGAACGTACAGGTACGCTGAGACACCCAGCGCGTTGAAAAGGATGGGGGGCAAGTAGGGCAGTACCGGTAACCTCCTGGTGAACCATGTGCCGTATCCGGCAAGGAGCGTGAGCAGCGAACCGAAAATGATATCGGGCAACCCGAAACCGCCGATCACATTGGCCAACAGGCAGCCTATATACAGCGCAACCGGCATGAGGGGGTCGAAGAGGGCAAGCATCGCGAGGCCTTCAGATATCCTGATCTGAACAGGACCGTATCCAAGGTTCAGGCCCGGACCCAGGATATTGGTAATGTACGTAAGTACTACGTACAGGGCTGCTACTAGTGAAAGTCTGGTTAAACGTCTTGCGTTCAATGTTTGTATCATTGGGCAACTTTCAGGATCGTAATGCGGAATGCGTTGTTTGCGAAAAATAGAAATTAGAAATTAGGCATATGCAATCAAGTAGGGATTTTGGAATAATATATTTCTGTCACAGTGTCCATTCTCCAATCTCCACTTTCCAATATCCATTCACTAATGTTCTAATTTCCAATGCTCTAATGTTCGAGCACAACCTGATATACTTATACTTCAAGAAGTAAAGACCCTTAACAGATGATTAAGAAATAGACAAGGATTGATGACTTTACAAAAAGTCATCAACGCGCCCATTGAGGGGCGCCCAAATCGATGACTTGCAATGCATGTTATTGATTTGTGAGGAAAGAGAAAATGACATTTTTCTCTTTCCGCGGAGCAAAAAGCCACGAATGGACTTTTTGCGACCCAATAGGAATGTCGAATGAAAGTTGCAGTTACAGGCGGAACAGGCTTTGTGGGGTCGGTTCTTGTGGAGGAGCTTTTATCACGGGGGTATGGGGTTACGGTGTTATCGAGAGGTGTCCAACGTCCAATGTCCAATGTCCAACGTGGACAAGAATATAAGAACACCAGGAATGCGACCTACGTCAAAGGCAATGTTATCACCGGGGAGGGGCTTGATGAACTTATGGAGGGGAAGGACGCGCTCATACACCTTGTGGGAATAATCAGGGAAAGGGGTAAAAATACCTTTGAATCGACACATCACAGAGCTACTGTGAATGTTCTTGAGGCAGCCGGCAGGAGCAATATAGACCGTGTTCTGCACATGAGCGCCCTTGGAACCAGAGCCGAGGCTGTCAGTAACTACCACAAGTCTAAATGGAAAGGAGAGGAGGTTATCAGAGCATCGGGGCTTTCCTGGACCATTTTCAGGCCTTCAATTATCTTCGGTTCCCGGGACGAGTTTGTGAACATGCTGGCGAAAGCTATGAAAAAGACCCCCCTGTTCCCTGTAATCGGCAACGGATTGAATCTCATGCAGCCGGTTTCGGTAAAAGATGTTGCCAGAGCCTATGGGGATACACTGGAGGATGAACGGGCAATTGGAAAGGTAATTGAGCTGGGCGGACCGGATATTCTAACCTTCATGGATATCATCAAGATAATAGCACAAACCATCAATATAAAAAGGAAATATATCAATATACCTGTTTCGTTGATACGTCCATTCGTCAAGTTGTCAGATACACTGAAGATTCCTGCTCCAATCTCCAACGATCAGCTGATAATGCTCAGTGAAGATAATATCGTTATGGATACATCAGGTATGGAGCTTCTGGAATACAGGTTTATGAAGTTCGCTGATGGCGTTCGTGAATATCTCTAAGTTGTTAGTTGTTGGTTGTTAGTTGATAGTCAATTATATATTCAATAATTCTATTACCAACAACTAACCACTAACTAATTTCGCTCCATCAGGCAGGAATTTACGTTCCATAGTTTCACTCATGATCAGGAACCGGCCCTTTGCGGTTGCAATCACATCTCCATCAGGGTCCGTGACCACTCCTTCAGTTCTGAATTGCCTGGATGACCACGATTTGAGTTCACCCACAGCGGTTAACTCGACCCCTGGCAAGGCTGCTCTCCTGAAGGTTACTTCAAGTGTATGGGTAAGGAAAAGGCGATCCTTCACAAAAGCAAGACGGCCCAGGGTCTCGTCGAGGAAAGACATAATAATGCCGCCGTGGATCATATTTTCGTAACCACTGTGAAGCTTGTCGGGCGTAAAGGTTCCCTTAACCTTTCCGTCTTCTGTGGTAATGAACCTGGCCCTCAATCCGCATTTGTTGTCAGGACCACAGACAAAACACCCTTCGAAAGAAACCTGCTGCATATTTCCCTCCGGCTTAAATCAGTCCAATAACCAAAATCCCAGGTCCCAGATCATGGTAACACAGTAAACTAATAATTCTCCATTCAGGAAATTATTTGATATTGACGTTGGATTTTGGACCTTGGTTCTTGGATCGCTGTAGAAAGTTATGTAAACTGAAACATGAAGCTGCTACGATGTCAGACATATCATTTCACACGATAATATCGACGCGCCCATTGAGGGGCGCCCAAATCAGTGACTTGCTCAGTATTAAAATTGCGCCCGAGCATGGGCGCCCGAATCGATGAATGGCGAAGCAAGACATCGATTCGTGAGGGAAGGGGAAACGACGCTTTTCACTTCCCGTGGAGCAAAAAGCCGCTAACGGACTTATTGCGACAAATAACAATATCCCGAGAGGAAAGGGGAAACGACGCTTTTCCCTTTCCGAGGAGTAAAAAGCCGCTAACGGACTTTTTTACGACCCATACTAATCGAAAGGAGTGCAAGAGGGCATGAAGAGAAGAATTGGGATCATGGGAGGAAGTGGGCTGTACGAGATGGATGGTCTTAAAGACATCGAATCTAATGAGGTCAAAACACCCTTCGGCGATCCATCCGACGAGATAATAACCGGCACTCTCAAGGGTGTCGGTCTCGCATTCCTGCCGCGCCACGGCAAGGGCCACAGGATTCTGCCGTCGGAGATCAATTACAGAGCAAACGTGTATGCCCTCAAGCTACTGGGTGTAGATACTATAATTGGGCTTTCCGCGGTGGGGAGCATGAAAGATGAGATCAAACCAGGCGACCTCGTGGTACCCCATCAGTTCATTGATCGGACCAGAGGAAGATCCTCGACTTTCTTTGGAGATGGAATAGTGGCTCACATTCCTTTTGCGGATCCTGTCTGCCTCTCCCTGGCCGATCTGCTTGCTGAATCTGTTCAGGCAGAGGGCGTAACCGTCCACCGGGGAGGAACATATATCTGTATGGAAGGTCCCCAGTTCTCCACAAGGGCTGAATCAAACCTGTATCGATCCTGGGGCGTTGACGTTATAGGTATGACAAATATCCCGGAGGCCAAACTGGCTCGGGAAGCCGAGATCTGCTACTCCACCGTTGCGCTGGCGACAGATTACGACTGCTGGCATGAAACCGAAGAGGATGTATCGGTTGAGGCGATCCTTCAGATCATGCGCCATAATGTGGAAGCAGCCAGGAAAGTTGTAGCCCGTGCGGTTGGGCAGATGGATACCAGGGAACCGTGTACATGCCATGAGACCCTCAAATTCGCGATAGTTACAGCCCATGATCAGATACCCGAAAAGACACGCGCAGCTCTTGAACCGATAATAGGCAAGTATTTAGGTTCATCTCCAAATTAGTTGGTGAAATTAAGGTAGAATGTACTCATAGGGCCGGGTTTTTGGTGTAATCCCTCGGCTACGCGTGGGGCTAGCTTCGCTTCGTGATTCACCAAAACCCGGCTTGATGTAATTAATCAATCCTGGGCTCCAGTAAAAAGGTCCTGAAGCGAAGCTCAAAGGGGGTTGCGAAGGCGAAGGACCTTTTACTGGAGCCCATTAATTATGCATTAACAACCAACTAATTGTGAGATGAACCAGTATCTTTGATAGGTTCGCAAAAAACCATCAACGCGCCCATTGAGGGCGCCCAAACCGATGACTTGCATTGCAAGTAATCGATTTGTGAGGAAAGAGAAAATGACATTTTTCTCTTTCCGCGGAGCAAAAAGCCACGAATGGACTTTTTGCGACCCAATACTAAAATGGATATGCAGAACCTTATCGATTCCTACATCGATTACCTTTTGGTGGAAAAGGGCCTCTCGGATAACACCCTGGCGGCTTACAGGACGGATCTCGATTCATATATCAAGCACCTTGGCAAAAAGGGAGTAGGGGATCCTGAATCGATCCAGAGCTCCCATGTCCTGGGATTCATCACCCACTTGAGAAACAGGGATCTTTCTCCACGTACGGTGAGGAGGATGCTGGTGGTAATCCGTGGATTTCACCGCTATCTGCTTTTCTCCGGAGAAGTCGATACCAACCCTGCGCAGAATATAGAGCCCCTCCAGGTACCTAAAACCCTCCCCGATGTAATGAACAAAAAGGAGATATTGGTCCTCCTTGATCAACCTGATATATCTGATCCCTTTGGAGTCAGGGACAGGACAATGATGGAGGTGATGTACGCTTCCGGTCTCAGGGTCTCAGAGATGCTGGGTCTCAGGGATGGAGATATCAACTTTGAAGCGGGTTTCTGCAAGGTATCCGGAAAGGGTGCAAAAGAGAGGCTTGCTCCCCTGGGAGTTGAGGCCCTTGAATGGCTTGAAAGGTACAGAAAAGAGGTGAGGCCCGGATTGCTCAGGAATCACATGTCGCCGTACCTCTTTCCCGGACGTGGAGGTAAAAACGCAATGACCCGACAGGCATTCTGGCAGAAGATTAAAAAATACGCGTTGACAGCGGGGCTAAACGTAAAGATCACACCTCATACATTCCGGCACAGTTTTGCAACCCACATGCTGGAGGGCGGAGCGGATCTCAGAAGCGTCCAGATCCTCCTCGGGCACTCGAGCATTACCACAACTCAGATCTATACGCATGTGTCACGGGAGTACCTTAAGGAAGTTCACAGGCGTTTTCACCCCAGGGGCTGAAATGGATGTTATAACGACACATCTTAACGCTGATTTCGATGCCCTCGCTTCCATGGTGGCTGCTAAGAGGCTCTATCCTGAAGCGCAGATGGTCTTCCCCGGATCCCAGGAAAAGAACCTGAGGGAATTCTTCATCAAATCGACTCTCGTCTCCTTTCCCTTCGCGAGGGTGAGGGATATCGATATGGAGACAGTTACGCGCCTGATACTCGTTGACATCAAGATGAAAGGGCGGATCGGGGCCTTCGATGAGATCGCCGGGAAAAAGGCAGTTGAGCTGCATATATACGATCATCATCCAAGAACAGATCAGGATTACAGAGGTGATCTTGAAGTGATCGAGGATGTTGGAGCTACAACCACTATCCTGGTTGAGATCCTGCGCAGAAGAAGATTCAAGATCTCTCCGGAGGAGGCCACTGTTTTTGCTCTGGGAATCTATGAGGATACGGGGTCTTTAACCTTTGCTTCAACAACACCACGTGATCTGAAGGCAGTCTCCTTCCTGAAGGAAAAGGGTGCCCATCTGGAAGTTATCCCTGCGTTCATAGGCCGCGACCTGGATGCAGAGCAGATCAGTCTTCTGAACGATCTACTGCAGTCCATTGAGATCCTGGACATACACGGTCTGTCCATTGCCCTGGCTACCTCCTCCACTGACGCATATATCGGGGATCTGGCCCTCCTGGTCCATAAAATGGTGGATATGGAAAGCCTCGAAGTTCTGATCACTCTTGTTCGCATGGAAGACAGGGTGATCCTCGTGGCAAGAAGCCGCCTCCCCGAGGTGAACGTTGCCAAGATCTGCGAGCAATTCGGAGGAGGAGGACACCCGTCAGCGGCGTCCGCGTCCATCAGGGAGCTTACCCTGGTTCAGATCAGGGAAAACCTCCTCAAAATACTTGATGAGATGGTTGGATACAGGAAAAACGCCATGTCGTTAATGTCATCGCCTGCTATCGAAATAGGTTCAAATGAATCCATCTCAACAGCTGCCGAGGTCATGTCGAGGTACAATATCAATTCCCTGCCAGTGGTAGAAAAGGTAGGGAAGCTTAAGGGCATAATCACCCGTGGCGTTGTGGAAAGGGCCATACTTCACGGCCTTTCAGCTTCTCCCCTGAGTGAGTACATGCTGACCGAATACCAAACTGTATTGGTTGACTCCTCCATGGATCTTGTCAGGGAACACATCATCGAGAAGAGACAGCGCATGCTGCCCGTAATGGATGGCAGAAAGATCGTCGGTGTAATAACACGGACAGACCTGCTGGAGGCCATGCATGAGGATCTGATAACCGCAAGACCTCCCGCAGATGACCGCAGGACAGATGATGACAGGCGGGCAAGGAGGAGGAACCTCAAGGAACTCATGGGTGAAGCCCTTGAACAGGGTACGATGGAGATACTCCTCGCAGCCGGGAAGGTAGCCGACTCCACAGGTTTGCGGGTTTACCTGGTAGGCGGTCTTTCAAGGGACATTATACTGAGAAACCCAAACATGGATATAGATCTCGTTGTAGAGGGAGATGGCATTGAATTCGGCAGAAAACTGGCAAAAGAACTTAAGGGCCGGATAAGGCCCCACAAGAAGTTCAAGACTGCCGTTATTGTCCTTCCTGACGGGCTGAAGCTTGATGTCGCATCGGCAAGAACCGAATACTATGAAGCTCCGGGTGCTCATCCCATGGTTGAGAGTGGCTCCATCAAACTGGACCTTTACAGGCGCGATTTTTCTGTGAATGCTCTGGCAATTAATCTTAACGACGAATCTTTCGGACAAGTTGTGGATTTTTTCGGCGGGCTCAGGGATATAAAGGACAGGACGATCAGGATCCTGCACAATCTGAGCTTCGTGGATGATCCTACAAGGATGATCCGGGCAGTACGCTTCGAGCAGAGATTTGGTTTCACGATCGGCAAACACACCGAGTATCTTTTAAAGGGGGCAGTAGCCAAGGGGTATCTCACAAGGGCTCAGGGCCAGAGAGTACATGGAGAGATCAGGGCGATCCTGAAGGATGATCATCCTGAAAAATCTTTTGCGAGGATGAATGAGCTCGGGATACTCAAGGCCATTCATCCATCGATGGTCTTCGACAAGAAATTTCAGGAGGCTTTCCGCCAGGTGGAGAAAACCCACTCATGGTTTCAGTACCTGTTCCTGGACGGGGAACCTGATGTAGCCGATGTCTATCTCAATACTATGATACTTGTAAGAAAGCCAAAAGTGAGGGAAGAAATACTTCATGCCTTCCACCTCTCGGTCCATCAGGAAAAAAAGCTGTTAAAACGCTTCGAAAACATCTCTGAAGCCATGAGAGCCCTGACCCGGAACAGGTCAGCCAAGCTGAGCAGGATCGTTCAAATACTGGATGGTCTCAGTGTTGAAGATCTTCTCATCATCATGTCTCTGACACGCAGGGAGGAGAACGCAAAGGCGATTTCCCTGTACCTTTCGAAACTGCGGTTTGTTGAGAGCGAGATAAATGGAAAGATCCTCAAGGAAATGGGCTACAAGTCGGGCCCGCTGTTCAGAAATATAATGGAATCGGTTAAGAACGCGTGCATTGATGGGAAAGTCGAGTCCCTTGACGAGGAAAAAAGCTGGGTCAAGGAACATTTTACCATTGAATCACGCCAACGGCGTGACTAAAGTTTGTCGGAAGACGACTTTTTTCCCTTAATTTAACTCGTTTTTTAATTGCAGCAGGGTAATATCTTCCGACAAACAGTATCCAGGAGCCTGATGAAGTTCTCGGACAGGCTCCCGGATCCGGTTGATTGACACTACGAATGGGGACGTGATACGAAGTGACCTGGTTCCAAGTTCCAGGTTCCAAGTTCCAAGAAAACAGCGCAAATATGGCCTTCCATGGAACATGGAACCTGGAAGATGGAACTCGATAAAATTCACGGAAGGGACAGAAACAGGTGATAAATCCACAGATATTACAGGCCCTCGTAATCCAAATACCACCATTACTGCTGGCCATCACTGTCCATGAGGTTGCCCATGGATACATTGCCATGAAAAAAGGTGATTACACGGCACAGATGTTGGGGCGGTTAACGTTGAATCCCATCCGTCATATAGATCCTGTGGGAACTGTTCTGTTTCCATTGATGCTTGCCCTTTCGGGAACGGGATTCATCTTCGGTTGGGCAAAGCCGGTTCCCGTAAACTCATTCAACTTCAGGAACCCGAAAAAAGATATGGTATACGTATCTCTGGCAGGTCCTGCCAGCAATCTTCTCCTGGCACTGGCCTTCGCCATGGCTTTAAGGATAATGCTCTGGTTTCCAGGCGCTGCCGGGATCCAGGGTTCGGCGATTCTGGCGCCGCTGGCTGCAATGTTATTGTGGGGTATAAGGATATCCATTATTTTAGGGGTCTTTAATCTTTTCCCGATCCATCCGCTGGACGGCAGCCACATACTGGAGGGCCTGCTGCCACCTGAAATGGCTCGCTCATATTCCAGGCTCGCTCCTTACGGCTGGATGATCCTGATAGGGCTTATGATAACAGGTCTTTTGTGGCGCATTTTAGGACCCATATATGCGTTAGTCTACATAACCATTAGCGCGATCTTTGGATTCTGATGGAGGTAATTGAATGAAGCGTGTGCTCTCCGGAATGCGGCCCACCGGGCCACTTCACATCGGGCATCTTCTTGGGGCCCTCAGCAACTGGATCGAGCTGCAGGACCAGTACGAATGTTTCTATTTCATCGCCGACTGGCACGCACTTTCGACCATGTATGATGAGCCTGAATCCCTTGAGGAATTCACTATAGAGATCGTAATGGACTGGCTAAGCGTCGGGCTGGACCCGGAGCGTTCTACACTCTTTTTGCAGTCCGCTATCCTGGAGCACGCGGAGCTTTTCGTACTGCTATCCATGATAACCCCCCTTTCATGGCTGGAAAGGGTCCCGTCGTACAAGGAAGTGAGACAGCAGATGGCGCATAAAGAACTGGCGACATTAGGTTTTCTTGGCTATCCGCTGCTCCAGACCGCGGATATCATTATTTACAGAGCCAATTTCGTACCGGTCGGCATGGATCAGCTTCCGCATCTGGAACTTTCCCGGGAGGTAGTGAGACGCTTCAACTCCATGTATGGTTCGGAAGATTCTGATCCTGTGTTCCCTGAACCGATGCACCTGCTCACTGAAGCTCCAAAGGTTCCCGGGACAGACGGGCGCAAGATGAGCAAGAGTTACAATAACGCGATCTACCTGAAAGATTCGTCCGATGAAGTCTGGGAGAAGCTGCGACCAATGGTCACGGACCCCGCAAGGATAAAGAGGACTGATCCAGGTGACCCTGAAAAGTGTCCTGTATTTGAGCTGCACATTTTCTTTACACCTGAGGAGAAAAGAGAGGAAGCTGCACATGGATGCAGGACCGCCGGCATCGGATGTATCGACTGTAAAAAGATCCTCTTTGAGGAAATGGAGAAAACCCTTACTCCCATCAGAGAGAGGCGGAGTGAACTTGCGAGACACCCTGACATGGTCAGGCAGATACTTTCCGACGGTAATGAAAAAGCTCAGATTGAAACTGCAAAAACAATGGTAGACGTAAGAAGGGCGGTTCAGCTGTATCAATAATGTTGAGCGCGTCCAACGACCAACGTGTTTTAATAATGGTTCGACATTGGACATTGGACCTTGGACGAAAAGATGACTACCGAAACAGATTACCCAAATAATATTGAGCGCGACCAACGACCAACGTCCAACGACCAACGTGTTTTCATGGTGGTTCGACCTTGGACCTTGGACCTTGGACGAACAGATGACTACTGAGACTGATCACACAAATACAGAAGAAAGCACGCTCGCATTATACCGGATAGAGATTGACAAATTCACCGGTCCCCTCGATCTTCTGCTTCATCTGATAAAAAGGGATGAACTTGATATCTATGACATTCCAATTGCTGAGATAACCAGGCAGTATCTCGAATATCTGGATATCATGCGTGAGTTCAACCTTGAAGTGGCCAGCGAATTCCTGGTTATGGCATCTACCCTGGTCTACTTAAAATCGCGGATGCTGCTTCCGCTTGATGATGAGGAAGAAGAGGAGATCGAGACTGACCCACGTGAGGAGCTTATTCGAAGACTTATTGAATACCAGCGTTATAAAACAGCTGCCCATGATCTGAATATGCGGCCTCAATTGGGGAAGGACATCTTCGTACGGCCCGAACTGGAAGACAAGGCCCATCCCGACGACCATTTTATAGAAGCCTCACTGTTTCAGCTGATGGATGCTTTTGCCAGGGTTCTTTCAGAGGCAGAAAAAAGAAGGCCCCATGAGATAATCAAGGATGCCTTCTCAATAGAAGATGGTGTTGAACATGTCTGGTCCGCTTTCGAAAACAAAAAGAGCATGAAATTTGATGAGCTTTTTACAGGTTCGGAAAACAGGAGGAAGATCGTAACAATATTTCTGGCGATCCTTGAGTTAATGAAGAGGAGACAGCTGATGGCCGTTCAACAGGACCATGACGGCCCTCTCCGGCTTATTGTCGAGCCCGCTGAATACTCAGGGCGACCACCTGGTGAGTAATTAGTGATTGGTGATTAGTAATTAGTGAATACAAATCTGACGGTAATAAGGAGCGACAACTTTGACCGATAAACGAAATAAGGCTCTGATAGAAGCTCTTCTGTTTGCCTCTCCCAGGCCCATCGGAATTGATGTCATTTCTGAGGTAACGGGTATGGAGCCAGCTAATATAGGAGATATCCTCCGGTCTCTAGTAGAAGAATATGATTCCGAAAGCAGAGGGTTTTCCCTGCTAGAGGTAGCAGGTGGGTATCAGCTGAGAACAAGGCCGGATTTTGCGGATGAGGTGGGAGCCCTTTTCCTCGCCCGGGCCAGGAGACGTTTTTCGAGATCCAGCCTGGAAACTCTCTCCATTATCGCCTACAGGCAGCCAGTTTTACGATCTGAGATAGAGAAGATCAGGGGTGTAGACAGCGGCGGAGTCTTAAGAACGCTTCTCAGTCACGGGATGATCCGGGTTCTTGGCAGAAAAGAAGCACCGGGGCGACCGATCCTGTACGGAACTACGAGTGAATTTCTTGAATATTTCAGCCTCAGAGATCTTGAATCCCTGCCGACACTTCAGGAGGTCGCCGAGTTGGACACCGACGACGCAATTGTCAATGATGAAGGGGATATTGAGAACGGACATCGCGATTCAGGGGAAAACAATCTGTATGCCGATGAGAGTGGGGGAGGAGAAGGTGAGGAAAGTGCGACCGGACTGCTGGACGATGATTAAAAGACCCAGGGTCATGAGCTAAAAAGCGTTCCCACATCCTACCACCGTACCGTTATTTGGGGCCCTCATTGAAAAAAACAAGACTTCACAAGGCGATAGCCGATGCAGGTGAATCCTCACGGCGAGGCGCAGAAAAGTTGATTGCCGCGGGAAGAGTGAAAGTCAACAACGTGCCTGTGACAAAGATGGGGGTCCTTGTTGATCCGAAGATCGACATCATATCTATCGATGGCATACCAATATCATCTCCCTCACAAAAGAGAGCCTACCTCCTTTACAAACCGGTCAATATCATCTGCTCCAGGGATGATCCTGAAAAACGCCAAACTGTATTTGACCTGATACCTCAGGAGGTCGTGGGGGGCCTGCATACTGCAGGGCGCCTGGATTACGATGCCGAGGGCCTGATAATCCTCACCAACGATGGAGATCTGACGCATCATCTTACGCATCCCCGGGGTCACGTACCGAAAGTCTATCTGGTCAGGATGAGAAAGAAACTGGAGATGAAAGATCTCAAGGAATTTCGAAACGGTGTAAACATCGACAGGGTACTGACTCTGCCAGCTGAGATCGCGGAAGTGAGAACGGACAACAAGAAGGAGCACTGGTACAGGATCGTTCTCAGGGAAGGGAGAAAGAACCAGCTCAAGAGGATGGCGCAGAAGCTGGATAATGAAGTCAGGAAAATCATCAGGGTGCAGATCGGGTCTGTCAAGATGCCGGACCGCATGAAACCGGGGAGTTTTCGCCGGCTGAAAAAATTCGAGATCGATGCACTGAAAAGATCAGGTTGATGGGGCCCGGTTTCATGTTTCAAGTTCCAAATGATTATCGTGATGCGTGATGCGTAATGTGTGATTAGTAACAACAGGCTATAGGCTGTAGGCGATAGGCTATAGGTTAAAAACAAACCATCAACTATCAGCCTTTAACATCTAATGTTCTAATTTCCAATGTTCCAATCTCCACTTTCCAATGTCCAATGCTCTAACCTCCAATTTCGAATCTCGACTTTCGAATATCCAATTTCTAATGCTCCAATGTTCTAAATCCAACCCCGAATCTCTAATTAGTATAAAAATATACTAATTGTGAAATATTTACCAAATATTTGTGAAATTATTACCAATAAAATCGTTAGAGGTTCTGTTTAAGCCATTTATTTGTTGACAATGAAGTGTGCTTTGATAGAGTTTGGTTGTGAAATATTTACCAATAATTCCGGAAAGTCAAATGTAACTGTTTTTCTTGACTTTGAGGTAGGGTTTGATAAAATTTGCGCTGCTTTGTTGCATGCACGTCCCTGGGGGGGGAAGAAATCGAACAAAACATGAAGTTTGCCAGTAATTTTTGCTTCTTTTTGGGAAAGGAGGTTCCAATTTGTTAAGTTCATTTCGGAACATTAACAGGCGCGACTTTCTGAAATTCTGCGCCGGTACCGCCACTATCCTTGGCCTTTCAGAGGCAGCGGTTCCCAGGATAGCGAGGGCTGTTGGTGACGCGGCCAAGAAGCCCGCGGTTATCTGGCTTGAAGGCCAGGACTGTGCCGGATGCAGTATTTCCTTTATCAACACTTCCAATCCGGGAACGGCGGAGATCGTTCTCGATACCATTTCGCTGAGGTACCATGAGACGCTCATGGCCGCTTCGGGTCATGTTGCCGAAAAGGCCCTCCACGACACCATCGCTGAGGGAGGTTATGTCCTCATAGTTGAGGGATCGATACCCGAGGCGGACGATAGATTCTGCACTATAGCGGACACACCATTCGTCAAGACCGTAAGCAAAGCCGCGGCCAATGCCGCAGCAGTTATTGCAATCGGGGCCTGTGCAACATACGGTGGTATCCCAAGGGGTACTCCCAGCAAAGGTCAGGGAGTGGGTTGGGCAATGGAAAAAGGGCTTGTGCCGAAAAAGCCCCTCATTAACCTGAGCACCTGCCCGGTTCATCCTGAACACCTGGTGGGCACCATCGTCTACTATTTACTCTTTGCCAAGGCTCCTCCAATGGACAGCGTGGGACGGCCGCTGATGTTCTTCGACAAGCTCATCCACGACAACTGCGAGCGCCGTGGACATTTCGACAACGGCGAGTTCCTCCAGGACTGGAACGGCTTCGGAGAACGGAACTGGTGTCTGTACCTGAAAGGCTGTAAAGGTCCCTTCACGTACTCGGATTGTCCCACGAGAAGGTGGAACGACGGCCTCAACTGGTGTATCGGCTGCGGCGCCGGGTGCCAGGGATGCGCACAACCTGAGTTCTACACCGGTATGTCCCCACTTTACGCCAAGACCACGGATATCGCCGGTATGAAGATAGAGACTGTTGGTGCGGTACTCGCAGGCGCAACGGCTATAGGCCTTGCAGGTCACTTCATCGGCCAGGCAGCTACGGGACGCCTTGGGAAGGGTGGTCCCGCTGAGGATGGAGGTGAGAGCTGATGGGCAAGCGTATAACAGTTGATCCAGTAACCCGAATCGAAGGTCACCTCAAGATCGAGGTAGAGCTCGAGAACGGTAAGGTAAAGAACGCCTGGAGCAGCGGCACGATGGCCCGTGGCTTCGAGGCTCTCCTCACAGGTAAGGATCCAAGGGACGCAAGCTGGGTGACCAGCCGTTTCTGCGGAGTGTGCTTCTCGGTTCACACCATGGCTTCAGCAGCAGCGCTTGATGAGGCCTTCGGAGCCGAGGTTCCTGATGGAGGACGCATCCTCAGAAATCTGATCATGGCGTCCGAGTATCTTTACGATCACATCATCCATTTCTACCACCTGACTGCCCTTGATTATCTCGATATCATGGCAATAGCAAACTACAAGGGCAAAGATGCCGAGCTCCTTGCGGTCAAGGACAAGATAGTCAGCCTGGTTAAGAGAGGTGATACGCATCCTCTGACACCCAGGTACGAGCCTGATGACTTCTCGGTAGCTGATCCAGACATCGTTATTATGGCCGTAAAACACTATCTGGATGCTCTGAAGATCCAGGTAACTGCGAAAAACATGGGCGCCATTCTGGGCGGACGTGCTCCTCACTTCCAGACTATAGTTGTGGGCGGTGTTACACAGGTTCCCTCTGTAGAGCAGCTGGGCCGCTTCAAATCAATGCTTGCCGAGGTAACGGCCTTCATCAAGAACGTCTACATGAAAGACGTTCTGCTCTTTGCCACAGGACCGCTGTTCCCGCTTGCGAAACTTGGAGTAGGGGGCGGGCATCTGAATTATCTGTCCTACGGTTCCTTCCCCGAAGACTCTTCAGGCAAGAATCTCTTCTTCAAACCCGGCGTCATCAAGAACGGGAATATCCCGAACCCTGAGGAGTTCGACCAGCAGAAGATCACAGAATCCGTCAAGCACGCGTGGTACAGGGCAAAAGATCCTGTTCATCCCTACGAGGGCGAGCAGGTTTTCGACCTTAACAAATCGGACGCTTACAGTTTCGTAAAGGCGCCCCGCTACGACGGCATGCCCTTCGAGGTCGGACCTCAGGCGCGGATGTTTATAATGCAGGAGCCCAATCTCATGGGTCTCGTTAAAGCCGGCGTCAAGCCTGGTGCAGTTGCAAGGCACGGTGCCAGGATGCTGGAGACAGTCATGCTTGCTGACCAGATGCAGGTATGGCTGGGCGAGCTAATCGACCTTATGGGCAAGCCAGGTTTTAAGGTCCATGATACTGCTAATTATGAGCCACCCAGCTCCGGTGAGGGTTCAGGTTACTATGAGGCTCCCCGCGGTGCCCTTGGACACTGGATCAAGATCAAGGACAAGAAGATCGAAAACTACCAGGCTGTCGTTCCCTCAACGTGGAACGCCTCTCCAAGGGATGAGAAGGGTCAGAGGGGTCAGTACGAAGAGTCCCTGATCGGAACACCGGTTCCGGATCCGGAAAATCCCATCAACATTGTCAGGGTGATCAGGTCCTTCGATCCCTGTTTAGCCTGTGCCGTTCACGTGATCCACCCCAGGACTAACGAGATCCTGAAGTTCAGGATCGAGTAGAAAGGGGATAACCAATGGCATCCACTAAAGTGCTTCATCCGGTTCCGGCCAGGCTTATGCATGCAATTCAAATCCTGGCCATAGTCGCCCTGGCTGTGACAGGATACTTCATTAACAAGGCCAGTTTTCCGTTCTTCACCATGAGCATGGCTACTGTACGGACAATTCATTTCTGGGCAATGTTTATAGTGCTCCTGAACCTGGTAGTGCGCTTCTACTGGGCTATATTTGGCACTAATGGCGACATTAAGGAGTTTCTCCCTCAGAAGGAGAACAGGGGAACATTCTTCCCGATGCTTTCCTATTACACATTCATGAGGAAGACCAAACCGATGACGGGAAAGTACAACACATTGCAAAAAGTCACCTATTCCTTCTGGTACTTTCTGTTGATCTTTCAGGGGCTTACCGGATTTGCCATGTACTGGAAGGGCAATCCTCTCTTTGCGCCTGTGATCGTTGCCGCTGGTGGATTGCTCAATCTTTATGCTATACACTACATCACGATGTGGGTGTTCGTTGTAATCACAATGGTCCACGTCTACCTTGTGCTCTTCGACGATTTTAGCAGTGTCAAACAGATGATCCTGGGACTTGGATCCGAGAGGGCTTAACAGCGCCATTATTAATATGTTAAAGATTATGGTGGTGTAACCTGGAGATGGAGAAGGGAATAACCGGCAAGAATATAATGATCCTGGGAGTTGGGAACGTTCTGTTAAAGGACGAAGGCGTGGGTGTCCATGTTGCGACCCATCTGAAGACATTTCCTCTTCCTGATCACATAGAGGTCATCGAGGGTGGCACCGACGGTTTCAAGCTCTTTCACCTCATACTTGATACTGACAGGCTCATCGTTGTCGACTGCGTAAAAGGCGACGGTGAGCCTGCTTCTCTTTACAGGTTCAACATCGACGAATACACTCACTTTCCTGACACTTACAAAACATCGGTTCATCAGATCAGCATAGATGAGGTAGTCACACTCTCTGGTGCGGTGGGCGATTCTCCGGAAACAACCTTTATCGGGATCGAACCTGTTGAAATTTCCATGTCCCTGGAGCTATCTCCGGTCATTGAGGAAAAGATACCCAGGATACTGGAGCTTGTCCTCGAAACTGCGGGTCTGGACCCAGCTGACTACAGCGAACACCTCAAGGGTCCCTTTGCTAAACCTGGTCCTCCCCGGTACGCTGACAGCTGATCCCCCGACAGCAGAAGGAGTGGTTAATTGCACGAACTCTCCATAGCCATGGAGATCCTTGATATTGTGGCAAAAGCAGCCTTAGAGCATGGATCCGACCGTGTGAAGTCAGTACGTCTGAGGGTAGGGGACCTTTCCGGAGTCGAAGTTAATTCTCTTACATTTTCCTTCGATGCCATCAAGGGCGAGAGAGAACTGACTGGAGATGCCGAGCTTATAGTGGAAAAGGTGCCGCTTAAAGTTCACTGCCGTTCCTGCGACCGGGATTTTGCAGGTAAAGGTCAATATCTCACATGCCCCGCCTGCGAAGGGTTTGATACCGAGATGCTCTGTGGGGATGAACTGTCGGTTGTAGATATAGAAATAGAGTAGGTCCAAGATCCAATGTCCAAGATCCAAGATCAAGACCAACTAACGAGAAAGAGATTTTGGATTTTGGACCTTGGATTTTGGATCATTTCACGGTACTTAAGCAGGGTATTGGATGCAATTGCTGACCCGGGTGAATTTACTATGAAGCAAATAAAACTAGAACAGAAAATTCTTACACGCAACGATATTATTGCGGAACAGGTCCGGGAAATTTTCCGAACCAGGGGTATCGCCGTCTTCAACATGGTCAGTTCCCCCGGCTCAGGAAAGACCTCTCTTCTTGAGGTCACACTGGAAGAGTTAAGCAAAGATCTATCAATTGCTGTCATAGAAGGGGACATACAGACCCAGAACGACGCCAAGCGCATTGCCAAGACAGGAGTTCCGGTCCACCAGATAAACACGGGCGGGGCGTGCCATCTGGAAGCGTTGATGATCAAGGATGCCCTTGAAAACTTTGATCTGGACAGTACCGACTTGATGGTTATAGAAAACGTCGGAAACCTTGTCTGTCCCTCCGCCTTCGATCTCGGTGAGGGCGCGCGGGTGGTCCTGATAAGCGTCACGGAGGGGGATGACAAACCTCTGAAATATCCAGCAATGTTTCACACCTCGGATGTGCTGGTGATTAACAAGATGGACCTGTTGCCCTATACGGACTTTTCAGTAAAGCAGGTTATTCAGAATGCCAGGTCCCTTAAACCGGACATTCACATTATAAAAACCTCCTGCCGGACCGGTGATGGACTGGAAGACTGGATGGATTGGGTGCGGGATTTTGTATCGGATTCCAAATCGGTTTAAAGTTGAAAGTTGAAGGTTGTGGAAATTGGAGATTTGAATGGCCGGGTTTTTGGGTGTAATCACTCGCCTTCGCAACCCCCTTTTAGCTTCGCTTCGTGATTCACCAAAACCCCGGCCTGATTTGCATTTGGTTATCCAGGGCTCCGGCCATGGCATCGGCGTAACGGAGTATGGGGGTGGTTTATGGGTAACGAAGTATCGAGGAAAATGCAGTTGCAGTTACTTCGATACTTAAATACTTCAACACTCCGACACTCAGCCGTAGGCTGAAAGAAAGGGGAGGGTGGTAATATTCAAAGGTTGTGGTGCTGTTTGTTAACCCAGAGCCCAGCGCCTAACGCCCAGCGCCTGTTCCCACTCATCACGCATTACGCGTCACGCATTACGATAACCCAATGATTATACGTTACAAAATAGAGGTACAGGGAATAGTCCAGGGAGTTGGTTTCCGGCCCTTTGTCTACAATACCGCCCGGGATCTTGATCTGAGGGGGTGGGTGACAAACACCTCGGATGGCGTTTTGATCGAGGTGGAAGGGGTGTCCGAATCTCTGGACCTCTTCATGGAACGACTTAACGATTCCCCCCCACCCATTTCTAAAATATCCTCCATCTCCCACAAACAGTTGCCGGGTCTTGATTACAGGGAGTTCGTCATAAGGGAGAGCATCGCCAACCCGGATGTCAAGGTCCTCATCTCTCCGGATGTGGCTATATGTTCCGATTGCAGGGCCGAGCTGCTGGACCCCGGAGATCGTCGATATATGTACCCCTTCATCAACTGCACCAACTGCGGTCCGCGGTATACAATTATAAATTCGGTTCCCTACGACAGACAGAATACATCCATGGACGCATTTGCAATGTGCGAACCGTGTCTTTCTGAGTACGAAGACCCGTCCGACAGGAGATTCCACGCTCAGCCCAATGCCTGTCACGATTGCGGTCCCCGGCTGTCTCTCCTTATGCCAGGGAGAACTGAAGTTGAAGGTGATCCCTTTAAAAAGGCGGTAGAGTTTATCGCCAGGGGCGAAACTGTTGCTGTCAGGGGTCTTGGTGGATTCCATCTCGTGGCAGACCCGATTAACGATAACGCTGTTCGTCAGCTGCGTACCAGGAAGGGCAGGGAGGAAAAACCCTTTGCCCTGATGGTGAAGGATGTTGAGACCGCCTCCAGGCTCAGTGCTGTAGACGATACAGGCAAACGGTACCTTCTCAGCACTGAAAGCCCCATTGTCCTTTTGCCGAAAAGGGACGTGCCCGGTATCCACCTGTCGAGCCTGGTGGCGCCCCGCAGCCGCTATTACGGCCTGATGCTTCCATATACACCTCTTCATGTTCAACTTATGGAGGAGTTTCCTGTTCTCATTATGACGAGTGCAAATCTGAGCGACGAACCGCTGTGCGCGGGTAACGAAGAGGCTGTCTCCCGGCTTAGTGGGATAGCAGACGCGTATCTGGTACACGACAGGGAAATAGTTCTCAGGTGCGACGATTCGATCGTGCGTCCTGATACAAGGGAGCCTGAAAAAGGACCCCTTGTCCTTCGAAGGGCAAGGGGCTATGTTCCCGCACCGGTATTTATGCCAGTGGAAGGTGATTCGGTCCTGGCATTGGGTCCGGAGCTTAAAGGTACTGTCTGTCTTACAAAGGGGAACAGAGCCTTTATCGGGCAGCATCTCGGAGACCTAAAAAATATAGAGACTATTGATTTTCTCAAGGAAGTTGTTTCTCACCTTACAGATATCCTGGAAGTAGAGCCTTTGGCTATCGCCTGCGATATGCACCCCGACTATCTGACTACAGGTATTGCATTTGAAAAAGGTGAAAAGCCCTGGCAGGAGGATCTACCTGTTTTTCAGGTACAGCACCATCACGCCCACATCCTGAGCTGCCAGGCAGATAATGGCTTCTTGGGACCTGTCATAGGCCTGGCTCTGGATGGAACCGGATACGGTTCCGACGGTACCATCTGGGGAGGGGAGCTCCTCTTTGTGGATGGTACCGAGATGAACCGTTTAGGTCATCTCAAACAGATCTGGATGCCCGGAGGTGACAAGGCAATTCTGGAGCCTTACCGAATGGCACTGTCGTACATGTTTGAAGTCCTTGGCCGTGATGCTGATGAATATTCAAAAAGGTTATTTCCCGATATTGATCCCGAAAGCCTGGATATACTGCTGACCCTCATTAGAAATCGTTCCCACGGCATCATGACATCAAGTGCAGGCCGCCTGTTCGATGCCTTTTCGGCCATGCTTGGTATCTGTAATAAAGCACGTTATGAAGGGCAGCCGGCAATCGAACTAGAAATGTTGACTGACGGACAGGTTGCGGATATTCTTCCGTTTTCCATCGAAGGCGCCGGTAATTCAGATATCATACTTGATCTACAGCCGGCCTTTGCAAGAGCTCTGGAGCTTAAACTGTCAGGAGCAGAAGCCGGAATGCTTGGCGGGATGTTTCACAGGACCTTCGCCGCGGCACTTGGTGAGGCAGCCGAACATGCACTCGAGAGGTTTAGTGATCTGGATAGAAGGGTAGTCTTAAGCGGCGGTGTCATGCAGAATGAAACATTAAACACGATGATCACCACAGAATTTGAGAACAGGAACATACAGCCCGTTCTTCACAGGGCAGTACCGCCTAACGATGGCGGCATAAGCCTCGGTCAGGCTGTTTATGCAATATTGATGACTTCGCAAGAAGTCATCAACGCGCCCATTCAAGGGCGCTCAAATCAATGACTTGCCCAGTAGGACATTATCATCGCGCCCGAGCGTGGGCGCTCGGATCAATGACATAAACCGTGAGTCAGTCATTGATCCGTGAGGGAAGGGAAAACGACGCTTTTCCCTTTCCGTGTCGTGAAAAGCCGCTTACGGACTTTTCACGACAAATAACAACAACCTGTAAGGAAAGAGAAAATGACACTTTTCACTTTCCGCGGAGTAAAAAACCATGGATGGACTTTTACGAGGTTATTAAACGTTTGAATTCAGGAGGTTAAAGGAATGTGTATTGCTGTTCCAGGGAAAGTTATCAACATAGACGACATCAATATGGCTACAGTGGATTTCGGCGGCACCACCAAGGTAGCTTCCGCGGACCTTGTTTCAGATATCTCTGTAGGCGACTACGTCCTTGTTCACGCCGGGTTCATCATAAATGTGCTGGACGAGTCTGAAGCAGAAGAAACCATTAAACTCTTTGAAGAATACATGGGGATACTTGACGATGAAGTATCTGAGTGAATTCAGGGATCCCGATGCTGCAAAGGCTCTTCACAAGAATATAGAACTGGCTGCATCAAAACTGTCCGAGCCTGTGAAGATAATGGAGATCTGCGGAAGCCACACTGTTTCCATATTCAAGGCCGGGATAAAGTCACTTCTTCCTTCAAACGTCACCCTCGTCTCAGGACCGGGCTGTCCGGTTTGCGTTACGGCAATGGAGGATATGGACCGGATGATCGCACTGTCCGGTATGGCTCAGGAGAAAAACCTCACTATTGCCACTTTCGGAGACATGGTCAGGGTCCCGGGTTCCATTAGCAGCCTTGAGAAGGAAAGGGCTAAGGGAGCGGACGTGAGAGTAACGGCCTCTCCTCTGGACGCGCTGAGGTGGGCTGAACAGAACCCGGACAGGGAAGTTACCTTCCTGGGTGTGGGGTTCGAGACTACATCACCTACTATTGCCGCCACTGTTGCAAGGGCAAAAGACGATAATATCAGCAACTTTTCAGTTTATCCTGCTTTCAAACTGCTTCCTCCGGCTCTTGCCGCACTGCTCAACAGTGATGATGTTGCCATTGACGCATTCATCTGTCCGGGCCATGTCAGTGTTATGCTGGGTGCAGATACCTACAGACCGGTTGCAGCGAAATACGGAAAACCATGTGTCATTGCTGGCTTTGAGCCATTGGATATTATGCTTGGTATATCAGAAGCTTTAAATCTATTAGTTAATAAACAACATGAAGTATATAACACTTATAAAAGGGCAGTTACTGATGAGGGAAACAGAACAGCGATGGATCTCCTGATGAAGATATTCAAACCCGTCGACGCTCCATGGCGGGGATTGGGTTATATACCCGATTCCGGCCTGGATTTCAGGGACGAGTATGCCGAATTCAACGCAATAACCAGATACAGTCTAACTGAAGTTGAAACAGGCTCCGATCCGCCTGGATGTGCCTGTGGTGATGTACTCAGGGGAGTAATGGATCCTCCCCAGTGTCACCTTTTCGGAAATGAATGCAACCCGGAATCGCCCATAGGTTCATGTATGGTTTCATCGGAAGGATCATGTGCTGCGTGGTATCGATATTCTGAGTAAGTTGTTGGTTGTTAGTGGTTAGTTGATAGTTTCATTTACCAACAACTAACAACTTGCAACTAACAACTTTTGCCATTGCAAGTTAAACAAATCAGAATTTGTAAGAGGAAGCTATTTTGAAAGATGAACGGATACTGATAAGCCACGGCAGTGGCGGTAAGAAGAGCCAGGAGCTTACAGAGAGGATTTTCCTCAAGTACTTCAATGATCCGGCGCTCCTCCTCATGAACGACCAGGCTGTTATGGATATTGATGCGAAGAAAATAGCAATAAGTACAGATACTTACACGATAGACCCGATCTTCTTCCCTGGTGGAAATATCGGAAGTCTCTCCGTTCACGGTACGGTCAACGATGTAGCCATGTCAGGCGCGACACCAGTTGCCATGAGTGCGGGCTTTATTCTGGAGGAAGGTTTGATGCTGAGCGATCTGGAAAAGATAGCCGAATCCATGTCTGTGGCAGCCGGGGAAGCGGGTGTTCGCATTGTAACCGCAGACACGAAAGTCGTGGCTAGAGGCGCAGTAGACAGGATCTTCATAAACACAACCGGGATAGGTATCCTGGATGGAAAAACCAATATCAGCGGTCAGGCAGCAAAGATTGGTGACAGAGTAATACTTTCGGGTACTATCGGTGATCACGGTATCGCTATAGCCTCCTCCAGGGAGGGGATAGAGTTTTCAACTCCTGTAGTTAGCGACAGCGCCTCGCTTAACTACCTTGTACAGACTCTCCTTGAAGCTGTACCTGAAGGTGTTCATGTCATGCGTGACCCGACCAGGGGCGGATTAGCGACAGTCCTGAACGAGATCGCGTCCCAGTCTTCAGTGGGCATCCTCATAGAAGAGGCGAAAATACCCCTGAAGGAAGCAGTTATTGGAGCCTGTGAGCTATTTGGTTTCGATCCGCTTTATCTGGCAAACGAGGGGAAGATGGTGGCTTTTGTCAGGGAGTCTGACGCTGAACAAGCGTTGGAGGCTCTCAAATCCCATCCTTTAGGCAGGGATGCAATGATCATCGGCGAAGTGGTGGATAACCATCCGTCAAAAGTAGTTCTTGCCACCCTCATGGGCGGTAGAAGGCTTGTAGATCGACTGACGGGGGATATGCTGCCGCGAATCTGTTAAGACCCCGTCCAACGTCCAATGTCCAAAATCCAAGATCTCAAATACTGTATGCCAGTATAGATCCTGGACCTTGGATCCGGGATTTTGGATGCGAAAAACATACTTGAAACTTTCAGCTTTCAGCTTTAAACTAGGAAGACAAATTAAAAGGGGCAGATCGGGGGCGGTCATGAAGCGAATGGCCTGAGAATATACCCCTCGAACTTGACCTGGTTAATACCAGCGTAAGGAAGGTCTGCCGGATTCGTTCAAGAATGCCCCTGATACTCTATTTCAGGGGTTTTTTAATGGTGCCAGTTGCTGGTTGTTAGTTGTTGGTTGATAGTTAATAACTAACAACTTGCCACTAACAACTATCAACTTTTTTTCAGGAGGAAACGATGATCAATTGGAGAGAGAAATACGTAGAGGCAGATAGTGCAATACGCGAAAAAGGCCCTCTGGTTCATCACATCACGAACTACGTGGTGATGAACGTCACCGCTAATGTCACGCTTGCCATGGGCGCCTCGCCCGTTATGGCCCATGATTCTCAGGAGGTCGAAGAGATGGTCGCCTTCGCATCGGCCTTTGTAATAAATATAGGCACCCTCTCACCTCACTGGGTAGAAGCAATGCTCAGCGCCGGTAAAAAGGCCAAAGAACTTGGTGTGCCGGTCATCCTGGATCCTGTGGGCGCAGGCGCCACGAGACTGAGAACAGAGGTTTCGAACCAGATCATGACAGAGGTATGCCCTGATATTGTGAGGGGCAATCAGGCAGAGGTAACTACGCTCGCAGGTGGTATTGCTGATATTCAGGGTGTGGATTCCCTTGAATCCGGTGAAGCTCCAGTTGAGTTGTTCAGAGGGCTGGCAGAGGCTGCAAATGCGGTAATCTGTGTAACGGGACCCGTTGACTGGGTAACAGACGGGAGCAGGGTCCTGAAGGTTGAGAACGGAGATCCCATGATGTCTAACGTAACAGGTACCGGGTGCTCTGCATCAGCAGCTGTAGCGGTCTTTAACTGCTCCGGACTGCCTCGGCTTGAAGCATCCGCTATGGGCCTAGCGGTCTTCGGCGCCTGCGGCGAAGTGGCAGCGGAAAACTCCCAGGGTCCCGGAAGTTTCCAGGTTGCCATACTGGACGCACTGCACAACGCGCCGGGGTTGGATCTGGGGGCAAAGCTGAGGATAAGTGAACTTTAAATTTGAACATTAGAGCATTAGATATTGGAAATTAGACATTCGAGATTCGAATGGCCGGGGTTTTGGGTGTAATCACTCGCCTTCGCAACCCCCTTCCGCGCTTCGCTTCGTGATTCACCAAAACCCCGGCCTTATTTGCATTTGGTTATCCAGGGTTTCGGCCATGGTTTTGGAGTATCGGCGTAAATCCCTCCCCCTTGAGGGGGGAGGTTAGGTGGGGGTGGGTTATTGTGACCTTGGAACCTGGAACTTGGAACATGAAACCAGGTTAATAATGGATCTATCACTATACATACTTACCGACAAGGACCTGTCACTGGGCCGTTCGGATGCGGAGGTTGTTTCAGAGGCTATCCGTGGCGGCGCAACTATTGTTCAGTACAGGCAAAAGACAGGTGGTGCCCGCCAGATGATGGATGAAGCCATTACATTAGTGGACATTTGCAGGGAATCATCTGTTCCTTTTATCGTCAATGACCACCTCGATGTAGCCCTTGAAAGCGGCGCTGACGGAATTCACCTTGGACAGGATGACCAGGATGCTTCCTCCGCGAGGAAGATCGCCGGACCGGATTTTATAATAGGCGTATCGGTAAGAACGCCGGAAGAGTGCGCCAGGGCTGAGGATTCCGGCGCCGACTACCTTGCGGCAAACGGTATTTTCTTCACATCAACCAAAACCGATTTCGGGGAGCCGCTGGGCATAGACGGGCTCAGGGAACTATGCGCAACAACACAACTGCCCGTAGTGGCTATTGGCGGTATCAACTCCGAGAACGCAGCGGATGTGATCAGGGCCGGTGCAGACGGTATAGCTGTGATCTCCTACGTTGTCAGCCATGAAGATATTCAGGGTCGTTGTGCATCTCTCATCGAATCTGTTGAAGAAGGCAGGCGGACCAGATGAAGATCAGGGAGCTTGGCGAATTCGCTTTTATCGACAGAGTTCTTGCTGCCGCAGGACGTGAAAAAACCCCTGTGGTTCTGGGTATCGGTGATGATGCATCCATTCTCGCTCCCGAACCAGGTCGTGAGCTGCTAGTCACCACAGACATGCTGATGGAGGGTGTTCACTTCCTCAGAGAATCTACCCCTCCTGAGGATCTGGGATACAAATCTCTGGTGGTGAACCTGAGTGACATCGCAGCCATGGGCGGCAAGCCAATACAGGCATACCTTTCTCTTGCACTGACATCAGAAACTGAAGTTGAGGAGATGGACAGGTTCATTAAGGGTTTTCTTGAGGCCGCAGGGGACAGTGTGCAATTATCAGGCGGGGACACTGTATCCTCGAAGGCGGGCTGGGCGATCTCGGTAACCGTAGTCGGAGATGTAAAAGAGGGTGCCGCCCTCAGACGTGATGCTGCTGCTGTGGGAGATATTATCTACCTAAGCGGCCCAACAGGTGAATCGGCTGCTGGCCTTGCTTTTCTCCTTGATCAGATCTCCTTAAAGGACAGCACAGCCGAGCCGCTGATTCGGGCCCATAACAGACCTGTTCCGGAACTGGACCTGGGTTCTGTCCTCTCTGAATCGGGCCTGTGCGCCTGTGCCATCGACATAAGCGACGGCCTCATCCAGGACCTCGATCATATATGCAAGGCCAGTTCCGTTGGCGCCAGATTGTTTTTGGATAAGATCCCGCTGACCGATGAGCTGATCCAGGCGGCTAAAGCAGCTAAAACTGACCCATATCGCTGGCCTCTTACGGGAGGCGAGGACTATCGGCTCCTGTTCACGATCCAGGAGAAAAATATTAAAGCCCTGGAAGAGGCGCTAAAAGGACTGGATCCGGGCATACAGCCAATAGGAATTATCGAACAGGGCGAGTCGATTCAACTTTTTGACAGGGGCCGACGTGTCCCGGTACCCGAAAAAGGTGGTCACGATCACTTCAGAAAAGAGTGAAAGAATCCCGGAACACGGTCCGGTACTGATAATATCCGCGTCCGACAGCAGCTGTGCTGCAGGAATGCAGGTTGATATAAGGACCGCTGAAGCCCTCCGAATGCCTGCAAGGTGCGTTCTGACAGCATCAACCGCACAGACAGACGGCGGTGTTACATCAGTAGCCCCTGTACCCATCGAAAATATTGAAGCATCCATTGAGGCAGCTTTATCTGATCCTCCCGGTATAGGCGCTGTAAAGATCGGCATGCTTTTCAACGAGGAGATCGTTAGGGTGGTTTCTGCGATGATATCGACCGTTGCCAAAGAAGATATCCCGGTCGTTCTGGACCCGGTGATGAGATCAACAGCCGGTTCGGCACTGATCCAGGAGAATGGCATGAGAGCCCTCCTGGAGAGTCTTTTAACGTCCGTCACCCTCGTAACCCCCAATCTGGATGAACTGGAGGCCCTCGCACAGACAGCCGGTTACACCGGCAGCAGTCTCGAGGACAAGGTTAACGCGCTTCTCCGTAAGGGGCCCGGGGCCGTTCTTGTTACGGATGGTGAAGGGGATGGCAAAGATTGTGAGGACATCCTTTATCATGGGACTGAGAAAAATGTATTCAGACACCCGAGGGTATCCGGTTCCACACCCAGAGGTACCGGTTGTGCCCTCTCTACCGCTATAGCTGTAAACCTTGCGTATGAAAAACCCATCGCGGAAGCTGTGGGGGCAGGAATA